>Ga0315901_10008329_pt1 | contig 12067 bp, 10 predicted proteins | sample LakEriMetagenome_10_FD_203761 | JGI IMG/M metagenome (GOLD analysis project Ga0315901, IMG submission 203761) | Freshwater fungal communities from buoy surface, Lake Erie, Ohio, United States - Buoy 2 MA116 | ecosystem: Environmental > Aquatic > Freshwater > Lake | place: USA: Lake Erie, Ohio...
CGATCGCCTATCACCAGCAATCCCTCGAAATCAAAGAAGAAATCGGCGATAAGAAAGGGGTAGCAATTTCTTTACACAATATAGGGGGCATATTTTTCAAACTTGAAAACTACAGCGAAGCAGAAACCAAAGTTCAAGAATCCTTAGTCATTTCCCAAGAAATTAACTTTAAATCTTCTATTGCCCATAATTTCCAAGCCCTTGCCGCGATCGCCCATCAAACCAATCAACCCCAACTCGCTCTCAGCCATTGCCAAACCGCCCTCACCCTCTCCCAAGAACTTGGCATTCCTTTAGTCAAAGACTGCGAAGAACTCCTAGCAAAAATTCAGGATGACTTAGAGGCGGTTTGAAAAGGTTTGATCCCCTCAATCCCCCTTAAAAAGCTTGGCTTAAATCCTACTAATAACTTCGTATGATAACCCAGTTGATTCGGCAATGATTTCTATTGCTATATTTTTCTCTTTCAATGCTTTGGCAACTTTCTCAATACCCTTCTCAATACCGACTTTTTCACCTTCTTCAAAGGCTGTATCAAATACATTTTTCACTTCTAAATAAAAGTATTTCGCCACCATAATTTCCCCAAAACATTCGTGCAATTTAGCTGTGAAAACCTTGTAAGCCATCTCCTGTATAGCACAAAAAATGTGGTTAAAATACCGAACAACTAAAGAGAAATTATGGTATTCATACAAAATGAGATAAGGGCTACCAATTGGCAACCCTTACTTAAAATTCTTTGTGGAATAAGAGATTATAGTGATCGTCAACCAAGGCTTTTTCCCTCTGGGTAATCACGACTCTTACTAGGCACACGGCTGAGCAAGTCGTCTTTTTTGATCTCTACTATGATCATTATCTAGCTAGATACACCTTCTAATTTATTCTAAATATTCGCTAAAAGTCAATACTGTATGCCTTTACACCTCAAAATTATGTCAGAAAAATTTTTGTGCGATGATCGCGAATGAAGATATGGCTATGAAAGAGGACATAAAAAAGCTTGGCTTAAATCCTACTAATAACTTCGTATGATAACCCAGTTGATTCGGCAATGATTTCTATAGCTACATTTTGCTCTTTCAATGCTTTGGCAACTTTCTCAATACCCTTCTCAATACCCTTCTCAATACCCTTCTCAATACCGACCTTTTCACCTTCTTCAAAGGCTGTATCAAATACATTTTTCACTTCTAAATACTGGACTAAACTCTTTTTATATTGTTCGTACTGCTCTAGATCTAAGTGCGATATTTCGGCGATTTCAAATCCCCTTTGAAAGATGGGTTCATTCAATATTGCGGGTATATGATTAAAACTTTCTAGATTCTTTAAAAAATACAGCCATTTATCGAAGTGAGTTACCAGTTCATTCTCTTGTTTATTGAATAGCGGCATTTGTAAAAATTTAAAATTTAATTTATCGAAGAATATATCTCCATCTTGGTCTTTGAGGCATACATCGCGCCTAAACTTGGGTGTGATATGTTCATCATACTCAAAATCTAATATCGCAATAAAATAGATTGGTAATAAATAGAAATTCCAATCTCCTTTTTCCGACTGTTCTCGAATTGGGAATGTGGAATAGAATAAGGCTCGATCTTTGAAATGCTTGATTTTCGCTTTTTGCATTTCCACAATAAACTTATCACCAGTTTTACTTTCGCAGTAAATATCAAAAATAGCTTTACGTTCTGATATGGTGTCGGAGAGGTTTTCAGAATTTTTAAATGTTAATTGTTGGATTTGATGATGCATCGGTAAAAGTTGATTGAGAAAATCGATGAGCAAATCTTTACTGCCTTCTTCGCCGAACAGTTTCTTAAAGCCAAAATCAGTATAAGGATTAAAGTATTTCGCCACCATAATTTTCCAAAAATATTCGTGCAGTTTAGCTGTGAAAACTTTGTAACCCATCTCCTGTATAGCACAAAAAATGTGGTTAAAATGCCGAATCTAAAGAGAGATTATGATATTCATATAAAATGAGATAAGGGCTACCAATTTGCAGCCCTTAATGATTAAATTGCATAGATCCATCAGACAAGCGAGGAGCCTATAAGATTATGTCATCTGATATTCAAGGGCAAAAAAACTTTACTCTCGGACTTGCTTTGATTGCAGCAGGACTATTGACAATAGGAGTTTATCAAGGCAATCGATGGATTATTGGAGGTAGCATTGGTTTGGGGGCATTTACAGGGTTAGCTTGGATCGGAGTCCTTGATGATGAAAAACAGCAAATACAGAAACTGCATGACGCTCTAGATCTAGCACGTTTAGAAGAAAAGCCTTTTAGTGCCAAGTTCTTTGCAGGAATGTCCAATATTGACATCGAAACGGCTGAAAAATTTCTCAATAAAGAAGTTGCTGCTAACGGTATTAACAGCAAAGACGTGGATATGGAAGATGGCACAGTGGTGTATATCTTTCCCATCTCTCAAAATCGCAGAGCTGAATTGGAAATATTGAAAGCCAAGAGAGAAGAAGAGGCTGCAATTCTGCGAAAAGCTGAAGCTAGACAAAAGCGAAAGGAAGAATTAAAAACGCTTAATCTATCAGAACTAGATCGCGAACATCTAGAAAAACTCAGTGAAGAAGACCGTCAGCTTGTACTAGAGGCAAAAGCTGAACAAGATACTGAAAAGACTGTTTCTAATACTGTGGCTATTGGTACTGCGGCAGTGGGGTTAGCTGTATTGTCCATGTTCCTCGGAGAAGATTGAGAATATTGATGATTTCTATAGGAAGTAGGTAGGTATGTGAGGATAAAAGGCAATGATGTAAGCTAAAGCTAGATTTTAAGAAATATAAATTATGCGATCGCAATAGGAATGTTTGCTGCAAAACCTTGGCTGTTGGCAAGGTTCATTTACCCGCTTATCAACAAAAGGTGAGATTTTAGAAGATATTCCTAGTGAAACCAGTCTGGAACTTAAGGAAGATAATCAAACAGTGCGTCAAGTTGTGCGCCGATTTTATGACGGTCAGCCGCAGAACTTAGTTTTGGAATATCGTACTCTCAATCGCAGCACCACTTTTTTTGAGAATGGCGCTTTTTCTCAAGGAGGATTGCAATTTGCACCCTATACAGAATTTGGTGGAGAGTTGGGATTGATTTATGGCGATCGCCGATTGCGTGTGGTTCTGCTCTATGATAAAGCTAGCCAACTTGATCGTGTTACCTTCATCCGTGAACATTTACCCCATAGCACCACGCCCGAACATCCAGCTTTGACTCTAAATGATTTGCTCGGCAAATGGGAAGGAGAAGCAATTACGATCGCTGCTGATTGGTTAGAACCAGAAATAGTCAAGGCTTGCTTTGCAAGCCTCGACGTAATCAAATCAAACTATCAAACAACTATGTCATTACCGCCAATCATTGAGCAAATGCTCTCGCCTGAGTTTTACGAACATCCTGTTACTGAACCAATTCAGCTTTTGCAAACGCATATTTCCTTTGTATTGCTTACAGGACAATATGCATACAAAGTCAAGAAACCAATGAACTTTGGCTTCTTAGATTTTTCTACATTAGAAAAGCGCAAATATTTCTGTGAAGAAGAACTTCGACTTAACCGCCGCTTAGCGCCTGACCTATATCTTTCAGTCTTACCGATTATCGAAACAGATGGGAAATACCATTTTGATCAAGCTGGAATTGGAACACCTGTGGAATATGCAATCGCCATGCCAGAATTCTCGCAAGAGGATTTGCTGATTGAGATGTTTGCTTCAGGCAGACTTACGGCTGATCATGTAAAACAAATTGGTGAACAGTTGGCAGTATTCCATCAAAGTGCACTGACCAATGACCATATCAATAGCTTCGGCACAATGGAAGCAGTTCTCGCTGTGGCAAATGATAACTATGCCTCCACTGAAAAGTATGTTGGGATTGCTCAAACTGACGAGCAGCTTGCTCAAACTCGTGCTTATACAGATAAATTCTTTGAGGAGAATGCTGCTTTATTTAGCGATCGCATTGCTAAGGGTAAAGTCCGCGAATGTCATGGCGATGTGCATTTAAAAAATATTTGTCTCTATCAAGATCAGATCCAGATTTTTGATTGTATCGAATTCAATGAGCCATTCCGCAATAGCGATGTGCTTTACGATGCAGCATTTCTATTAATGGATTTGCAGTTTCGCAGCAGAAGGGATCTCGCGAATATTTTCCTGAATACCTATCTAGAACGTACTGGCGATTATGAAGGAGCAGTTCTATTGCCACTACATTGCAGTATGCGAGCCTATATTCGCGCTAAGGTGACATCATTCTTACTTGATGATCCCAATATTCCTACGGATGTGAAAGCGAATGCTCAAACGGAAGCCTCGGCATATTACAAATTGGCTTGGGAATATACGCAACCCAAACAGGGCAAATTGATCATCATGTCAGGTGTATCTGGCTCTGGCAAAAGCACAACTGCTAAAGCGATCGCCTCTGAGCAAGATGCTATCTATCTGCGATCGGATGCGATTCGCAAGCAAATTGCAGGTATTGGTTTAATGGAACGTGGTAGTGATGATATTTACACGCCAGAGATGACGGCGAAAACCTATACCAGATTGGCGGAGTTAGGTGCATTGTTAGCTAGCAAAGGTTTTACGGTGATTCTCGATGCGAAGTACGATCGCATTAGTTTACGAGGTCAAGCGATCGCCGCCGTCCAAGACCAAAATATTCCTGTAGAAATCATCTATTGCACTGCGCCTGTGGAAGTTTTGGAGCAACGTTTACGCGATCGCTCTGCCGCAAATAATGACATTGCTGATGCGACGGTTGAGCTATTAGCCAGTCAGCAAGCCGCCTTTGAGGATTTCACGGCTGAAGAATTGGTCTTAGTGAAGAAAAACGATTAAAAAGTGGGGCTGTAGGGGCTTAGCATTCCCGCCACAATTTATAAAATTCTTAGATCATCTGAATTTGGGAATGCTAAGCCCAAAACCTCACACCGCAGGGACAATTTTTCTGTGAAGTCATAAACCTTACACCGCAGGGACAGTTTTTCTGTGAAAGCAAAGAGGGCTGAGCATTTGCGGATCGAGGTTTCTGTAGTGAGTTTAAAAATTGTGGCGCAAATGCTAAGCCCCTACGGGTGCTATAAATCCTCCATTATTTCAGTTCATCGATTAATCCGTTAATATATAAACACTAACCTTTCATTAAAAATGTTATGTCCGATCGCCTGAAATTTTTCCGCAGGCTGATGTCAGCTTTTGAAGGTACTTCTAATCCTCAACGTGCTGTCGAACGGGGATTTTATGTCAATCTGCCAAATAATCCCATTGGGGAAATTACTGGCAGAGTTGCACTTCGTCCTTCTTCAGTGCATTTGCTCTTTGGAGGCATCGGATCTGGTAAAACAACACAGTTACTGTTAACGCAACAGGCTTTAAATGAGTTAGAAGATATAAAAGCCATTTATGTTGACGTTAGTCTTGTTACCGATATTTCTGATCTTAAGTCTGGTGCTTTAATTGCGATTGCAGGACTCGAATTAATAAATATATTGGGTAGCTCTTCCAGTTCAGATTTAAAAAATTTCAAGGAAATAATTAAGAAAGCGGCATATGGCTACACAGAATATATTCCTATAGATATGACAGCAATGAGCTGGAGTAAGCCAAGAGAAGTTAATTACAAAGGTTTAATTTCTACCGAAAATAGAGAAAATAGAGAATCAATTTCGCTAGCCTTTTCTGCTCTAAGTCAAGCTGCCATATCAACAACAAAAAAAGAAATAATATTTCTGTTTGACGGTCTAGATCGATTAAGCAAATCAAAAACTTTTATTAATTCTGCACTTGATGATGTAATTGAAATTAATAAGACGGGAGTTGGCTCAATTCTTGTAGGTTCTATTGTAATCCCATACTCAGAGAGAGCATATATTGCAGAAATCACTGGGTATTCTTACTTCTTGCCATATTTGGATGTATTGGAAAATGTTGAAGCCAAACAATTTTTCATAGAGATTTTCAAGGTGAGAGATCCTGAAAACTTTATAGACCAAGATGCAAGGGAATTACTGATATTTCACTCTGGAGGAGTTCTACGAGATTTAATGTCTCTCTGCCAAGCGTCTATTGAAGAAGCATATATGGACGGTTCAGAGCTGATTACAGTGCAACACGCAAATCAAGCTATTTTAGCTCTAGCTCGTTCAAAAGTAATTGGACTAACTGACGCAAATATAAATACGCTTCGTAAAGTTATGACTGAAAAATCTTTTTCTCCACGCACTTCTGAAGATTTTGATCTACTACTTACAGGACATATTTTAGAGTATAGATATCCTCGACAAAGGTTTGTTGTTCATCCGATATTAGTTCCACTTATCGAAAGTATGGCTGTGAGTCTAACTAATGGATAACCTGTTTTCTTTAGATGAATTTCTACAAAGAAATGGAGGATTACTAGATAGCAATATCTGGATGGTTCTTGTCGTTTATACTAACGATATAGAATCAACAGTTACAGATTTAAGAGATACCCTTGAAATTTTCAGCGAATGTAGCACAGGTACTATATCTGGTGAATCTGGAGTAAGAAATTTAATTAATCAGATTAAAGAAGCATCAGAAGAATATTTTTTGCTATGGAAATTAGATGATTGGGATAATAACGAATGGAAAATTTTTGATGCTTTGAGAAGTCGATTAGATAAAGGTAATAAAGGAGGATTACTTGTACTTTCTGAGCAAGCTAATAATTTAATGATACATAATGCCCCTAATTTTGTTAGTTGGTTAGGAGCAAGAATATATTACTTACACAAAGATGCAGAAATACTTAGTGATGAAGAATGCGATCGCCGCCTAGCAACGCTACAAGAATGGACAGGTAAAACTAATGATGATGTAATTGCTTTAGCGGAAAATCGCCAACTTCCAACCGATCCAGAATATGGGGAGTGGCTAATTTTACTTAATCGAGGTGACTTGCTTGAGCGACAAAAATAATTGGCAAAAAATCTGTGCAGATGTTCAAGAGCGTTCTCTCAACAACACATACCTTGACGTAAACAATGCAACTTCTTTGTGGGCAGCAATTTTAAAATGCTTAACAACTGCCAGCGATGAAAAAATTTTAAATGCTAAGCAAGATGAAATTCGTAAGTTGCTTAAAAAAGGTGCATCATCTCAAATTGGTAAAAAAGGCTATACAGAAATCATGGGTGGAGGCAAAAATTTCAATCGCACTCAGGATATTCCCCATTTTAAACTTCACAATGGCTGCTGGTTCGATTTCGCTATCACTATCGATGAAACTTGCAAACCTGCTCAAATTATAGGATTTGATTTTGAAATAAGGTTTCCTCAAAAAGAAGGAGAAACTCTAGTTCCATTTTTAAGAATCGATCTTAATCTGCCAGAGCATAACAACGATGAACGAAATATACGTTTTCATCTTCATCCCAGCAATGACGACATCATGATCCATAGTCCGCCTATGTCACCACTCGAAATTCTCCATATGTTTTTGTATGGCTTGAACATTCGTGATAAACCTCGTTCTTCTTAGTCCTATCTAATCTTCTGGAATCCCAGAACTCTGACGATATTGAAATGCTCTTGCGATCGCAGGGACGAGCAGAATTATAAGCGCGATCGCACTCCCAATCGCAATATATGGATTGAGCATGATTAGGCGCGATGTAGGCATTGTTGCATCTACATTAAAAACACCATCAAAAACCGTAGGAATTTCTAAAAGCTTACTTGCCGATGGCGGTGAAATCAAATTTAGAGAAGCTGCGAACGCAGGAAACATCACCGAGCTAAAAAGACATATACTCAGAAACCTTGCCCAAGACTTCAAATACCACAGCCCGATCGCTAATAAAATCGGCACGATACTAAAACCGAGAAAAGCTATATTGGAAACTACTTGTAAATTAATGGAATTACTGTCAGCCACAGGAACATTGTTTTCCAATAATCGATAGAGATAAAAATTGAGGATGCGATCGCAAATCAATACCAGACTCATCCCCAACATTGTTGTTGAGAGAATGGTAATAGCGATCGGGCGTTTGATAGTTTTAGAGTTCATCATGTTTTCGGTATGAATTTTAGGTTGAGTATGAACATCGCTTTGCGATGCCCATACAATTAGGGCTGACTGAGATAGCGTGGTAAATGACGAAATAACTTGCTCGATTGCATCATGCGTAATACGTAATAACTAGCAGTTGGCAAGAAGATCACCATCGACCAACCAAACTGATCAGGAACTTCAATTTGAAAAAAGGAGGGAAACATCAACATGAGTATTGCCGAAATCCCCACGGACAAAACACCGAGAATCGCAGCCGTAGAATTTTTGAAGAGAGTCTTTATCTTCCAAATGGAAATATCGGTAATGCTCCAAAACACAAATAGACAGAAGAGCATACCGATTAAAGTGCTAACACATTGTGCTTGTCCTTTCGCAATATCTTGAAAAGCATCTGAACTAATCACAGTTGAACTATAGGGAACCTTGAGTAGCGCCCAACCACTGATGTAATAGGAAAAGATATAGCCGATCGTCATCGCGATCGCCCCAAAAATGCCAGCAATACAGCTATAGCCCAAGACATCGCGCAGGAAGTTCTCTAGTCTCACTGGTTTCAGCCAACCAAAGGCTATCCAAATCGTCGGTAAGCCAACCACTGCCATCGTTAAAACCGTCATGTGACGAGGCTCGACAGGAAAGGGAAGCTGCACAAATCCCGCAAAGGAAATTGTCAGAATCACCATGATATTTTTGGTGAGATAAAGCAAAGCCGAAGAGAGAATTTTTTGCTTGATATCATCCCCTGCGGCGAAGGCTTGGGGCAGTGCCGAAAGATTGTTATCCAGCAACACTATATCAGCGACATCTTTACTAATTTGTGCACCATCATTCATGGCGATCGCAAGTTGTGCTTCCTTAAATGCAGGTACATCATTCACCCCATCGCCCACCATGCCCACGTAACCACCGCGCTTCACCATCGCCGAAATAAGACGACGTTTCATGTCGGGGGTGATTCTGCCAAATACTGCACCAGAGGCTGCTGAACGGCTAAAGGTTGGTGAATCCATCGCTTCTAAAGTTTTTTGCGTAAACACTGCATCATCGGGAACGGCAATTCCTGCTTGACGAGCGATCGACGCGACAGTTTCGACACTATCGCCCGAAATCACTTTGAGGCGAATATTTTTATTTTGTAATTCGGCGATCGTCTCGATTACATCGGGTCGCAAACTATCTTCAAGCAAGACTAAGCCGCGATCTCGTCGATTACTAGGCAAAGCAGGATTTTTATCAGATGCGTCAAAGCTATCTTCACTGGTGACTACAGCGATCGCTCGCAATCCCTGTCTTCCATATTGCTTAGCCTTCTCCTGCATCTCAGGATTAGAAAATAGAATTTCAGGAGCTCCGACCATAATCGTTGTACCGATATCGATCGCGATCGCGCCCCATTTACGGCTAGAACTAAAGGGAACTTCACTGACTAATTGTGCAGGTGATCTGGGCTTATCCGAGAAAGTTGCCATTGCCTTGGCACTGCTATTCTGGGAACCCATCAGATTTGTATAGAGCGCGATTAACTCGCGGAGTGAATCTTCATCGGTATCATCTAAAGGCACGATTTCTTTCACAACAAGTTTGTTTTGGGTCAGCGTTCCCGTTTTGTCTGTGCAGAGAATCCGCACACTATTCATCGAATCTACGGCATTGATTTTTTGAATCAAGGTGCGTCGCTTACTGATTTCTACTGCACCGATCGCAAAGGCAACACTAATCGAGAGGATTAAACCAGCTGGCACAAAGCTATTGATGATTACCGAAGCATAGCGAATCGTATCTACCATCGACCGCCCCGAATTGAGGCTGGATGAGACATGCAAGAATGCTGCTACGATCAGCACTAGCACAAAAATTTCGACGAGAACATCAATCTTTTTCTGTAAAGGCGTAAAGACTCGCTTATAAACACGCGAAGACTGCGATAGCTTTACTGCATAGCTTTCATTGCCAATTTTGTCGGCACGAAATACACAACTTCCTGCTAAACAGAAAGAACCCGACAGTACAATATCGTCAATTTGCTTGGCTACAGGATCGGACTCTCCTGTTAGCAATGATTCATCCATCTCCACATTTTGAGAAAATAGTACCGCCCCATCCACAGGAGCGCGATCGCCTGGGTTCAGCTCGATCAGGTCATCCCGCACCAACTCACCAACAGGGATCTCCCTTGCTTCGCCATCACGGCGTACTTTTACCTTCTGTACTGACAGCAAGGCAAGTTTATCCAGAGTCAGCTTTGCCTGAATTTCTTGTGCCACACCGACCAGAATATTCATAAACACTGAAAATCCTGAGAAGATGGCATCGGTAATTTGTCCAAGTGCCATCATCAGGATTAAAATCACCCCAAAGGTAACGTTAAATAATGTAAAAACGTTTTCTTTGAAAATGTCATTGTAGGTGCGACTCGATCGCATCACTACGACATTGATATCACCGCGATGCTTGCGATCATTAACCTCAGCTTCGCTAAGTCCTATATCGACGTTTGGCGATGCGATCGCGGGCGAGTCAGGAGTATTTTCTGATGTAGGTTGTGACATAAATGCACAGGTATCATTTTTAGTAAGAAGTATAAGATCTCTAAGCCAACATTTAAAATCAGAGTTTAAACTTAATGTCTATGATTACGTTGCAAGTGAATGGTGATGATCGCATATGTGAACCAAATCTCACGATGATCGAATTGCTGGAATATTTAGGGCTGAATCCTCGCTTAGTTGCCGTGGAGTATAACGGCGAGATTTTACATCGTCAACTCTGGGGGAATACGATTATCCAAAATAGCGATCGCCTAGAAATCGTCACCATTGTTGGCGGCGGTTAGAAGTCTCTACAAATCAAGAGCGCTATAATTTTGTCAGTACATCTTTTTAATTAGCATCACAGGCAATTGGCATCGGCTATGATCGCAACATCACAAATCCCCGCTACAGTGCTCACGGGCTTCCTCGGCGCAGGCAAAACTACATTACTTAATCACATTCTCACGGCTGAACATGGCAAAAAAGTTGCTGTGATTGTCAATGAATTTGGCGAAGTCGGTATCGATCAGCAACTAGTGATCGGTGCTGACGAAGAAATTTTTGAAATGAACAATGGCTGTATCTGCTGCACTGTGCGCGGCGATTTGATTCGGATTATCGGTAATTTGATGCGCCGCCGCAACAAGTTCGATCATCTCCTGATTGAAACTACTGGTTTAGCCGATCCTGGACCCGTGATTCAAACCTTCTTTATGGATGAGGACATTCATAGACAAGTTTCCCTTGATGCTGTGGTGACCGTCGTTGATGCTAAGCATGTCCAACAACATTGGGGCGATCGCGAAGTTCTCGAACAAATCGGATTCGCTGATGTGATCTTGCTGAATAAGACTGATTTGGTTACTGAATCGGAATTAGTAGAACTCGAAGCAAAAATCAAGCATCTGAACGTTTTGGCAAGAGTCGATCGCGTTCAGTTAAATCAAACCGATACCGAGAATATTGAGGACAGTATCAACAAAGTACTCAATGTCGGCGGGTTTGATCTCAATCGCATTCTTGAAAAGAATCCTGAGTTCCTTGCTGCTCAAGCCAAAGAAGAATATGATCACGACCATGACCATAATCACGACCATCATGACCCCGACGATCATCACGAGCATGAGCATAAACATCATGAACATCATCACCATGTTCATGATGAGGAGGTTGGCTCGGTCAGTATTCTAGAAGCAGGTGTAGTTAATCCCTACAAGTTCCAAGCTTGGATTAGTGAGCTATTGAAAACTCAAGGTCAAGATATTTTCCGCTCTAAAGGAATTATCAATCTTTCTGGTTCGGAAGAGCGCTTAGTATTTCAAGGTGTGCATATGCAGTTCGACGCAACTCGCGATCGCCCTTGGAAAGACAATGAACTCCGCAAGAATCAATTGGTCTTCATCGGCAGACATTTAGAGAGTGAGAAGCTCCGCGAAGGTTTTATGGAGCTTGGTTT
>Ga0315901_10008331_pt1 | contig 12065 bp, 13 predicted proteins | sample LakEriMetagenome_10_FD_203761 | JGI IMG/M metagenome (GOLD analysis project Ga0315901, IMG submission 203761) | Freshwater fungal communities from buoy surface, Lake Erie, Ohio, United States - Buoy 2 MA116 | ecosystem: Environmental > Aquatic > Freshwater > Lake | place: USA: Lake Erie, Ohio...
ATGGTCTAACTGATTTCTTCTTAACAAAGCTAGATGTTTTAACTGGCTGGGAGAAGATTCCAGTATGTGTTGCATATGAGATTGATGGGGTTCGCGTTGAAGAGTTACCAGCCTCCCAAACTGATTTCCACCATGCAAAGCCAATCTATGAGTACCTGCCTGGTTGGAAAGAGAACATTTCTAAAGACAAATCAGTTGCAGATCTGCCTAAAAATGCGCAGGAGTATGTGAAGTTTTTGGAAAAGGTATCAGGGGCTCCAATTAGCGCCATTGGTGTTGGCCCTGGCCGAGATGAAACTATTGTGGTGAGGGATTTAATCAAATGAGTAATCAGGATTTTGTAATTCCAAATGTTTTGGCAGATAGATATGCCACCAAAGAGATGGTGGCAATCTTTAATCCAATAAATAAAATTATTGCAGAGCGCAGCTTTTGGATTACCATTCTTAAGCTACAGAAAAAAGCAGGACTACCAATTACCGATAGTGATATCAATGCATATGTAAAGGTAATCGATAAGGTTGATTTAGCCTCAATTGGAAAACGTGAGCTGGCAGTTCGCCATGATGTTAAGGCAAGAATTGAGGAGTTTAATCACCTGGCAGGGGTAGAAAAGATTCATATTGGTATGACAAGTAGGGATCTGACTGAAAATATTGAGTTGATTCAGATTAGAGATGGTTTAAATCTAGTTAGAAAGCGCACCCTTGAAACATTGTTCCTACTTGAACAAAAGATTTCTAAGTATGAAAAAACCTATATTGCAGGAAGAAGCCACAATGTTCCAGCGCAGGTGACAACATTGGGTAAAAGGTTTGCAAGCTGTGCACAGGAGTTAATATTTTCACTCTCATCTTTAGAGGAGTTAATCTCTAGATTGCCACTTCGTGGCTTAAAAGGCCCAGTTGGAACTGGAGCTGATCAAATATCAGCATTAGGAAGCGCTAAAGATTTAGCAAAGCTTGAAGAGCAGATTGCTGAAAGCTTTGGTTTTGAAAATACTTTAACAAGTGTTGGCCAGATCTATCCAAGATCAATTGATTTTGAGGTGGTTTCAAAGCTATTACAGGTTGCATCTGCCCCTTCATCTTTTGCAACCACAATTAGATTAATGGCTGGATCAAAGCTTGCAAGTGAGGGATTTAAAGCAGGTCAGGTTGGCTCATCTGCAATGCCACACAAGATGAACTCAAGATCATCTGAGCGCATAAATGGCATGATGGTTTTACTTCGTGGCTACACAACCATGGCAGCTGATTTAGCTGGGGATCAATGGAATGAAGGAGATGTTTCATGCTCTGTTGTTAGACGTGTTGTAATCGCTGATTCATTTTTTGTAATCGATGGTCTTCTTCACACCTTTATGACCATCTTAAATGAGTTTGGTATTTTTGAAGATGAGATTAATAAAGAGCTAAAAGAGCAATTGCCATTTCTTGCCACCACACAAATCCTTATGGCCTGTGTTAAAGCGGGCATGGGACGAGAGATCGCCCATGAGGTAATTAAAAAACATGCCACCTCAAAATCAGCAGATCAATTCTTCACATCCTTAGCTAATGAAAAGGATTTCCCACTCACACTTGCTCAATTAAATGATCTTATTAAAGATCCGGCAGATTTTGCAGGGGATGCCGCCTCCCAATCAAATGAGATTGCAGATCAGATTAAAAAGCTAACCAAGGGTGAGATAAAAAAGGTTGAGCTAGAAGATTTGATTTAAATCCTATGCAAAAAGATCCTCAAGTTGCAGTGCAAGTAAAAGAGATCTTAAATATTATTAAAGAGTTATCTCCTGGTGGTTTAGTAGAATTACGTATTCCTCCATACGCTGCGATCCAATGTGTTGCAGGGGGTAATCACAAACGGGGAACACCACCAAACACAGTTGAGATGAGTGGGCAGGTTTTAATTAAATTAATTAAAGATCCAAGCAGTTGGCACAAGCTATGCGATCAGGGTGATATTGCCGCCTCTGGAATAAATAGTGATTTAAGTGAAATATTTATTCTTGCAGCAGAAAGATACAAAAAAATTTAGCTGCTCAACCTTTGCCAATTAGAGAGTAAATACGGCGCAGCCTCTTGATAAAACTGATCCTTGTTTAAACCAATTGTTTCCATCAAGCCAGCATTAAGTGTGCTGCCATCTAATGAAGTGAGAAGTTGGATATATTTTTCTAACCCGTACTTTCCAATATAAAACTCCCAGACAAATTGGCCTGCGCTATAACTCAAATCAGAAAGGGTTGAATATCCAGGTCCTACCGCCTCCATTTTCTTAATCAGATCAACTGAATCATCAACATTTTTCATTGGAAATTCCCTATCAAAGGTTGAATAATTTTCTGATCTTGCATAATTAATACTGTCACTTAATAAATTATCCATTTCATCGCTATACCAACCAAGCTGGCTAAATCCCAATCCCATACCAACAGTGTTTGCCGAGCCTTCAATTAAATGCCGACTCCATTTAGCTTTTGGATGTCCATCTGGGTAATTACTTGCAAAGCCATTTGCAAAAAATCCTTGCACCACATGGGTTAACTCATGGGGTGCAACCTCGGGCCAATAAGTTTGAATTGTGGCAAGTGAGGAGGTGTGACCGATGTAGTAACCAAATCCTTTTTCTGGCAAAAATGATGCAGTACCACCACCTGTTCCACCTCGGCTATAAAACTCCTCAGTAGTTGAGTATGAATAAATATTATCCAGCGCTCCCTGCCAATCATTTTCTGGAACTATGTTTGGTAGCTCTTTTTTAATAAAGTTTTTATCCTTCTCAGTAACTAAAATTACTTTTATTTCAATTTTTTTCTTAAAAAAGGGACTAAGCCTTGCTGCACTTTGTTTTAGTTGAATCTTTATTGAATCTGAAATATCTTGAGGGAAACCAGGGCGAATTAAATAATCAAATTTAATATTTTGATGTGTTGGATCAGATTCACCAGAGGTAATTGATTTATAGGCGGCAACTCTAATTGGATCAAAATCAGAGTCTGCTCGTGGATCTGACTCCTGCCAAATTTGATAAAGATTTAATCGTTGTTGCTCATCCCCAACATATCGATAAACCAAACGGCTAGTTGGCCCAACTGCATAAAGGGAGGTGTTGGATTTATCAACCCAGGTTAAATTACTCCCATTTTTTTCACAGATTAGATCATTACCGCTACTTGTTTTTGTTATTCCCTCTTGATTACAAACTTCACTTACGGTAGTTGGCGAATCATTAAATCTATTATTAAAAACGATACCCAGAGTTAAAACAATTGCTACGGTAAGTGGAACAACTACATTTTTGCGCACAAATAATTTTAACAATCTGGCTGTTGTTGTAAATGGTTAATTGGCCGAGCTGTTGTTTTTTCGCTTGGTTAAATTAGGGGTGATGCAGCCCACCTTTAAGGTGAGTGGCTTAGATTTGCCAGCTGTTGTGGGAGATTTGCCTCCCAATGGGGGTTATTCGCTAATCTTGGCCCTACGACAGATAAGCAGATAAGAAGGAGGCCAAATCGATGGGACGCGGCCGTTCAAAAGCAAAACACACAAAGGTTGCCAGAGATCTTAAGTACTCAAACCATGAGATGGATCTAGAGAGTTTGGCCAAAGAGTTACATGGTGAAGCACCTGCTAAAAAAAGCAGCAAAGAGGATGATCTCTATGCAGATCCTTATGCTGATGATAATTACAACCCTCGTTCGTAATTAATTTATATCTAATTGGTAATTACGAAACAAATATAGGTAGTACCGTTACCAGATGCGTCCAACACCTTATGTTGCATCCCTTCGAATCTATGAACCAATAGATTCCTTTTCAATCCAGGATCAACAACACTGGTCACAAATTGCTATCTCATCTGCCACCGGCTTTGATGAACAAAAACGAGCATTAACTAGAACAATCAGTAATGAACCCCCATCATTAAAACCAGATGGTTCTCACCTGTTAGATCATGAGGGCAAAAGATATGTTGCCCCTTGGTCAACTACTGCAAGATGTTGGGCAGCCTTAGATGATTTCAAATCAACTCTGCCACCTAATCTTGTTAAGTTTTTTATCCCCCAATCAATTGAGGATTCAATCAAGAGCACGCAAGAGATTGTTGAGGATAAGGTCTCACACATTCTTACCTCAACCTGGAATATTCCACCCCGTTGGTTTTCATTATTTAAACCAGAGGAGCGATTACGGGGCGTTAATGATGATGGCCACTTCACCATCATGCGAACCTCAATTGCAAATGCAAAACAGCGAGCCAGCTTTACCCATGAAGCAGTTCTTGCCGCCTTTGGTCCAGGACCAGTTGAGGATGAGATTGCATCCTTAATTGAGTGGCTTGAGATCTTTAATCCAAAATCAATTGTTGAGTTAGATTACGGCGGCCTTGCAAATTACTTAAACAACCTACTTATCCAAAGTGGTGAAACTGGCCTTGATGCTGACACATCAATTGAGGATGTGACTAGCTCTGTTGCAGGACTTGCTGCAGGAGATGGCGCCCTTGCAGGACGTGGTTATGAAAGATTGGTCTCTCGCTGGCGCAAGGTTTCATCCCTAGAAAGTGCCACATAAGCCAGCTCGGGATACTTGTTCAAATTTTAAATAAAAGGGATACTTACCCCATAAGGGTTAAACCGGACAGGTTGATCTCTTTTTAAAATCAGATCTTTGGTAAAAGAAGTGAAGGGGAGCTAAGTAGATGAGCCAGGTTAACCTTTCACGAATCGCAGCCCAGGAGCGGTTGTTAACACCTGCTGAGGTTGCCTCCTTATTTCGAGTAGATCCAAAGACTGTTACAAGGTGGGCAAAGGCGGGAAAGCTAACCTCAATTAGAACACTTGGTGGACACCGAAGATATAAAGAGTCTGAGGTTAAACAATTACTTAAAGTGACCAATCCAAATGCGTCAGGTGGTAATCAATAATGAGTGAAGATAAAAGCAATCAGGAAAATAAAGCTGTAGATCCAAAAGCAAGTAATGCAAATGCCAGTGACCCTAAAGCGATGATGCTTGCTGCGCTCGCTAAAAAACAAAAGGGTGGCAACTCCGGCAAAGCAGGAGGGCCAAGTGGTGGATCAAAGATTGGCGCAGGCCAAACAGGTGGGGCAGCTCCAAAGATGCATCGCCGTAAAGCTGGCTCTGCCTAAGTTGTGCTGCATTTAAATCAATTATCAGATCAACAACAGGCAAATGTATTAGCGCTAGTTAAAGCTGCAACTGATTTTGATCAAACCCAACCAATCTCAGATCACATACTTCTCCATCTTCGCCATGGTGGTGACAAGGATGATTCACACCTATTAATTTTTGACTCAAATGATCAAACAAAATTACTTGGCTATGCCCACCTTGATCAAACCGATCAGGTGGCAGGCCCTTCAGTTGAATTGGTAGTTGATCCAAAACATCGACAAGCAGGAATTGGTAAGTCACTATTAAGTAAAGCTATTGAAATATGTGGTGATCGATTACGTCTTTGGTCCCATGGTGATCTGCCTGTTGCCAGCAAACTTGCAGAGTCTAATAACTTTCAAAGAGTAAGAACAGTGTTACAGATGAGCAAATCACTTGATCAAATAATTGCAATCAATCAATTAGATCCACAATTTGTGATCAGATCATTTCTACCAGGCCTTGATGATCAAGGCTGGCTAACACTAAACAACAAGGTATTTGCCAATCACCCTGAGCAGGGTAATTGGTCTTTAAATGATTTAAAGCTGCGCCAAAAAGAGGATTGGTTTGATCCAGAAGGTTTTTTTATCGCAGAAAAGCAGGGCCAGATGATTGGATTTGTTTGGACCAAGGTGCATGGGGCAAAGAGTCATCAACATGATGGGCAGGAAAGTCATGATCATGCAGCAATTGGTGAGATCTATATAACCGGGGTTGATTCAGCCTTTGAAGGCTTAGGTCTTGGAAAAGCACTAACAAGTACTGGCCTTAACTACTTAAGGTATCAAGGAATTGAAAATGGAATTTTATATGTTGATGAGGAAAACTCTGCAGCTCTAAATCTCTATAAATCCTTAGGCTTTAAACAATCTGGCAAAGATTGTTTGTTTAAATATAAAAATCCTCAGTAAAGGTGAAGAGAGCTTCAATATATGGCTCACCAGTAATACCAACTAAGTGCGCATTAGGCGGAGCACTCATTGGCTCAACACAAATACCAGTTTCATCCTCTGTATAGATATGCCAGTAAGGAGCATCAGATTCGATTCGCATTCTTGCCGCCCCTGCCCAAACAATCTCAGCAAAACCCAAACTTTCAGCAAAAGTATCATCTAGTGGTTTTTCCATATCAGATTGTGTTGGAGGAGAAAACTTTCCACTTGGCACAAAATCATTATCTCGGTACAGGATTTGATTTGCTGCAAAAGATAACTCTGCAGTTTCTCCCTTACCAATTTCTCTTGCAATCCATGGATGAAAACCAAGTGAGAATGGCAGATCACAACCATTATCTTCATACTCAAGTGACCAACGAAGACCATCATCTAATATTTCATAACTTTGAATAACTGCAGCGCCTTTATATGGTGCTGGCAGCTCAAGCAACTGCTTACCACCACCTAGATCTTGCCAAGATGAGAAAAAGCCAAAGCCATGGATTGCATGGGGTGGCATAAATGTTGTTGGCAGTTGAAACTCATCACCCTTACTGTTTGTAATCAAACCATCCTTAACTCTTCCTGCCCATGGCGCCATTGCATACCAACCCCAACGCAAGACATCTCCGGCAAAGGGAGTAACAAACTCCATATCCCGCCATTGCAATGATGCAAGGCGGGCGCCTTGATCTAAATCAATTGCAATTGAGATTTGATCTCCATCAATATTTAACATTTATAAAATCTCATCTCTGATCAAGCTCTGCTTGTGTTGGTGGATTAGCACCTGCTCTTGAGATTGTAATGGCAGCAGCAGCTGCTGCTCGGTTTAATGTATCGGTAAGTAATTGGCCTGTTAGTTTTTCTAAACCATACTTAATAATCGCCTCAACCAAGATTGCACCAACTGTGTCACCGGCCCCTACGGTGTCGACCACCTTGGTTTTCACAGCTTTAACTTCAACATTTTCATCCTTTGTAATCGCAACAATCCCAGCATCCCCTAAGGTCACCACAACCAGCTGCACGCCCATGCCAATAAACTCTTTTGCCACATCATCTACTGATTTGCCTGGATATAACCAATTCAAATCATCGATTGATAACTTCACAACACTTGCAAGTGATATCCACCTTAAAACCTGCTTTATATACAGATTTCTATCTGCAATCACAGAGGGCCTGATATTTGGATCATAAACAATTGGCACGCTCTGTTTAAAGGAGGAAACCCATTGATGCAATGTGGAGGCGCAGGGCTCAATCGCGCAGACAAGGGTGCCGATGTGAAGTAAAGACGGCGCTTGTTTTTGTGCATCTGGCAGTTGATCTAACTGGTAATCAAAGGTGGATGTTTCATCAATTAAAAATTGATATGAGGCACCTCCTGCTTTATCTAATGTGACAGTTGCTGTACAGGTTGGTTTACTTGAGTAATTAACAAAATCAAGTAAAACACCAGCACTTTCTAAGTACTGCCTGCAAGTGCTTCCATAAGCATCTGTTGATATGCCATTTATAAATTGAGCTTTTATCCCAAGCTTTGAAAGTGCAACAGCAGTATTTGCAGGCCCACCACCAACAACAGCTTTTTGTTTTTCACCATCGGGAAGAAGATCAATTAAAACCTCACCTGCCACCCAAACTTGGTTCAAAGTGTTTCACCCTTGCGGGCTAAAAACTCTGTTAATACCTCAACTCCAAGTAGGTGATCATCAACTTGGGGTAATCCAGAGATTATTAATACTCCTTTATAGCCATCATCTTTGGTTATTAAAGGAAGTCCGCCCCCATGGATTGCATGGGTTTCATCCATCAGATTATTTTCCTTATGCCAATCAACTCCGTTTTCCTCTGCCAAAACTCTTTCATAGATTGTTGAATGTTTTTTCAGATTAACAACTCTGGCCTTTCTGCCAATCCACCAATCATTCTCTGGTGTGCTACCAGTTAAAGATGCGTGGTAAATGATCCAATCACCAATTCTTACCTCAACTGCAATTGGCAGATTCCTATCTGTGCCAAGGGAGGTTGCAATCTGGCCAATCTCAATTGCATCGGTGTTGGTCAAAGATGGCAGGATCAATACCTGCTCCTCTTGCAGAAGCTGCTGACTTGTAAAGCCGCCAGTAGTTTTGCTCTCACTCATAGATGCACCTTAAAGGATGGCAGGGAGTAATTCCCAGCAACTTAATTTCTCTTTAGATATCTTTACTTACCTTCACAGTAAGTATTGGTAATCTGCACCATATGAGAAGGAAAACCCTTACCTTTGCGCTCATATTTGCACTCCTTTCCACCGGCTATTCAGCTGCATCTGCTGCGACTCCTGATTGTTTATTTGGTGGTCAGGTGCGCAATATTTCTGGCCAAAAATCATCCTGCTGGGTAATAAATGGCAGCCCAGTTTGGTTTTCATTTAAAAAGCGGGCTGAAGATAAATTAACTACTTATGAAAAAACAAAGCTAAAGGCTTATAAAGAGATCAAAAATGCAGCAGCTGGTAAATCTATAAAAAACATAGAGTTAAAGTATGTAATAAGTAAACATCTTCCAGCGCAATTGCGCACCGAATACATCCGCCAAACAGAGCAAGCAAGCAGATTATATGATCAGTTTTTCACCCGCCCAGTTGTTGTTAATAATTACTTCCAAACTGAAAAAGATGCAGCATTTATTAAAACACACCCAGTGTTAAAACGAGATTTCAACTCTTTCACCCGTTGGTTTGAATCTTGGCCAAAGGGCAAAGAGACAGAACACACAGTTGGTCTTGCAGCTTGGTTTTTTAAATCAGGGGGAAAATCAGAGGGTCACACTGGAGTGTTAACTGCAAGTAATGGATCAATTGCAAAACTTCGACTTTACTCTCACCAGGTTGTTGCCCATGAGTACTTTCATGTGGTGCAAGATTTTTATAAACAATCCCAAGATGAGATCGGTTATGAGGGCGTGAGTGGATATGACATCTACTACCCGCCAATTTTTAGAGAGGGCTCTGCTAACACAATTGCAACTGCAATCTCCATGGATACTTTTGAAGATTACTTACTGTTTTATCAAGTTTTCTTATCTCAAAATAAGGGCATCTATGCACCAAAGATGTTTTCACGGATAAATAATCTGCCAAACACAATTGCGTTGTTAAAAGATATCCAGATGAGGGAAACTCTTGATTCACAGGATCATGAAGTTTCTTACTCAGTTGGTGCTTTAGTTTTTGAGTGGTTGATTGCAGAGTATGGATTTGCTGGCTATAAAAAGTTGATTGAGAACCAATTAATTGGTGATTCATTTGAAGATAATCTAAAAACCTCACTTGGATTGACGCTGGACCAGCTCTATAAGGCCTCTGCCCCTCATGTGCTGGCTGGTTTTGCAGCAGCAAAGGGATCAACCAGGTAGAGCAGGGGTTTTGAAGGGGATTTTTTCCGATACGCTACCGTCTGCAAATCAGTAAGCAGTTACTGCCTATATATATGTATAGGAAATCAGGGGCCTTTAGCTCAGTCGGTAGAGCAACGGACTTTTAATCCGTGGGTCGTCGGTTCGATCCCGACAGGGCCCACGCATAGGATTCAAGGCAAAGTCAGGGCAAATGTCCGATTTGTCCCCGATCAGCGACAAATACACTGCTCATTCGTAGTAGTGGATAGAGGCGGCGACGGTCGGCTCTGCAAAACAAAACCGGTTAAAGAAGGACACTCCTCGTGGCATTTAAGCGTTCTACCAAGAGTCAGATTGAGGCTGTTTCACCACAAGCCTGGTCTGTTACTGAGCTTGGCGCTTTCTACACAACCCACCGCAGTGAGTTTTTATCCCATGCAAATCGTGTTCTAAAAGACTCTGCGAAAGCGGAGGAGATCACCCAAGATGCGCTAATTAAATTTATGTTAGCTGCTCCTGAATTGGAATCTACTGATCACGCACTTGCATATATCCACCGCACAATCGAAAACCTATGCATCGATCTATTCCGCATGGAGGGCCGACGTCCAAACCTAGTTGTCATCGATGATGCAACAGCTGAGGTTGAGGCAACATATCAAGTATCAGGAGATCACGAAGCGGTTATCTCAGCTGCAGCGGACGCTGCAATTATCCGCCAAGCACTTTCCTTACTATCCCCTGCAGAGCGCGCAGCTCTTGTGATGTGGGAGGTTGAAGGACGTTCAACTTCAGAGATTGCTGCAGAGCTTGGTATCAAAGAGTCTGCTGTTCGTCACACAGTCTCACGTGCTCGTGCTTCAATGCGCAAGATTCTTTCTACACTTATCGTTGATGAAAAGCGTGGTTTAACTGCACTTGACGCACTTTCTACCACCTACAAAAAAGCAGCAGAAATCGCTGCAAAATCATCAAAGGCTGCCCTATCTCTTATCCTTGTTGTTGCTGCCTTCCTTGGCTTTAATACATTGACTGGCCGTGAAGGTGTTGTAACACCAGATGGCTCAGCAATTACTTTGCCAAGTGATAAATCAACTACAGATAAATCAACTACTGATTCAACGGATGCAACTGATTCACTTGATGCAGATATCTCAGTTGAGCTTGCTGCCTTCCAAGATCAGATCAAGGTTGTTTCTTCTCAAATTTCATTCCTTCGCCAAGCAGTTGCTGTTTATAACTGGGCAGGGCTAGATGCCTCCGGCACACCAGTTGGCTTCTCTTCAAATCTTGGATCTCGTGTTACTGCGGGTGCGCAATTAATTAAGTTCCCAAATCTTTCAAATGAGTCCTCATCTTCAATCTTTAAGGTGAGCCAAAATGGGGTTGAACTACTTCTCTCCCAAGACTTGTTCTATGTTGATGGCAAGCTGACCGCCACCATCCTGCCCCTATTTGCCCCTGGCAATACTCAAGCGGTAATCACCTCCTCTGAGCAATCAGTGACTACTGGCTCAGATGGCTCAAAATTGATCATTTCCTCGCTAAAACTGGCAAACACAGGCTCAGATGGTCAAAGCCCATCAGCTATAAATGTTAGAATTAAGGTATCCGCAGATGGGTTAGAGATCCTCGCCCAGTCAGCTCAGATTTTATTCTCAGGCTCAACACAACAAGAAGGGGTAATTTAACGATTACTCAAAACTAGATTTCCTGTTGCCTCCTATAGGTAGCAGGGAAATGAAGTGAGGAAGCACGTGCTCTTCATTTCAACCGGTGGGAAAAGGGTCACTCATTGCTAATGAGTATCCCGCTCCTACCAGCCAGGTAAAAGATCGTCTTTTATCTGACTAAACGAAAGGAAAATAGTGAAAACTATTTCATTAAAGAAAGTATCTGCTGTTGCAGTTACTTCACTTGGATTCGGACTTTTGTCCGTGGTTCCGGTGCAGGCAGCTGGCGAGGATTCTGCGGCAACGTTAGTGTCTTCAATCAGTTTGGCTCAAGTAACTTCAGTGCCAACAGTTGGAAATACTGTAACAACTTCATTCGGTATGATCATTACTGCGAACGCTGCAGATAATGATGATGTCGCAAAATTTAAGTCATACATTTCTTCAGCTCCAACAAATGGTTATGTAACATCTACCTTTGCTGAAACTGCAACAGGTGTAACAATCACAGAACCAAGCACCACCGACACAGTAACTGCAGGTGTGTACATTGCAACTGAACTATTGAACGCAGGAGACGTTGTTGCATCAGCTATTGCTGGTAACGCAGCTATAACCTTCGTTCCTACGAAAGCTGGTACATATCAATTAACCGCTTACCATGATGCGGACAGTGACGGAGTCGTTGATAACAATGAATCTCGTCAAACGATTGACATTGTAGTTTCAGCTCGTGGCTCTATCTCGGCTGCAACATCAACTGTTTGGCAAGCCTCTGCTACATTGCCAACCGGTGGTGCTTTTGATGCTACTTCAGCATCCAATACCACAATCGCTACGAAGCAGCCAGTACTTTGCTCAAAGACAACTGGCACACAGTGCT
>Ga0315901_10008334_pt1 | contig 12059 bp, 7 predicted proteins | sample LakEriMetagenome_10_FD_203761 | JGI IMG/M metagenome (GOLD analysis project Ga0315901, IMG submission 203761) | Freshwater fungal communities from buoy surface, Lake Erie, Ohio, United States - Buoy 2 MA116 | ecosystem: Environmental > Aquatic > Freshwater > Lake | place: USA: Lake Erie, Ohio...
TCCTGTCATGACAGATCTGTCCTGCGGGCTCACGCCCGCGAGGGGGGACCAACTAGGATTGTCGGATGCGTGTCGCCATCGTGGGCGGTCCCGGCATCGGCAAGAGCACCCTGCTCCGCCAGCTTGGCGACCTGTATCGCAACGGATCATATGGGGAGGGGGAGCAGGGGGTGTGGGATCCCCGCGTGCTCGCCGATATCGAGGCGGGCCGGAATCCCGTCGGCGTGACGGCGTATTTCGCCCGCCTGTACGATGCCAACTACCGGCACGCCGCGTCGCACGATGCGTCGGATGCCGTGGTGTTCATCGAGGGGTCGCGCCTGACACTCGAGGCGCACATGGCGGAGTATCCGGCGGAGCACCATGCCGGGTTGCAGGGCGTACTGGCCATTGGTGATGCGTGGGCTCCCGACCGGACGATCGTGCTCACATCGAGTACGGACACCATCGAGAAACACATCCGGCTGCGCCGCCGTCCGCATGAAGAGACCGACCGGATGGTGGAGCGGTTCCGGCTGATCGACGCCGAGTTCCGCCGCTTGGCACCGCACTATCCCGGGACGGTCGTGGTCAATCGCGACGGCATGGAGTTCCATACGCGGGACGGGCTCGACGCCATCATTGCCGCGGCCGGTCTCCCATCGTATGTCGATGTCCCCTACACGGTGGTGCCGTAGTTCGGGTGGCCGCTGGTCGGACCTCCGCCGTCTACTTCGCCGTCGCTGTGTGCTGCCACACCACCCGTGCGCCGGTGGCCGGATCCAGCCCGGGAACCAGCCGGCTCGTCACGGCAGCCGTGATCACCCGCACCTCGCGGCCCACGTCCGTCTGATAGCGTGCCAGCGCCAGGTCCCCCACCGCCGCCACCTCTTTTTCTGCACTCCGCAGCACGACCGGCCCTGACGGAGGAACCGGAATCACCGTCCATGTCGACGTCCGGTCCACCGTCCGCTGTGGAGCGCCGGTTGTGCCGCGAATCCATGCGACATCGCCCCCGGTGACGAGCGTCCGCGCGCGGGACGGCCACGGGACCACCCACAGCTCCACCGGTGCGCCCGGGAGGCTGACCGGGGCCGCCACGAACTGCCGTCCTTGCCGGCTGTAGGTCGCCGAGATCAATCGCGTGACATCGCGCTGCAGCTTGCCGGCCTGCAGCACGCGGGCCGTGTCCACCGCGCCGGTATAGCGCGGACGGGCACCGTCGAGACGCACCAGCACGAGCCGCCGCATCCGGGCAAAGGCCGTGTCCGCTTCATATACCCCGCCAATGGGCTCGCCCTCCGCCGTCCGCTCGCAGTGGACCGACCGTGGAGCGCTGGCCGCCGGGCCGAAGGTCCCCCCGGCCCGGAGCCGCAGCACGGTGGCCGAGCACATTTCGTAGAACGCGATGGCCCGGGCCCGGCTGTCCGCGGCGGCAAAGGCGTCCCGGAATGCGGGGGTCATGCCGTCGGCGGGAGGGGCCGGTGGCATGTCAGCGGGTGCCTCCCGGACCGGAACGGGGGTCGGTTCCGGCGGCGGAGCCGAGGCGCACCCCGCGACCCCTCCGCTCAGGAGGAGTCCGCTGGCCAACCGGACCGTGAACAACTGGCGCCATGCGGAGCGGAGGCTCGCAGCGGAGTCTGAAAACGGGAGCGTCATGGCCGCGTGGGTTCGCAAGGGATTCGGACGGTGCGGGAACTCGAGGTGCCAGCCAAAGCGAATGCCATGATGGTATCGTTCCCCACCTATGACTGCGTCATCGACCGGCGGCACGGGTCCCGTCGAGATCTACAAGGAGTTCATGATCGAGGCGGCGCACCGCCTCCCCAACGTTCCACCCGGCCACAAGTGCGCTCGGCTTCATGGGCACTCCTTCCGGGTGGAGCTCCGAGCGCGCGGTCCGCTGGATCCCACCTTGGCGTGGGTCATGGACTTTGCCGACCTCAAGGCGGCATTCCAGCCGCTCTACGACCAGCTGGACCACCACTACCTGAACGACATCCCGGGGCTGGAAAACCCCACCAGCGAGCGGTTGGCCATCTGGATCTGGGACCGCCTCCACCCGGTGGTCCCGGAGCTCAGTTCGGTGGTCGTTCATGAAACATGCACTTCCGGGTGCGAGTACAGGGGTCCAATCGATTGGTGACCCCTTCTTGCACATGAGTATTCGTTCTCATTAAACTCAACGGTCCATGACGTTCGGTGCCCCGTTTCCCGCAGGCCTGATTGCGCTCATGACCGTCCTGTCACTCGGTTCGCCCCTATCAGCTCAGGATACGCACGGCCCAACCCGCCATCTGCACGGCGTGGTGGAGTCGTCGGCGTCGGGGCGTCCGGTGCGCGATGCGGAGGTCACGGCGAACTGGAGCGGAGCGGACGCCCCGAAGGTCCCCCTCCGGACCCGGAGTGACGGCAACGGTCGCTTCGACTTCCGCGACCTGCCGCCCGCAACCGTCACCATCCGGGTGCGCGCGTTGGGCTTTGCTCCGCTGGTGCAGGAGGTGGATCTGCGCGGCGCGGATCGGCTGCTCACACTGCATCTCGAGCCGGCAGTCACCACGCTCTCCGAAGTGGCGGTCCGGGCCGATACGGTGGGGGAGGCGCTCGCCCGCGTGGCCGCCACGAGCACGGTGGACCGTGCCGCCCTGGCCACCACGCGAGGCCAGACGCTGGGGGAAACGATCAAACAGCTCCCCGGCGTGGCGGTGATCCAGTTCGGGCCCAGCATTGCCAAGCCGGTCATTCGCGGGCTCAACTCGCAGCGGGTGCTCGTGCTCAACGGCGGGCTGCGTCAGGAAGACCAGCAATGGGGGACGGAGCATGCGCCGAACATCGACAGCTTCGATGCCGATGCGGTGAGCGTGGTGCGCGGCGCGGCCACCGTGCTCTACGGCGCCGATGCGCTGGGGGGCGTGGTCCGCGTGGAGCCGGCGGCGCTGCCGGATACGGGGACCCTGCGCGGTGACGTGGCGTTCAACCTCTTCAGCAACAACCGACAGGGCGCGCTCTCCCTCGGGGCGCAGGGGGCCGACCTGTCGCTGCCGCGCCTTGGCAGCACGTCCTATCGCCTGCGCCTGACCACGCGCGTGGCCGGTGATGCCGCGGCGCCCGACTATGCGCTGGCGAACACCGGTTTCCGCGAGCTCAATGGCAGCCTCTCGCTCGGCATCCACCGCCCCTGGGGACGGAGCGAGGTCACCGTGAGCCGCTTCGGTACGTCGCTCGGCGTGCTCAAGCAGGCGCACGTGGGGAACGCCGATGATCTGGCCCGTGCGATGTCCGGCGTCCCCTTCGATTCGTCCTTCACCTACGCCATCGACCGACCCAACCAGCGGGTGGCGCACACGACCGTGCGCGCTCGCACGACCTGGACGCTGGCGGGTGACCAGTCCGTGGAGCTGGTGTACGGATTCCAGTACAACCATCGGCGCGAATACGACAACCACGGACCGCTGCGCTTCCGCGATGTCCCGGCCTTTCACCTGAAGCTGTTCACCAACACGGTGGATCTGCGCTGGCACCACGCCCGGTGGCGCGGGCTCAAGGGCACGATCGGTACCAGCGCCATGGCGCAGGGGAATCAGACGCTCGGCAAGGCGTTCCTCATTCCCGGCTACGATCTCTGGCAGGGCGCGGTGTATGCGCAGGAGGGACTCGCGATCGGCCGATGGACCGTGAGCGGTGGCCTGCGTGGCGATCTGGTGTCGCAGACCACGCTTCCGTACGCGGACTTCGGGATCCGGAGCCCGGCGGGCACGCGCCGGTGGCGGAACATGGCCGGCTCCATCGGCGCGGCGTACCTGCTGCGCGACGGGCTCGACGTGGCGGTGCGCGCCGCGCGCGCGTGGCGCCCGCCCACGGTCAACGAGCGGTATGCGCAGGGGGTGCACCACGGAAGCGCCCAGTACGAATTGGGCGATGCCGGACTGGCCGCCGAACGGTCGCAGGGACTCGAGGCCACGCTGCGCTACGGTGCGCGCACGCTGCAGCTGGAGGCCGCGGGGTACGCCAATCGCGTGTCGGGGTTCATCTACCTCCGCCCCACCGCACCCGTGTTCACGATTCGCGGGGTGTTCCCGGGATTCCGCTACGCGCAGACCGATGCGCAGCTGCGCGGCGCCGAACTCACGGCCTCCTGGAGTCCGATGCGGCACCTCCAGTGGCGCGTGAACGGCACGCTGGTGCGCGGGCGGGAGGCCACCGGTGGTGCCCCGTTGTACGACATGCCGGCCGATCGCCTCACGCTGACATGGCGGACCATGGGGACCCGCGCGCGCCTCGGCGAGTGGTATGTCGACCTGGGGACCCAGCTCGTCCGCCGGCAGGATCGGGTTCCGATGGGGATCGTGTACGCGCTGCCCACGCGCGGGTATGCGTTGGCCCAGATCGACGTGGGCGCGCGCCAGCTCGCGCTGGGACGCCAGCGGTTTACCGTGGCGCTCACCGTCCAGAATGCGCTGAACGCACGCTACCGCGACTACCTGAGTCGCTACCGGCTGTTCGTGAACGATCCCGGGCGCGATGTGGTCTTGCGGGTGACGACGGGATTCTGAGGGAACCGAACCGCCGCAACGGGGTCGGGAAGCAGGTCGGCAGGATGCAGGATGCAGGACGTCAACACACGACACTTCACTCACACGGGAGCAGGGACATGAAGGGGTGGCAGCAGGCGACGACAATGGCCGTCATGGCCGGTTCGATGGTGCTGGCGGCGTGCGGGGATTCCTCCACGGAGCCTGGAGGGGAGTCCGAGGTGATCTCGCGCGTGACGCTCACGCTCACGCCTGCCTCAGGCGGTGCGGCACTCACGACCTACATCGATGACGCCGATGGCAAGGGGCCGCAGGCTCCGAGTGCGCAGGTCGGGGCGTTGGCGCTGGCGCGCGGGGTGACCTACGCTGGTACCGTGAAGTTCGAGAACCGGCTCAAGAGCCCGGCCGAGGATATCACGACGGAAGTGCAGGCCGAGGCCAACGAACACCGCGTGTTCTACACGGTGACCGGGAATGGCGTGACGATCACCACCACGGATGTGGACGGCCAGAGCCGGCCGCTCGGGTTGCGCTTCAACGCGGCGGTCGGGTCGTCCGCCACGGCGGGCGCCATGCGCGTCGTGCTCTGCCACTACGACGGCGTGGCCAAGACGGCGGCCGCCACGAGCTGCACGAGCGAGACGGACGTGGATCTGTCGTTCAACTACACGATCGCGCCGTAACGGCGTCTTGTCTGGCGTCGACAGCGGCCGGTCCCCAGTGTGGGGGCCGGCCGCTGTCGTTCAGCGGGCACCCGTGATGAAGGTCTTCCGGCGCTCGTCCCACTCCGCCATCCAGGCGGGGAGGGCTTCCGGGAACATCGGCTTGGCCACCAGATAGCCCTGCACCACGTCGCAGCCGAGCTGCTCCAGCAGCGCCCACTCTTCGACTTCCTCGATCCCCTCGACCACGGTCTTCATGCCGAGTTGACGGCCCATGGAGAGGCTCGTCTCGAGAATGGCACGGCTCACCGGATCCTTGCGGGCCCGGTTGATGAACTGCCGGTCCACCTTGAGCTCGTCGAACGGGATATCCTGCAGCTGCTGCAGCGACGAATGCCCGGTCCCGAAGTCGTCAATGGAGAGGCCGATGTGCTTGAGGCGGAGCCGCGAGCACACATCGAGGGCGATGAGCGGGTTGCTCATGAGTCGGCTTTCCGTGACTTCCACCACCAGCTGCTTCGGCTGGACCTTCCGGGTCTCGACCAGCTTGAAGAGGTAGGTCGGGAACTCCAGCGACGAGAGACTGTCCATCGAGATGTTGACGGCAACCGGGATGTCGATCCCCTGCTGCCGCCAGGCATCGCCCTGATCGAGCGCCCGCTCGAGCACGACGCGCGTGAGGTCATTGATGAGGCCGTGCTCTTCCGTGACGGTGATGAAGCTGTCGGGGAAGACCAGGCCATCCTCGGGGTGGCGCCAGCGGACGAGGGTTTCCACTCCCGACAGGACGCCATCGCTCACGCGGACCTTGGGCTGGTAGGCGTTCACGAACTCGCCATTGGCAATCCCCTCAGCCACGCGCTCGGCACTATAGACCTTGCGGGGCTTCCTTGCGGCCGGCGCCGCGGCCGCGGCCGCGGCCGGGTCGGCCCCCGGCGTGTAGTTCTCGATGAGGGCGGCCAGTGCCGGGGGAGCGATCGGTTTGTGCAGGGCACCGAGCACGCGGAGCTTCTGCGCTTCCGCCAGCCGGCGCGCCGTGTGCAGGATGCGCTCGTCTTCTCCGCTCACGAGAATCAGCGCGCCCCCGTACTGCAACCGGACCAGGTGCCGCACGAACTCGATGCCGTCGATCCCCGGCATCTGGAGGTCGAGCAGGATGAGATCGGGGACCAGCGCGCCCGTCTCCAGCGCCTCCACCGCGGCCGCCGGATCCTGGTGCGTCGTGATGTCCTCGTGCCCCAGCCGCTTGAGCAGATGGAGATGGAGGCGGAGGATGATCGCCTCATCGTCGACGAGCAGGATCTTCACGGCAGTTCTCCGGAAATGGCCGTCAGTACGGCGGCGAAGTGATCATCGAACCCGTCCATCGCGGCGAGCACGGTGGGCTGGTCATCCCCCCGGGCCGCCGTTTCCAACCGCTGGCACCGCTCGCCGAAGCTACGCGCCCCGACCGCGCGGGAGGAAGACTTGAGCCGGTGGGCGACGCTCCCGACCCCCTTGAGATCGCCCGCCACGTAGGCCCCTCGGAGCTCCTCGACGAGCCGCGACGCTGTCTGCTGGTACTCCAGCAGGAAGTCCTGGATGATCTCCGGATCGTCACCCACGAGCTCCTTGAGCACGTTCACATCCAGCGCCGGTTCGCCCTCCCCGGTTGGCTCACTCGCGGGGGGGACGGCCGCAGGTGTGGGGGCGGCCCGCTCCGGGAGCGGGGCGCCCGTTCCGTCGAGCGGCGGCAAGTACCGGTGCAGGGCGGCCTGCAGCACGCTGAGCAGCACGGGCTTCGTGATGTATTCGTCCATGCCGGCTTCGAGCGCTTTCACCTCTTCCCCGCGCAGGGCATTGGCGGTGAGCGCCAGGATCGGCATGCGACGCCCGTCGCCCCGCGCCTCCTCGGCCGCCCGGATGGTGCTGGTGAGCGTGTACCCATCCATGCGGGGCATGTGGAGATCCGAGAGCAGCAGCGCATACGGGAAGGCCTCCCAGCGGGCGAACGCCTCCTCGCCGTTGTGGGCGATTTCGGCAGCGTAGCCGAGGAGTTCGAGCTGCTGCAGGATCACCTTCTGGTTCACCTCATCGTCTTCCGCCACGAGGATGAGCCGCCCCTGGGCCTTCGCCTCCTCCACCGTGATGGCCTTGCCGGAGCGGACGATCGGCACGGGCACGACCGGCGTATAGCTTCGCCGTGCGCCGGTCACCGGACGTTCGGCCACGGGCGTCCGGGAGATCTGCATGGGCAGATCCACCATGAAGGTGGTCCCGACGCCGACGGTGCTCTGGACGGTGACCACGCCGCCGAAGAGTTCGGTCAGACGCTTGACGATGGCCAGTCCGAGGCCGGTGCCGCCGAAGCGCCGGGTCGTGGAGAGTTCGGCCTGCGTGAAGGAGGTGAAGAGCGCCTGCTGGGTTTCGGGCGACATGCCGATCCCGTTGTCCTGGATCGAGAGGCGGATCACGAGGCCGTCGGCTGGCGGGGTGACCTGCGCGCCGGCCGGGGCCTGATGAATCCGGATCCCCACCTGACCTCGGATCCCGTCCCGGTTGCCACTGAACTTGATCGCGTTGCCGACCAGGTTGTAGAGGATCTGCCGTACCCGCAGCGCGTCGGTGACCACGAGCTCCGGCACATCGGCGTCCACGGTAGCGGAGACGTCAACGCGCCGGGCGGCCGCGACCGGGGCCAGGGCGGCGTGGATGCCGTCGAGGATGTCGCCCAGTGCCGTATCGAGATATTCGAGTTCGACCCGCCCGGCCTCGATCTTCGAGAAGTCGAGAATGTCGTCGATGATGCCGAGGAGATTGGTGGCCGATGTGCGGATGGTCCGGACAGCGTCCGCATCCCGCGGAGGGAGCTCGCTCTGCGTCAGGACCTCCGCCATGCCGATCACGCCATTGAGCGGCGTGCGGATTTCGTGGCTCATGACCGCCAGGAAGGCGGACTTGGCCCGGTTGGCCGCATCGGCCTGCTCCACCGCCGCCAGCAGCTCTGCCGTGCGCTGACGGACCAACTCCTCGAGGTCTTCCCGATAGCGCGCCAACTCGTTCGCGGCCTCAACCTGGACGGTCACGTCCTGCGCCGAACCGATGGCCCGCACCGGGTGCTCCGCATCATCGTACTCGATGCGGGCCCGCACGAGCACGTAGCGCCGGTTCCCGGTCCGGGTACGGACGGGAAATGTCCGTTCGAACAGCTGCTGGTCCCGCACGGAGCGAAGGAAGGCCCGCTCGACCTTCCGGAGCTCCTCGGGCGCGATGGCCTGCAGGATGGCCTGCGCCGCCGGCTGGCGTACCGCGCGCGCCAGCTGCAGCAGCTCCACCAGTTCATCCGCCACGATCCCCTGCCGCGTCCGGAAGTCGAAGCTCCAGCTGCCCAGCCGCGCGATCTGCTGCGCTTCGCGAAGCATCTCCTGACTCGTGCGCAGCTCCGTCAGGTCGACCCACCCGATGATCAGCTCTTCGGCCGCGCGGGTGATGATCGCCTGCACCACGCGCTCCTCCCCGCTGCGGCAGCGAATGGTGTACTCCCGCGTGCGTTTCGGTGCGGCGCCCGCCATGATGGCGGCCAGATCCCGGCGGAAGACCTCGAGGGTCTGGGCGCGATAGATCGGGTCGCTGAAGAAGGCGTCGAAACTGGCCTCCAGCGTGTTCACCGCATCGAGATCGTAGCCGAAGAGTTCGATGAAGGCCTGGTTGACGCGGCGCACCTGCCCCGTGGCTTCGTGCACCACGTAGGTGGCAATCGGCAGCGACTCGAAGTGATTGCGGAAACGTTCCTCGCTCCGCTGCCGACGCTCGTCGAGCCCGAGCTTTTCCAGGACCAGGCTCAGCAGGCGGGCAATTTCCTCCAGCATGGCCACGAGGTCGGAGGCGAAGGCCTCGGGCTGCATCTGGTAGAACATGATGGCCGCTACCACGCGCCCATCGGCCACGATGGGAATGGCCACGGCCGTCCGGATGCCGTAGCTGGCCGCCAGGTCGTGCCACGGGGCGGTTCGCGGGTCGTGCTGGAAGTCGGGGATGACGACGGCGCGGCCGTCGCGCAGCGCCAGCCCGATGGGGCCCGGATTGTCCTCCCGGGCATGATCGGGGATGGCCTGCAGGTGGTCGATGCAGGAGCTGGCGACTCCGTCGGCGGCGAGGACACGCACCTGCCGGGTGGCCGGGTCGATATCGCCCACCCAGGTGAGCGGATAGCCCCCTTCCGTCACCGCAATGCGGCAGACCGTTTCGTAGGCCTCGACCGGCGCGCTGGTCCGGAAGAGCGCTTCACTGGCCTTGTTCAGGAAGGCATACAGCCGGTTGATCTGCTCCAGGTGGCGCTGATCGGCGCGCTGCTGCGTGATGTCGCGAACGAAGGCGAAGTACTCGCCGTCCCCCCGATGCGGCAGGTAGGTGACGCTGACATCGAGGTCCAGCACCAGCCCGTTGACGGTCCGTCCCTGACAGGTAAAGCGCTCGCGGCGGCTCTTGCGGATCCGCTGGAGCCGATCGCGAAAGTCGTCGGCGGAATCGAAGATCAGGAAATCCTGCAGTCGCATGGACTCCGTCGTCGCCTTCGTACCGATGATGGAGCGGAAGGCGTCGTTCCCCGATTGCATGCGCCCCTCACCATCGAAGGTCACGATGCCGTCCATGGAGTTCTGCACCACGCGGAGCGAGCGTTCGGCAGCGCGGGCGCTCTCCCTGGCGGCCCGCCCGCGCTCCGTGAGCCAGAGACGCCGACCGGCCGCGCCGGTTCCCAGCGTCAGCAGTAGCACGGTGACGCCGATGGCGGCGGAGGCGTAGCGGATCGGGCGGTCCACCTCTGCCTGCGCCACCTCCGTGACCACATACCAGGGGGTCCCCGGGACCTGTGCCACGCCCCGGTTCACCGGGGTCCCCTCGAGGTTGCGCCCCGCCGTGGCCGTGAGCAGATCCTGCAGCTGCGCCGGCGCGACGGGCGCTCCCTTCACATCCTCATGCCCCGCGCTGCGGGTGGTGGCGAAGCTGACCGCCCCCACGGAATCGAGCTGCAGCAGGCTGCTTTTGTAGGTGGCAAAGGGGAGCGAATCGCTGAGCAGCGGGAGCAAGCGGTCGTGGACATCCAGGACGAGATAGAGCGCCCCGTCCGGCGGCCCCCCGCCGGTGGTCGTAGTCCAGAGCGGCGCCGCGACGCCGTACTCCACATGGTCCCGTTCGGAGCCGTGAAAGAGAATCGTCTGCGAGACGCCGGTCTGCAGGGCCGTATGCAGCACGCGATCCTCATCGCGTCGGAGCGAATCGTTGCGGAGCTGGACGACTTCCCGTCCACTTCGATCGATGAGCGCCACGTTGTGGTAGTTGGACACCGCGGCGCTGGCCCCGAGCACCTCGCCCATGGCCTCGACTTCCCCGGCTGTCAGCCGACCGGCGCGGCGCAGCGGCTGCAACGCGGGATGCCGGCCGATCATGGCGGCATCACCGATCCGCTCGTCCAGCTGCGAGCGCACCGCCATGGCGCGGGCGCGGGCGAGCGAGGCCAGGAGGGCTTCGGATCCGCCACGTACCGTGCGCGCGTAGGTCGTGTACGACCAAGCCGCGCCTCCTACCAGACCGCTCACCACGGCCACCAGCCCCACGCTGATGAGGACGGTTCGGAGGTGGAGCTGCTGGTACCAGCGCGTGGTGCCCGCGGTGGGCGGGGTGCCATTGGGGGAAGTGGTCATATCGACCCTAAGATGTGGACAACTCGCGCGTCCCGCATCCATGTGGAACGGGTTGTCCCGTTCCTTCCCATGAAATGCCGACGGGGGGCGACATGCGTCGCCCCCCGTCGGGTGCTCGTCCCGGACTGGTCGCTCAGACCAGCCGGAGCGCCGGACTTACCGGAGGTTGGGGTTGGCCCCCATCTCCTCGAGGCTGATGGGGATGCAGGTACTGCGTCCCCGCAGGGTGTCATCCCGATTCTCCGCGAGCCAACGCCGGAGGTCCCAGAGGCGGCGACCTTCCAGCCAGAGGACCGCGCCTCGCTCGCGCTTGAGCAGCGTCCACGCCGCGTCGGCGGTGGTCGCCGTGGCGGCCGGCAGCGACACGGCGGCCCGCCCCTGATTGATCAGCGTCAGGGCCCCGGGAACATCATTGCTCCGGAGTGCGGCCTCGGCGCGGAGGAGCAGCATCTCCGTCCCGCGGGCGAGCGCCACCGGATCGCCGAGGGTGAGGTAGCGGCGCTGCCGGAAGAAATTGGTGGTCCCATCCTGACCGCGGGTGATGGTCGTGCCCGTCCGCACGGTGTCGTACGGGGTCCGCGGGTCCGGCGACGACACCCACACCGTGTTCCACACCGTCACTTCCCGGCGCGTGATGGTCTGGGTGGCCAGATCGTTGTTCTCGCGTGTGGTGTTGGTGGAGAACACGGCGTTGTGGCGGAAGGTGGCGGGCACCAGGGCGGCATCCGTCACCGCGGCGGCCCACTTCCCCTGCCAGGCCAGCACCTGCGCCCGCCCGGCCAGCGCCGCGTTGGTCAGCGCGGCGTTGTTCTGCGCGCGGGCCAGCGTGAGAGCCCGGGTGAACAGGCTCTCCGCGCGCACGAAGTGCTCGCTGCTGGCCACCTTGGGTCCGCCGTCGATGACCGTCTCGCAGACGTTCTCGCCGAGGAACCGGTTGGCAAAGCCGGCATAGAGGTAGGCCCGGGTGGTGTTGGGGTTGGTCTCGAAACCGGTGCCGAGCACCTGCTTCATCCGCACCAGGCCATTCTCGGCCACCCAGCGCGCTTGCTGCAGGCGGGCCCAATCGCCGTTCACGTCTTCCGGCCGGATGACGCCGGTCGCGAACTGCCGCTCGGCGGCGAAGTTCCCCGAGTGGCGCAGCTCGAACGCGGCCAGGGACCCGCGCGTGAGATAGTTGCCGATGGCGTTGGAGAGGTCACCACCCA
>Ga0315901_10008336_pt1 | contig 12056 bp, 10 predicted proteins | sample LakEriMetagenome_10_FD_203761 | JGI IMG/M metagenome (GOLD analysis project Ga0315901, IMG submission 203761) | Freshwater fungal communities from buoy surface, Lake Erie, Ohio, United States - Buoy 2 MA116 | ecosystem: Environmental > Aquatic > Freshwater > Lake | place: USA: Lake Erie, Ohio...
CGCGGCACTGATCGCCGAGCGCGAGGCCCTGGTGGGCGACCCGGGGGCGCTGGCCGACAACGAATCCCTGATCCGCGCCCGCGTCACGCAGCTCTGGCAGACCCGGATGCTCCGCCTGGCCAAGCTTACCGTCGCCGACGAGATCGAAAACGCGCTGTCCTACTACCCGGCGACCTTCCTGCGCGAGATCCCGCGGCTGTACCGCGAACTCGAACGCGCGCTGCCCGGCCAGGCCGTGCCGCCCTTCCTGCGCATGGGCCACTGGATCGGCGGCGACCGCGACGGCAACCCCAACGTCGGCGCGGCCACGATGCGCCACGCGCTGTCGCGCCAGTGCGAGGTGGCGCTGCGCCACTACCTGACCGAGGTCCACACGCTCGGCTCCGAGCTGTCGATCAGCGGTTCGCTGGTGCCTTGCACGCCGGCGCTGCAGGCCCTGGCCGACGCCTCCGGCGACCCGAACGTGCACCGCCAGGACGAGCCCTACCGCCGTGCGCTGATCGGCGTCTACGCGCGGCTCGCGGCCACGCTGAACGACCTGACCGGCACCGAGGCGCTGCGCCATGCGGTGGCGCCGAGCGTCGCCTATCCGACACCGGAGGCGCTGCTGGTCGACCTGCAGACGGTGGCCGACTCGCTGCGTGCCCACCATGCCGGCTCGATGGCCGGGCCGCGCCTGGCGCCGCTGATGCGGGCGGTGCAGGTCTTCGGCTTCCATCTGGCAACGCTGGACCTTCGACAAAGCTCGGACCGCTACGAGGCCACCGTCGCCGAGCTGTTGCAGGTCGCCGGCATCGAGGCCCACTACTCGAAGCTGACCGAAGACGCCAAGCGCGAGCGCCTGCTGGCGGTGCTGGCCGACCGGCGCACGCTGGGCGTCCGCGGCGCCGCCTACAGCGAGCGCAGCCGTGGCGAGCTGGCGGTCTTCGACACCGCCCGCGAGGCGCTGGCGCGCTACGGCCGCGAGGCGATCCGCCACTGCATCATCAGCCACACCGAAGAGGTCAGCGACCTGCTTGAAGTGCTGGTGCTGCAGAAGGAGGCCGGGCTGCTGGTCGAAGGTCGAGCCGCGCTCATCACCGTGCCGCTGTTCGAGACCATCGGCGACCTGCAGCGGGCCGAGCCCATCATGCGCGAGTACTTCGCCCTGCCCGGCATCGCGGCGCTGGTCGCGGCCAGCGGCGGCGAACAGGAGGTCATGCTCGGCTACAGCGACAGCAACAAGGACGGCGGCACCTTCACCAGCCACTGGTCGCTGTACCGCACCGAGATCGCGCTCGTGGCGCTGTTTGCCGAGCTCGGCGCCCGTCACGGCATCGTGCTGCGCCTGTTCCACGGCCGGGGCGGTACCGTCGGGCGAGGCGGTGGTCCCAGCTACCAGGCCATCCTGGCCCAACCGCCCGGCACCGTGAACGGCCAGATCCGCCTGACCGAACAGGGCGAGGTCATCGGCTCCAAGTACGCCCACCCGGACATCGGCCGGCGCAACCTCGAGACCCTGGTCGCGGCGACGCTTGAAGCGACGATGCTGACGCCCACGCGACCGGCACCGAAGGCCTTCCACGACGCGGCCGAGGCGCTCAGCGAGGCCAGCTTCGCGGCCTACCGCAAGCTCGTCTACGGCACGCCGGGCTTCACCCAGTACTTCTTTGCCGCGACGCCCATCCGCGAGATCGCCGGCCTGAACATCGGCTCGCGCCCGGCGGCACGGCCCAAGGACGGCGCCCAAGGCCCGAGCATCGAAGACCTGCGCGCGATCCCGTGGAGCTTCTCGTGGGGCCAGTGCCGCATGGCCCTGCCGGGCTGGGCCGGCTTTGGCAGCGCGGTGGCAGCCTACGTCGGCGCCAGCGGCAGCCCCCAGCATGCCCAGAGGGTCGAACTGCTGCAGCGCATGCACCGCCAGTGGCCGTTTTTCAGCACCCTGCTGTCCAACCTGGACATGGTGCTGGCCAAGACCGACCTGCGCATCGCGGCGCGCTATGTCGAACTGGTCGAGGACAAGGCGCTGGCGCGGCGCATCTTTGCAGCGCTGAAGGCCGAATGGCAACGCACCGCCGATGCGCTGACGCTGATCACCGGCCAGCCCGACCGTCTGGCCGGCAACCCGGCGCTGGCGCGCTCGATCGCCCACCGCTTCCCGTACCTCGACCCGCTGAACCACCTGCAGGTCGAACTGCTGCGCCGCCACCGCAGCGGCCGCGAGTCGCCCGAGGGCATGGCGCGGCTGGAGCGTGGCATCCACCTGTCGATCAACGGGATTGCGGCGGGGTTGCGCAACACCGGCTGACGGCGGCGGGCGCCCGTATCGATGCGGCTTGATCGGCCGTAACATCGCCGGACCCGGCCAGGCCCAGACTGGTCAGGTCCTACCGACGATGCACGGAGGTGCCGCGATGGAACTGCGATACGACCCGAATCCACGTCCCAGGCGGGGCCGCGCGTCGGCACGTGCCTTCTGGGGACGCGCCTGCCTGTCCGCTTCGACGCTGGCCCTGCTGGCGGGCTGCGCGCTGGAGGTCCAGAACACCCAGCCCGCACGCGAGCTGGCCGCCGCGTCGCAACCGAAAGGCAGCGTTCACACCGGGTGGCGGGTGTACCAGGACAAGTGCGCCCAATGCCATGGCGCATCCGCCCAGGGCACGGACCGCGGCCCGGATCTGTTGGCGCGGGCACGCACCATGGGACCACGCCGCTTCATCGAGTTCGTGTTGCTGCGCTACGAGTGGAACCTGCCACCCACCCCGGCAGGCAGCGCGGCCCGCACAGCGCAGGTCGACGACGTGCTGCAACGCCGGGCCCCGACCGTGCTGATGCCCGACTTCGGCGCCGACCCCCGTGTGACCGCGCACATTGCCGATCTCTACAGCTACGTTTCGGCCCGTGCCGAAGGCATACAGGGACCGGGGCGGCCCGCCCCCTGATGCCATTCGGCGTTCCCGGATTCAGAAGTCGTTCCATTGAAACGGGCCATCGACTGGGTCGGTACCGGGTGCTCGCCGACGAGGTGCTTTCGCTCCAGCTGAAGGAGATCCCATGAAGATCCGCTTCCTCGGCGCCGCAGACACCGTCACCGGCTCGCGCCACCTGGTTGACACTGGCACGACGCGCGTGCTGCTGGACTGCGGCTTGTTCCAGGGCTACAAGACTCTGCGCGAACGCAACTGGGCGCCGCTGCCGGTGGCGCCCGACAGCATGGACGCGATGGTGCTGAGCCACGCCCACCTGGACCACAGCGGCTGGCTGCCGGCTCTCGTCAAGCAAGGCTTCAAAGGGCCGGTGTATGCCTCACCGGCCACGCTGGACCTGGCCCAGGTGCTGCTGCTGGACAGCGCGCACCTGCAGGAAGAAGACGCCCGCCGCGCGAACCGAGGTGGCTGGTCGCGCCACCAGCCGGCGCTGCCCCTGTACACGGTGGCCGATGCCAAGCGGGCACTGGCCAGGATCGTGGCCATACCCGCTGGGCGCAGCGTGTCGGTGGGCGATGCGCACATCCGCCTCACGCCGGCCGGGCACCTGCTGGGCGCATCGTCGGTCAGTGTGCAGGCGGCCGGACGCACCCTGGTGTTCTCGGGCGACCTGGGACGCGACGACGACTTGTTGATGCCCGCGCCGCAGCCCGTGGAACACGCCGACGTGCTGCTGGTCGAGTCCACCTACGGCAACCGCCGCCACCCCACCGAAGACGTGCAAGCCCGCCTGGGCGAGATCATCCGCGCGACCACGCGGCGCGGCGGCAGCGTGCTGCTTCCGTCGTTCGCGGTCGGCCGCGCGCAGGCGCTGCTGCTGGTGTTGCAACGGCTGAAGGCGGCTGGTGAGATCGCTGCCGACATGCCGGTGTTTCTGGACAGCCCGATGGCCAGCGCGGCCACTGCGCTGTACCAGCGCCATCGGCGCCTGCTGCGCATCCCGGACCGCGAAACCGGGCAGCTGACCGACGGCGTGACGCTGGTGGCCACGCCAGCCGAGTCGGCCGGCTTGGTCCGCTCGCGCTGGCCCAAGGTCGTCATCTCCGCCAGCGGCATGGCGACCGGCGGGCGCGTGCTCCATCACCTGAAGGCGATGGCGCCCAATCCGCGCCACGCCATCGTGTTCCCGGGCTTCCAGGTCGGCGGCACGCGCGGCGCGGCGCTGATCGGTGGTGCCCGCGAGGTCAAGATTCACGGCGAGTACGTGGCCGTGAAGGCGGCGGTCAGCCACCTCGAAGGCTTCTCGGGCCACGCCGATGCCGACGGCCTGATGAAATGGCTGGGCGGCTTTCGGGCGCCGCCCGAGCACACCTTCGTCGTGCACGGCGAGCCCGACGCCGCCGACACGTTGCGCCTGCGCATCCAGGACGAACTGGGCTGGCGCGTCTCGGTGCCCGAGCACGACGCCATGGTCGATGCCTGAAGCGTCCGGCATGGCGCTGCTGCAAGCCCCGCCACTCGGGCTGGCGGTGGCGCTGGGCGCGGGGCTGTTGATCGGCATCGAGCGCGAACGCCGCAAAGGCCGTGGCGACGACCGCCAGGCCGCGGGCCTGCGCAGCTTTGTCGTCGCGGCCCTGACCGGCGCCCTGGCGCAGGCGCTGCCCGTGCCCGGGCTGGTGGTCATCGGTGCCGCGCTGGTGGCCTTGTTGGCGGCCAGCGCCTACTGGAAGAGCCGCTCGCGCGACCCCGGCCTGACCACCGAGCTGGCCTTGTTCGCGACCTACCTGATCGGCGTGCAGTCGGTGCTCTCGCCCGCACTGGGCGCAGCTTGCGGCGCCGGGCTGGCAGCGTTGTTGGTCGCCCGCGCGCGGCTTCATCACCTGGCCACTGCACTGCTCAGCGATCAGGAGCTGCACGACGGCCTGCTGCTGATCGCGCTGGCGCTGATCGCCCTGCCCCTGGTGCCGGACGCGCCGATTGCCGCGCTCGGCGGCATCCAGCCACGCCCGCTGGCCGCGCTGGTGCTGCTGATCATGGCGATGCAGGCCGCCGGCGAGGTGGCGCTGCGCTGGCTGGGGCCGCAGCGCGGCTTGATGGTGTCGGGCTTCCTGGGCGGCTTCGTCTCCAGCACGGCCACGGTGGCGTCCCTGGGCGGCCGCGCCCGAGCCGACCCCGCTCGGGTCGGCGTGCTGGCCGGCAGTGCCGTGCTGTCGGCAGCCGCCACCTGGGTGCAGGGGCTGGTGATCACGGTCGCGTTGTCGCCGGCAGCCGCCGCGGCGCTGTGGCCGACCGCGCTGGCCGCTGCGCTGGCCTGTGCGGCCGCGGGCGGGTGGATGGCGCGGCCGCACGGTGCGGCCGCAGCCGAAGTCGCAGCGGCACCGGCGGCAGCGGAGGAGGAGGCGGAGCCGGCCCCCGCCGCCGATGCCGACGCTTCACCCGCCCGCAGTGCCTTGCGACCCCGCGAGGCGCTCACCGTGGCACTGCTGCTGGGCGGCGTGGCCGTGGCGGTGGGACTGTTGCAGCAGCGTTTTGGCGACGCCGGCCTGGGCCTGGGCGTGGCGCTCGCGGGGCTGGTGGACGCGCACGCGCCGATCGCGTCGCTGGCCTCACTGCACGCGGCCGGCACGCTGGACGCGTCGGCGGTGGTGGCCGGCGTGCTGCTGGCGGTGGCGTGCAACACGCTGACGCGCTGCGGCGTGGCGCTGGTGGCCGGTGGCCGCCGCTACGGCTTGCGCGTCGCCGTGCCGTTGGCCGGGAGCCTGGGCCTGGCGGTGATGATGGCCGCGTGGACGGTGGGGTTCTGAGCCGGGCTCGGCTCCGTCAGCGGTCACGGCCGGGTGCGGCAACCGATGCCGACCCCTGCAAACAGGGGGGGGTCGGCGGGCCTTCACGGTTGAGCTCGCGCATCCAGTGCGCCGCCGGTGCGTATGCCCGTGCGAGCCCCGGCAAACGTCGGGGCCACCACCGCATCGCAACCCGAGAGACCGCCAGGAGCCCCGCATGAAACGCATCCCCTCGCTCACCCCTTCGACCGCACGTGCCGCAGCACTTGCCGCCGCGCTTGCCATCGGCGTCACCGCCGCCCACGCCGTGCCGATGATCGGCCTGACCAGCGCCAACGAGCTGGCAATGTTCGACAGCAGCACCCCCGGCATGTCCAGCCGCGTCGCCGTCACCGGCCTGGCCGCCGGCGAACGCCTGGTCGGCATCGACCTGCGGCCCGGCAACGGTCTGGTCTACGGCCTCAGCACCGCGAGCAAGCTGTACACCCTGAACCCGGGCACCGGCGCCGCCAGCCTGGTGGCCACCCTGTCCAGCCCGGTGATCGACGGCTCCAAGGGCTGGGGCATGGACTTCAACCCGGTGGCCGACTTTGCCGGCGCGACCTCATTCCGCGTCGTGTCGTCCACCGGCAACAACTACGCCATCAACGCCAACACCGGGGTCGTCGGCAACCTGGCCGGCATGATCGCCCCGGGCTTCGCCCAGGTGGCCTACACCAACAGCCGGCTGTTCCCGTCAGCAGCACCGGCGTCGACCGCGCTCTACTACATCAACACGGCAACGGATACCCTGGCGTCCGCGCCCGGCAGCTTCAACAGCCCGACGGTCACGACCATCGGCGCGCTGGGCATCGACGTGCTGCGCGGCGGTGGGTTCGAGATCCTGGGCAACGGCATGGCGCTGGCGGCCTTGAACGTCGACGACGGGTCCCTCGGCACCGGCCTGTACACCATCGACCTCGCCACCGGGAGCGCCAGCTTCGTCGGCACCTTCAACGGGACCTTGACCGGCCTGACGGCGGCGGTGCCCGAGCCGGCGACTGCCGCGTTGCTGTCGCTGGGTGGTCTGGCACTCGCAGCGGTGGCCCGTCGCCAACGGAAACGGCAGCGCACGATGTAACCCGACTGTGCAGAAGGGCGAATCCAGCGGCACCATTGCCAACTTTTCCGGAGATCGTCTCGATGACCCGCCGCGGTTTCGCCCAACTCATGTCCATGCTCGGTATCGGGGCCACCGCCGGGGCCACCACCGCCGGTAGCGGCACCGCCCATGCCGCCAGCACCCCGACGCGGGCCGACCGCGTCGTGCTGACCGACGCCGAATGGCGCAAGCGCCTGAGCCCGGCCGCCTACCAGGTGCTCCGGCAGGAGGGCACCGAACGCGCCGGCAGCAGCCCGCTGAACGACGAGAAGCGGCCCGGCACCTACCACTGTGCCGGCTGCGACCTGCCGTTGTTTGCCCACACCACCAAGTTCGACAGCGGCACCGGCTGGCCGAGCTTCTGGGCCCCGCTGCCCGACGCGCTGGGCACCAGCACCGACTACAAGCTGATCCTGCCGCGTGTCGAGTACCACTGCGCGCGTTGCGGCGGCCACCAGGGCCACGTCTTCGACGACGGTCCGCGGCCGACCGGCAAGCGTTACTGCAACAACGGAGTGGCGCTGCGTTTTGCGCCGTCGGCATGAAGCGCCGCGCGCTCTTCGGGTTGACGCTGGGCGTCCTGGTCGCGCTGGCCGTCGGCGTCGGCACCGCGCTGTCGCAGGGCAGTTCGCCCGCCAAGCCGGCGCCTGCCGCCGGCGCCCCCCTGGCGCCCGGCCTCGCCAGGGCGACGTTCGCGGGCGGCTGCTTCTGGTGCGTCGAGTCCGACTTCGACAAGGTGCCGGGAGTGGTCTCGACGACCAGCGGCTACATCGGCGGTCATGTCGCCAACCCGAGCTACGAACTGGTCTCGGCCAAGCTCACCGGCCACGCCGAGGCGGTGGAGATCGTGTTCGACACGACCAAGGTGAGCTACGCCCAGCTGCTCGAGAAGTTCTGGCGCAGCATCGACCCGACAACCAAGGATCGCCAGTTCTGCGACAGCGGCAGCCCGTACCGCTCGGCCATCTTCACCCACGGGCCCGAGCAGGCAGAGCAGGCCCACGCCTCGAAAGCCGCACTGGACAAGAACAAGCCGTTCAGCGCCCCCATCGTGACCCAGATCCACCCGGCGACGGCGTTCTACCCCGCCGAGGAGTACCACCAGGACTATCACCTGAAGAATCCGGTGCGCTACAAGCTGTACCGCAACGGCTGCGGGCGCGACGCCCGGCTGGCCGAGCTCTGGGGCGCGGCGAAGTAGGCGTTGGCTCGGGGTGACACGTGGCTTCCCCGGGGGCGGCGGGTGGCCGGGCTGATTACACTGCGCGAGCCTCGGGCCTGGCCCGACGGTTCTTCGCAGTCTCCCACCACCCGAGCCGCCGCGTCATGACGAACTTCCTGCCCGCCCTTTCTCTGGCCTGCTGCGCCGCCTTGCTGGCCACCACCGCCCAGGCCGAAGACCCGAAGAAGATGGCGGGCAACAAGCGTCTGATGGATCACTCCAACAAGCTGCTGATCGCCGAGGCCGATGCGATCAAGGTGATGGACGAGAACATCCCGGCGAGTGCCTGGAAGATCACCAAGGGCAGCCAGTACGTCTGGGTGAGCCAGGTCGAAGGCGGCATGAAGGGCACGACCTGCGTCATCGCGGCGCGCGTGATGGTGCTGCCGTTGACGACGACGCTGAACGTGCCGCTGTTCCGCCCGCGCCAGACCGCCACGGCCTACGACGCCGCCGCGAACAGCAGCACCGAGGCCTGCAAGACGATGGCCAGGGACAAGCTGAAGGAAGCGACGCAAGCCGTCGCCTCGTCGATCGTCAAGACCTGAAGTCGCGTCACAGGCAACGTGCCAGCCTGACGCGCAGCCCCTCGCGCAGCACATACACCTGCGGCTGAGCACGGCCCACCGGCAGCACCTCGAGCCGCAGGGCCCCACCCGAGACGATCTCGCCGCGGAATCGCGCCGCGGGCGGGCGTTCGGCATCGTTGGCGCGGGCACTGCCCGGCCCGTGGGTCTCGAAGGTCCCCTGGGCCTCGAATCGACCACCCGGTTGCCACGGCACCGCGCCGGGGATGTAGCCCGTCGCACAGTCGAGTTCCAGTCGCGTTCCTTCGGGTTCGACCACGAGTTGCGCCCGGTCGCCGCCCCAGGTGCCTGCCAGCGCCGTGCCCGCTCTTGGCGCGGCGTCGATTGCCAGCGACACCCAAGGTCCCGCCAGCACCAGCAGTCCCGCCGCGATCCTGGCCGCCCCACGCCGTGGAATGTCGACGGGCCGGGTCATGGCGGCAACAAGGCGTTCTTCACGGTCGCCAGCTGGCGCCGCGACACCGCCAGCCATTCGTCAGCGGCACCCGGCACCGCGACCCGCAGCGACCAGGCACCGGCTTCGCCGGCTTCGTCGCCGGCCTCGTCGTCACCGCGCAACGCCAGTTCGCGCATCAGCGCCTTGGCCACCAGGGCATTGCGATGAATGCGCACAAACGCATGCCCGCTCAGTTGCGACTCCAGCTCGGCCAGCGACTCGTCGAGCACGTGCTGCCGGCCCGTGGTGCGCAGCGTCACGTACTTCTGTTCGGCCTTCAGGTAGACGATGTCGGTCAGCGGCACCCGCAGCATGCGCCCACGTTCGGCGAAGGTCAGCGCCGGCGCATCGTCTGGTGCCGCGGCGGCCCGTGCCTCGTCGCGGGTCAGGCGGACGGCCAGCCGCTCCTGCCAGCGCTGGCGCGCGCGCAGCAAGGTGGCGTGCAGGCGCTCGCGGGGCACCGGCTTGGTCAGATAGTCCAGCGCCTGGACCTCGAAGGCCGCCAGCGCATGCTCGCTGTGCGCGGTGACGAAGACCAGCAGCGGCAGATCCGGCAACGCCTCCAGCTCGGCCGCCAGTTGCAGGCCACTGGGCCCCGGCATCTGGATGTCCAGCAGCGCCAGATCGATGCCACCGGCCTTGACACGCGCCAGCGCTTCGTGGGCGTCCTGGGCCTCGGCCACCACCGCGGCCAGCGCCTCGCCGTCGTCGGCCCGTGCCGCTTCGACCAGGGCCTTCAGCCGCCAGCGTGCCGGTGCTTCGTCGTCGGCAATCAGCACCTGCAAGGGCCGCGACGCTGTGGACGTCACGGCATCGGCACCAGCAGGCGGACATGGAACTGCCCGGGCTCGCGCTGGATGTCGCACTGCCCGGCCAGGTCATGCAGCAGTCGCAGGCGCTCGCGAACGTTGGGCAGGGCCATGCCCAGGCCCGGCGGGCCGGTGCGGTCGCCGACGGTGTTGCTGACCCGCAGGTCGACCTGGCCGGCACGCACGCTGGCGCGGATCCACAGCTCGCCGCCACGGGCGTTCGGTTCGACGCCATGGCGAACCGCATTCTCGACCAGGGGCTGCAACACCAGCGGCGGCACCCGTGCGCTCGCCACCTTGGGGTCGATCTCCCAGTGCACGACAAGCCGGCTGCCGAATCGGACCTGCTCGATCGCCAGGTAGCGCCGCGCAAGATCGATCTCTTCAGACAGGGGCACCGAGGACCCCGCCTCCGCCAGCGCGGTGCGGAACAGCTGGGCCAGGTCTTCAAGCACCGCTTCCGCACGTTCGGGCGCGACACGCACCAGGGCCATCGCCGTGTTCAATGCGTTGAACAGGAAGTGCGGCCGGATCCGCGACTGCAGCTCGGCCAGCCGGGCATGGGCATCGGCCGGCCGGCCGGCGCGTGCGCGCAACTCAAGCCAGATCCAGACCAGCCCGGCCAGACATCCACCGCCCAAGGCCACGGCCAGGCCCTGCAGCGCGGGCTCCGCGACGCGAGCGCCATCGCCGCCACCGACCAATCCGATCCAGACCAGCCCCCGCGAGACGCTCCACGCCAGCAAGGCCCCCAGGCCCACCACCAGCGCCGCGCGCACGGCGCCGGCCTGGCGTTGCAAGGGCCCCTTGGCGGCGCAAACCACCACCAGCCAGAGCAGAGTCGCCGCCAGGCCACCGAGCGCCAGCGCCGCCTGGCGCTGCGCCCAGTCGGTCGCCGACGCGGCATCGGCCAGGGCCAGCACGGCACACACGCCCTGCACGAACAGCAGCGCACGCAAGGCCAGCGCCGGATGGCAGACATCGAACGCGGCGGTGGCGCTCAGCCGTTCACGCTTTTCGGCGCGACGCCCGGCCTCGACAGCCCCAAAGCGCGAGACCTCGAACTGCATCGTCGAATACTCCGACACGCGCGTCGTCTCGGGCCACACGCTGGCCGGGCGGCTGTCGGGAGCGTCAGGCGGAGAGGCGGCGGGCATCGTGGCGGACGTCGGGCAAGGGTGCGGGGGATCATAGTGATTTACCCTCCCGGCCATCGCCAAGCTTCCCTGCCCCATGACCCCCGAGCCCCAAGCCCCCGATGCACGATCCGACGACCCGCTGGCCAACAAGGCGCAGGCCTGGTCGGCCTTGTTCAGCGAGCCGATGAGCGCGCTGGTGCAGCGCTACACCGCCAGCGTCGGCTTCGACAAGCGGCTGGCCGCCGCGGACATCGCCGGCAGCCTGGCCCATGCCCGCATGCTGGCGCGACAGGCCGTCATCACGGCGGGCGACCTGGCCGACATCGAACGGGGCATGGCGCAGATCCAGGCCGAGATCGCCGCCGGCCGCTTCGAGTGGCAGCTCGCGCTCGAAGACGTGCACCTCAACATCGAAGCCCGGCTGACCGCCCTGGTGGGCGACGCCGGCAAGCGGCTGCACACCGGCCGCAGCCGCAACGACCAGGTCGCCACCGACGTGCGGCTGTGGCTGCGTGGCGAGATCGACCAGTTGGCGCCCCTGCTGGCCGACCTGCAGCGCGCGCTGGTCGAACTGGCGGCGCAACACGCCCACACCGTGATGCCCGGCTTCACGCACCTGCAGGTGGCGCAACCGGTGAGCCTGGCCCACCACCTGCTGGCGTACGTGGAGATGTTCGCGCGAGACGCCGAACGCCTGGCCGACGTGCGCAGGCGCACCAACCGGCTGCCGCTCGGCGCGGCGGCACTGGCCGGCACCAGCTACCCGCTGGACCGCGAATCGGTCGCCACCGAACTCGGCTTCGACGGGGTCTGCCAGAACAGCCTGGACGCCGTCAGCGACCGCGACTTCGCGATCGAATTCTGCGCCTTCGCGGCCATCGCGATGGTGCACGTGTCGCGGCTGGCCGAAGAGCTGGTGCTGTGGATGAGCCAGAACTTCGGCTTCATCGACCTCGCGGACCGCTACTGCACCGGCTCGTCCATCATGCCGCAGAAGCGCAACCCCGACGTCGCCGAACTGGCCCGCGGAAAG
>Ga0315901_10008339_pt1 | contig 12054 bp, 11 predicted proteins | sample LakEriMetagenome_10_FD_203761 | JGI IMG/M metagenome (GOLD analysis project Ga0315901, IMG submission 203761) | Freshwater fungal communities from buoy surface, Lake Erie, Ohio, United States - Buoy 2 MA116 | ecosystem: Environmental > Aquatic > Freshwater > Lake | place: USA: Lake Erie, Ohio...
CCTACAGAAGCTCGGCGTCGTCTTCATGGGTACCGACCAGGGGATGAAGGAGTACCCAGAGATCTTCAAGAAGTACTTCGGCACCGTTGTGCCGGCAGAAGACAACAAGTTCGCCGCACTGAACTCCGCTGTTTGGTCGGGCGGCTCGTTCGTCTATGTGCCAAAGGGTGTCGATGTGCCGTTGCCACTGCAGGCCTACTTCCGCATCAATGGTCAGAACACGGGTCAGTTTGAGCGAACCCTGATCGTTGTTGATGAGGGGGCGAGCCTCCACTACATCGAGGGCTGCACGGCGCCAAACTGGGCAACCGACTCACTGCACGTTGCCGTGGTTGAGGTGATCGCACTTCCGGGTGCGAAGGTTCGCTACACCACGATTCAGAACTGGTCGAACGATGTCTACAACCTCGTGACGAAGCGCGCACACGCGCATGCTGGCGCAACAGTTGAGTGGATCGACGCCAACACGGGCGCACAGCTCACCATGAAGTACCCAGGCATCTACCTGCTCGGCGAGAAGGCACACGCCGAGATCGTCTCGGTTGCCGTGGCGTCAAAGGGTCAGCACCAGGACACCGGTGCGAAGGCGGTGCACCTTGCGCCGAACACCACCAGCCGCATCGTCGGCAAGTCAGTCTGCAAGGACGGCGGCGTGGCAACTTATCGCGGCACCGTCCGCGTGGCACCGGGCGCAACGGGCGTCACCACGAGTGTGCGCTGCGATGCGCTGATCCTCGATGAGGGGAGCCGCTCTGAGACTTACCCGTACATCGACATCCAAGAGGACGACACCTCAATGAGCCACGAGGCAACCGTTGGTCGCGTCTCCGACGATCAGATCTTCTATCTGATGAGCCGCGGCATGACCGAGAACGAGGCGACGAACTTGATCGTGCAGGGCTTCCTTGAAGTCTTCACCAAGGAGTTGCCGATGGAGTACGCCCTGGAGTTCAATCGGCTGATTCGACTCGAGATGGAGGGGGCCCTCGGGTGACCCGCCGCGCACTCGCTGATCTCCCACTCGAGTGGGCAACAACCGACATGATCACCAAGCTCAGCCCAGGAGGCGCAGGCCTACCTGAGCGAACCGTGGCACTCGCCGCGTTTCACGCCCTCCCGACTGAGTCGAACCTGCTCTTTACCGGGTACGTTGATCTTCGATCGGCAGAGGTTGAGCGCGCGGCGCCCGCCGTTCTCCCGCAGGAGATTCGAGCACTCCCCGCAACGGCACTGCCGGAGGGCGCCGCTGCACTCATTGAAATCTCGAGCGCAGGGGTCGGCGCCTACCTTAGCGGGGAGGCCACCACTGCCGGCCTGAGCATTGCACCGCTCGCCCCATCCACGCCGATGGGTGGCGCAAGTGAAGATCGCACTGCTGCGCTAGTGGCCGCCCTCTGGAACACCGGCGTCTCGATTTCGCTGAGCTCGGGTCATCTGCGCGCGCCGATTGTTGTGCGCATCGTTGCCCCTGAGTCTGGCTCGTCGCTCCTTGCGCGCATCGCAGTGGCCCTTGGCGTCGGCGCACAGGCCTCGATCGTGGAAGAGATCAGCGGCAGCGCCGCTGCGCCCGCAGTTGCCACATCGCTCTTGGCGACCAGTAGCGAGATTACGCTCGGCGCCCGCGCGACGTTGTCACTCTCCTCCATCCAAGACCTTCCAGAAGATCGTGCCTACGTGACGGTCCGTCGTCACACCTTTGGCGAGAAGGCACAGTTACAGCTCGCCGTGGCGCAGGTCGGCGCACGGTTGGTGCGCGGGCGAATTGATCATCTGCTCGCGGGCGATGGTTCTGGCGTTCGCCAGGTCGAGGTGGTCTTCGGCGCTGGTGATCAGATTCACGACCTCACCACCTATAGCCTGCACTCTGGCCAGAAGACGGTGGGCGACCTACTTGCAAAGGGTGTGTTTGCCGGAAACGCACGTGGCTACATCAAGGGTGTCACGACGATCCCGCGCAGCGGGCGTGGCACGAACTCGTACCTCGGTGAGTTCGGCATGCTCCTTTCGAAGACGGCGCGTAGCGTGGCGATCCCGTCACTCTGGATCGACCAGCCCGACTGCGAGCGGGCGGCGCACGGCAGCTCCGTTGGGCCAATTGACCCCGCCCAGATCTTCTACCTGCGCTCACGCGGGCTCACCGATGCGGAGGCACGTCGCACGATTGTGATGGGCTTCTTAGAGCCAGTGGTCGCTGCGCTCCCCCTGGAAGCCGAGGCAGATCGCCTGCGCGAGGTGCTTGCAGCTAAGCTTGACGCTGCACTGGCAAAGCAGCCTGCAGCACTCGCCTCTTAAACTCACCCCATGCCAGCCGAGCGCCTTTTCCCTGCAGTAGAGCTCCCCGACGGTACGATGCGTCTCGCCTGGCCCGGCGGCGCGGCCATTCTGGTTGTGAATCGCGGCGGCAAGTTGTTGGCGGTCGACGGCGTCTGCACGCACGAGTATTGCGAGCTTGATCGCGGCTTCCTCTCACCCGCCACTGTAGACCGACCCACCGTGACCTGCCCGCTGCACTTGTCGCGATTTGACCTCGAGAGCGGCGAGCCGCTTGACCCACCGGCCGAAGTCCCGCTCGGGGTTCATGTGGTGAGCGTTGACGAACAGGGATGGGTGGTTCTGCAAACCTAGCCCTGCACAGCGCGCTAGGATGGGGGCGACGCGCAGCCACTGCGCAAGAGGGGAGCCCCAATGCAAGAGATTAAGGATCGTGCCGCAAGCCTCGCCGGTCTCGCGCTAGAGCGCGACGCAATCTTCTTGTACGACGCGCTTGCCAAGATTGAGAAGGACCCCGCCCGCCGGAGCGCCTTTGAACGCATTGCAACAAGTGAGCGTCGCCACGCCGCTATCTGGGAGGCGAAGCTCATCAGCCTCGGCGAGCAGGTACCTGCCAGCAAGCGCCCGAGCTGGCGTGTGCGCCAGATCACGCTGCTCGCGCGACTCTTTGGCACCCGTGCCGTAAGCGACATGGTGAAGGCGCTTGAAGGGTATGAGGAGGAGGTCTACGGCGCTCACGGTGACGTGGCTGAGGTCACCGACATAGCCGCCGATGAAGCGAAGCACGCCGACATCTGGCGCGAACTCGATGCGGGTAAAGCCGCCGGTCGTGGGAAGGGCGTCGCCGCACACCGCGGTGCCCTTGAAGAGACAAAGGCACGTGAGCCGTGGCATCGCGCGGGAAACAGTGGCACCGTGCGCGCCGCGATCTTTGGCGTATCAGACGGACTCGTTTCAAATGCCGCTCTGGTGATGGGTATCGCGGGGGCAACCTCCGCCAGTGGGCAGGGTGGTTTCGTCGTGCTGGCCGGCGTTGCGGGTCTGCTCGCTGGTGCATTCAGCATGGCGGCGGGTGAGTACGTCTCGATGCGTAGCCAGACCGAACTCCTTGAGCGCCAGATTGAGCTGGAGCGCGCCGAACTTGAAGCGATGCCTGAAGAGGAGGAGGCCGAGATTGCGGCGATCTACCACGCGCGCGGCTTCCCCGATGACGAGGCGAAAGTGATCGCAAAGCGACTGATGGCTGATCCGGCGATTGCTCTCGAGACGTTGGTTCGAGAAGAGCTTGGCCTCGACCCAGAGGAGCTTGGTTCCCCCTGGGGTGCGGCGATCTCCTCGTTCATCGCCTTTGCCGTCGGCGCGTTCGTACCGCTCTTGCCGTTCATTCTGCTCACCGGTTTTACCGCACTCTCTGTCAGCATTGCCCTGACAGCGGTCGCGCTCTTTAGTGTCGGCGCTGCGGTCAGTCTGCTTACGGGTAAGTCGGCGATCTACACGGGGCTTCGCCAGCTGGCGATTGGTGCAGCGGCGGCCGCAATCACCTATGCCGTTGGCTCACTGATTGGAGTCAACGTCTAGATGCTGCCACTCCCACCCGATCCAGTTCTCCTTGAGCTCGGACCGATCGTCATCCGTTGGTATGGAGTCCTCTACGCCGTCGGGCTCTTGGTGGCGTACCAGTTCATGCTCCGCGAAGCACGACGTCGTTCTCTCAACGAGAAGCTGATTCTCGACGGTCTCATCATCATCTCGATCGCCGCGCTAGCTGGTGGTCGCCTCTATCACGTGATTGACGCATGGGAGCGGCAGTTTGCAGCGAACCCGATTTCAGCAATCATTCCTCCGTACGAGGGGCTCGGCGCTCCAGGTGGTCTCATCACCGGCACGATCGCCCTTGTGGTAATCCTTCGCCGCTGGCAACAGGAGCCGTGGGGCTGGGTTGACGTAGCCGGTCCGGCGATCCTAGTGATGCAGGCAATCGCACGATGGGGGAACTGGTTCAACCAGGAGCTCTACGGTGCGCCAACCGATCTTCCCTGGGGGCTTGCAATCGACTGCGCCCATCGCGCCGCCACCGTCTCGTGTGCCGCAGTCGGCGAAGCAACGCGGTTCCACCCACTCTTCCTCTACGAGTCGCTCTCGGGTCTGGCTGGTGCGCTGATCCTTCCTGCGCTCGGACAGCGGCTTAAGGGGCATCTCCTCCCAGGAATGATCGGCCTCGGCGCCGTCGCCTGGTATAGCGTCACTCGCATCGCTCTTGAGGGCCTTCGTCTAGAAAACTGGCAGGTGGGCGGCATTGCGACCGCCTACTTCGTGATGGGGACAGTGCTGCTTGTCACACTGCTGGTCGCCATCATCCGCCTGCGAACTGCCACCTCCGCCAAGAAGCAGCGCCAGCGGTAGGATCAGCGTGCTCGGCAATACCGCCGAGAGAGGAGGGCTCATGGCAAAGATTCAGCGTCGCAAGGTCACCGTCATCGGCGCAGGGAACGTGGGCGCCACAACTGCACAGCGCATCGCTGAGTCCGGGCTCGCCGATGTCGTCCTGATCGACATCGTCGAGGGGCTCCCGCAGGGGAAGGGGCTCGACCTTGCCGAGGCGGCTCCGGTCGTGGGCCACGACGCCCACATCATCGGCACCAACAACTACGACGACACGGCGAACTCCGACGTGATCGTCGTTACAAGTGGCATCGCTCGCAAGCCAGGGATGAGCCGTGACGATCTGCTCAACACCAATGCTGGCATTGTCCGCAGTGTTGTCACCGAGTCAACGAAACGATCCCCTAACGCCATCTTGGTCGTCGTTACAAATCCGCTCGACGCGATGTGCCACGTTGCCCTCAAGGCGTCGGGCTTCCCAAAGCATCGGGTGATCGGCATGGCCGGCACCCTCGACTCCGCGCGCTATCGCACCTTCATTGCGCAAGAGGCAGGCGTAAGCGTTGAGGATGTGCGTGCATTTGTGCTCGGCGGTCACGGTGACACGATGGTGCCGCTGCCGCGCTACTCATCAATTGGCGGCATTCCGTTGCCAGAGTTCCTCGCCGCAGATCGCATCGAGGCAATCGTCAAGCGAACCCGCAGTGGTGGTGCCGAGATCGTTGAGCTGCTAAAGACCGGTTCGGCCTACTACGCACCAGCGGCAGCTACGTTCGAAGTAGTCGAGAGCATCCTGCTCGACCGCCGTCGACTGATCCCCTGCGCCGCGCTCCTAGAGGGCTAATATGGCGTCGACGGTCTCTACGTTGGGGTACCAGTGGTGATTGGCGGCAACGGCATCGAGAAGATCATTGAGATCACCTTGACGAGCGACGAAGCTGCGGCATTCAAGCGCTCGGCCGATGCAGTGAAAGAGCTCGTCGATCTGCTCTAGCGCCAGCGGCGCCCTTGATTAGAACCAGCGAGCGGTGATGACCTTCTTCGTGGTGTAGAACTCCACTCCGTCGCGACCGGTCGCGTGCAGGTCACCGAAGAAGCTCTTGCGGCGACCGCTGAACGGGAAGAAGGCCATTGGGGCCGCCACACCAACGTTCACGCCGAGCATGCCCGAGGTCGCCTTGCGCTTGAACTCGCGCGCCGCAGAGCCAGAGGCGGTGTAGATGCTCGCCGCATTGCCGTACTCGTTCGTCTCAGCCATCAGCCGAAGCGCCTCATCGAGGTCTTTCGCGTAGAGAATCGAGAGGACTGGCCCGAAGACCTCTTCGCGTGCCAGTGGTGAGGTTGGCGCGATCTCAAGCAGCGTTGGGCCAACGAAGAAGCCCGTCTCGGGCCCGGTGCCGCGACCGTCGCGCAGCATCTTCGCCCCTGCAGCAACTCCTTGGTCGACCAGAGTGTGAATGCGCTCACGTGCCTCACCACGGATCACGGGGCCGAGCGAGACACCAGCATCAAGGCCGAATCCCATCTTGATCGTGTCGGCGTGTTCGAGGAGTCGCGGCAACATGCGCTCACGCGCTTCGCCGACCAGCGTGAGGACTGAGCCTGCGAGGCAACGCTGCCCCGCATTGCCGAAGGCAGACTCCGCGATGTTTGGCACACTCTGATCAAGCACCGCATCAGGCATGGCGATGATGTGATTCTTGGCACCGCCGAGCGCCTGCACGCGCTTGCCGCTCTTAGCCGCGGTCTCGTAGACGATGCAAGCTACGCGCTCGGATCCAACGAAGCTAATGGCATCAACGCCTGGGTTGGTGATCAGGCCGGTGACCGTCTCAACAGCACCATGCACCAAGCCAACAACCCCAGCCGGAATGCCGGCCTCTTCGCAGATCTCGATGATGCGCTGCGACGAGAGTGGCGTGCGCTCGGAGGGCTTCAAGATGAACGAGTTGCCGCAAGCGATCGCGAGTGGCAGCATCCACATTGGCACCATGAAGGGGAAGTTGAATGGTGTGATGCCGGCGACCACCCCGACAGGGAAGCGCACCATCTCGGAGTCGATGCCGCGCGAGACCTGGTCGAGGTTCTGGCCCATGAGGAGTGTTGGGGCGCCGCAGGCGAAGTCGACGACCTCAATGCCGCGGCGGACCTCGCCCGTAGCATCGCTCAGCACCTTGCCGTTCTCGGTGGTGACGAGCTTGGCGAGCGCCTCGCGGTTGTCGAGCATCGCCTCACGCAACTTGAAGAGGTAGCCAGCTCGCTCTGGTGGCGGCATCTCGCCCCACTCGTAAGCGGCGGCTCGCGCCGCATCAACGGCAGCCTGCACGTCGGCGGCATTCGAGAGAGGCACGTAGGCGAGGGGGGCCTCGGTTGCCGGGTTCGGCACCACAAGGCGCTCGTTCGAGGTCGAAGCGACCCACTGCCCGTTGATGTAGTTCTTTAGGGTGGCTGGGGCACTCTGTGCGGCCAAGCTTTCAATAGTTGTTGCCATGGCGAGATTCTCGCCGATCCGCGCCCTAAGCGCGGCGCACGGCGTGATTGTCTCGCGCCACGCACCACCAGAAGGGCGGTATCCTCAGCGGCACGGGGGCGCGCCTGCGCCTCATCACTGGGAGGGTCTATGGGCGCAGCCAAGCGAACCCCACTAAGCGGGCCAGAGATGGTCGCCCTCTCCAAGCGCCACACCATGACCGAATGGTCCGCCCAGGCTGCAGCGAATCCGATTCCGATCGCTCGCGCAAAGGGCTCCTGGTTCTGGACCCCTGAAGAGGAGAAGTTCCTTGACTTCAACAGCCAGCTGATGTGCACCAACATCGGCCACGGTGATGAGCGAGTGCTGAAGGCGATCACGGATCAGGCGGCAACGCTCGCCTACGCGAACCCGTTTATGGCGACCGAGCCGCGCGCCCGACTCGGTGCGAAGCTGGCCGAGATCTGCCCTGGTGATATTGACGCCTTTTTCTTCACCAACGGCGGTGCTGAAGCGGTCGAAAACGCCTTCCGCATTGCGCGCCTCTATACGGGCCGTCACAAGATCGCCGCACGCTATCGCTCGTACCACGGCGGCACCTCTGGAGCGCTCAGCGCCACTGGCGATCCGCGTCGTTGGTTCGCCGAGCCTGGCATGCCGGGCATCTTCCGCATTCCTGACTTCCATGAGTTCGGTGCCGCCGAGCCACGCCCGGTCGCTGAGGTGCTCGCGGAGACCGAGAAGATCATTCGCTTCGAAGGGCCGCACACCGTCGCCGCAATCATCGTTGAGCCGGTTGTCGGTACAAACGGCATCTTGATTCCGCCCGATGGCTACATGCAGGGGCTGCGTGACATCTGTGATCGCCACGGCATCCTGTTGATCGCCGACGAGGTGATGGCCGGGTTTGGCCGAACAGGCAAGTGGTTCGCCATTGATCACTCCGGCGTCGTGCCCGACATGATCACCATGGCGAAGGGCCTGACCAGCGCCTACGTGCAGCTCGGCGCGCTCGGCATGCGACGGCCGATCGCCGATCACTTTGCCGAGAAGGTGTTCGGGGGCGGTTTGACCTACAACAGCCATCCGCTTGCCTGTGCGACCGCCCTCGCCACGATCGAGGTCTACGAGGAGGACGACCTGATCACTCGCGCCGCCACGATGGGGAAGACGCTCCGCGCACATCATGAGCGCATGAAGGCGAAGCACCCGTGCGTCGGGCCAATTCGCAACATCGGACTCTTCGGAATCATTGAGCTGGTGCGTGATCCGAAGACGCAAGAGCCGATTGCGGCGTTCAATACCAGTGCACCAGAGATGCTGGCGCTCGGCGCCATCTTCCGCAAGAACGGCCTCTATACGATCGTGCGATGGAATGGATTCTTCACGAATCCACCGCTCATCATCACGAACGAGGAGCTTGACTTTGCGTTCGATGTGATCGACCGCGGCCTGACAGAGGTTGACAAGGCTCTCGGCCTGGCATGAACAACGCTCGCGTCGGCGAGGGTGCGCCACCGCCGGTGATTACGGTGGTGCAGCGAGGCCAGATCACTGAGGCGGCACATCGCGGCGACGTGGCGGTGGTGGCAGGCGGCGGTCGCCTCGCCGCAAGCCTTGGCGAGCCAGATCGGCTGATCTCCCTACGCAGTTCCGTGAAGCCCTTCACTGCAGTGGCGGTGCTGGCTGCAGCAGACGAGGCCGGCCTCACGCTCGACGACGAGATGATCGCCCTGGCTTCGGCGAGCCACGCGGGCGCCGACGAGCACATCGCGGTGGCGCAGCGGATGATCGACACCTTCGGACTGAACCCAGCACACCTTGTGCACGGCCGACCGCAGAGCGCTCGTGGCGGAAGTGGCGAGCTGCTTGCCCACATGTGCTCAGGGCAGCACCTCTCACTGCTGCTCCTGGCGAAGGCACGCGGATTTGATCCGGTCGGGTACGAGAGTTTTGATCACCTGGTGCAGCGCGAGTTGCGCACCGTTGTTGGTGAGTTGCTGAGCGTTGACCTGCACGCAGCGCCGTGGGGTATGGATGGCTGTGCGATCCCCACCTCGGCGATCCCGCTTCGCGCGGCGGCGGAGGGGGCGCGACGCTGGGCGACCCCGCACGATGAGCACGTGCCAGAGCGCTACCGCGCGCTGCTAGATCGCGTTCGCATTGCCGCTATCAAGAACCCCCGCCTCATCTCGGGGGCGAGCTTCCTTGATACCGATCTCATTCGCGGTGGCGAGGGGCTCGTTGTCGCAAAGCAAGGGGCTGAGGGGCTCTGCCTTGTTGGCCTGCCGGGCTACGGCATCGCGGTGCGCACCGAGGATGGTGATGCAGCGGCTCGCTCTGGCCGCGTTGCGACAGTCGCCGTACTTGCGGCGATCGGCGCCAGCGTTGCCGCAGCAGCATCGCTCGATTCACATCGCAGCGTGAGCCTTGCCGATCCGCGGGGCGGTGCAGCACTCGCTACGGTACGGCCCGGGGATTCACTCGCGACGCTCAAGGTTTCGTAGGTCGTGCCAACGGCAAAGATGCGCAAGGAGGAGGCATGGCGTGTACTCGGTCTCCCTGGGCAGCCATCTGCGCGCGAGGTTAAGTCTGCCTATCGCCGATTAGCAAAGTCGACGCATCCAGATGCGATCGGTGGTGGCAGAACTGCCTCACAGTTTGCGCGGATCACCGAGGCGTACGAGGTTGCACTCGCTGACGCGATTGCTGCGGGGCGCATCGGTGCATCAACTCGTGACCTACCGCCAGCTCGTACAGCACCTGCACCTGCGCCTCGCCGCACGCCGCAACCGGCTCAACCGAGCGCTGGCACGCAGCCAACAGCCAGTGCGCACCCTGGCTCCACCACGTATGACGGAGCGACAGAGTCTGAGCCAGTCTGGGATGGGGCCGCCTGGGTTGGCGCCGACTCTGGCACGTATTGGACGGTCAATCCGCGCGAGTACGCTGACCCTCGCAAGCATGGCCCCGAGTATCGAGCCCGCGGGCGACGCCCCGTTCGGCGAACGCCGCGGGAGCGCACCACAGCGCAGCCTGCTCCGCGACCTCAGACTGCAGAGACACGTGGCGTGGCACGATCCACATCACTCGCCGTTGGGGCCGCCTCGCTGGTTCTCATCACGGTGCTGGTCAGCGGCTCCCTTCGCCTGCTCGCGGCTGCGGCCCTCTGTGCGCTTCTCGCCTACATCGCCCTGAATGCGCGTCGCAGGTAGGATCAGCCCTATGGCAACCACTCGTCGAGCAGCTCTTACAGCGGCGGCGCAGGAGTACCTCCTCGCCTTCCGTAGCCACGGCGACGATGAGGGGGTCACCCCGTCACTCGTTGCCAAGGACCTTGAGGTGAGCAAACAGGCGGCCGCCGAGATGTTCCGCCGACTCGCTGATGACCGACTGATCGCATCGTGCAGCGGACATGCGCGACTTTGGAAGCTCACCGCCTCGGGCGAGAGCGCCGCCGATGCCGTCTTCCGACGACATGCGCTCTTGGAGTGGCTGCTAACCGGCATCGTCGGTATGCCGTGGGCGGCGGCCGATGTTGAGGCACGCCGACTGCATGCCTCCATCTCGCCTGAATTTGAAACTCGCCTCGATGAGATGCTTGGTCATCCGCAGACCTGCCCGCACGGGAATCCGATTGACCGAGCGACCGAGGCACGCCGACCGAAGGGGGAGCCACTCGCAGCGCTTGAGGCGGGTGAGGCGGCGACCATCTATCGCGTCACAGAAGCGGCCGAGGCTGATGCCGCGCTGCTCGGCTATCTCGAAGCGCGTGGGCTGGTCCCCGGCGCAAAGATCACCGTTCTCTCGCGAAGTACATCACTTGACTCACTCACGCTCGATGGTCCGATCGGGAAAGCCTCGCTCGGCCTTCGCCCCGCCGCGCTTGTACAGGTGATGCGTGGCGCTGTGGATGCGTCGCTCTTCCATCAGATTCCGTCACGCTCATGAGTGATGCCGTGCGCGTGCGCATTGCACCGAGCCCAACAGGACCGTTCCATATCGGTACGGCGCGGACAGCGCTCTTCAACCTGCTCTTCGCGCGTCGCCATGGCGGCACCTACATCGTGCGCGTGGAAGACACCGATACGGCGCGCTCCACCAAGGAGTTTGAGGCCGACATCCTTGCGGGGCTCGCCTGGCTCGGCCTTGCCGCCGATGAGGGTGTAGTAGCAGAGGGGGAGCGCGGCGACCGCGGCCCGTACCGACAATCTGAGCGCAGCGAGCGCTACACCGCCGTGGCGAATGAGCTCCGCGCAAAAGGGCTGACCTACCCCTGCTTCTGTACCCCAGGTGATCTTGATGCAGAGCGCAAGGCTCGTGAAGCGGCGAAGCTTCCGCCTCGCTACTCCGGTCGCTGCGCCGCGATCCCTGCCGAGACCTCTGCCGCACGCATTGCCGCAGGTGAATCGGCAGCCCTGCGCTTCCGCATTAAGCCTGGTGTCGTGGTTATTGATGACCTTGTGCGCGGGCGGGTTGAGATTGACAGCGACGCACTGGGCGGCGACCTGGTGATCTTGCGCGCCGATGGCACGCCGCTCTATCACTTCACCGTGGTGGTCGACGATGCCGACATGGGAATCACCCACGTCATTCGCGGCGAGGACCACCTCTCCAACACACCGAAGCACATCCTGCTCTTTGAGGCGCTCGGCGTACCACTACCGAAGTTTGCCCACCTTCCGCTGATCTTGAACCCAGACCGAACAAAGATGAGCAAGCGCAAGAGCCAGACCGCCCTCGCGGACTATCGCGCCGAGGGCTTCCTGGTTGAGGCGCTGGTGAACTTCCTCGCACTGCTCGGCTGGTCGACGGGGAGCGAAGACGAGGTGCTCTCCATTGATGAGCTGCAGGAGCGATTCAATCTGGAACATGTGCAGAAGGCCGGCGCGGTATTCGATCGCACACGCCTTGAGTGGCTGAACGGCCAA
>Ga0315901_10008345_pt1 | contig 12046 bp, 12 predicted proteins | sample LakEriMetagenome_10_FD_203761 | JGI IMG/M metagenome (GOLD analysis project Ga0315901, IMG submission 203761) | Freshwater fungal communities from buoy surface, Lake Erie, Ohio, United States - Buoy 2 MA116 | ecosystem: Environmental > Aquatic > Freshwater > Lake | place: USA: Lake Erie, Ohio...
AAAAAAGAAGATCGCTTAACTGGTGATGATGTGCGTGAAGGTCTAACTGCAATTGTTTCAATCAAGTTAGCCGACCCACAATTTGAAGGCCAGACAAAAACAAAACTTGGAAACTCTGAAGCCAAAACATTTACTCAAAAAATTGTCAACGAAGAACTAACTACTTGGTTTGAACAAAACCCAGCAGAAGGCAAGGAAATCGTGCGTAAAAGCATTGATGCTGCAGCAGCTCGAGTTGCTGCACGCAAAGCTCGCGACCTAAGTCGCAACCGAAAAGGTTTACTTGAAGGCCGAGGAATGCCCGGCAAATTAGCTGATTGCCAATGGACCGACCCAATTAAGTGCGAGCTATACATTGTCGAGGGAGATTCTGCAGGCGGATCAACAAAGGGTGGTCGCGATTCACGCAACCAAGCAGTGTTGCCAATTCGTGGAAAAATTCTAAATGTTGAAAAAGCACGCATTGATCGCGTTCTTCAAAACAATGAAGTTCAGGCGCTAATCACAGCTCTTGGCACAGGTGTACATGATGATTTTGATATCAACAAACTGCGCTACCACAAGATTATTTTGATGGCAGATGCTGATGTTGATGGTCAACATATCCGGACCTTGCTACTAACTTTACTGTTCCGTTTTATGCGTCCCTTAATTGAACAAGGTTATGTTTACTTCGCACAACCTCCACTTTACAAATTAAAGTGGGCTGGAAAAGATCCAGTCGAATACGCATTTAGTGATCGTGAACGTGATGGAATGATCGAACTCGGGGTTGCTGCCGGAAAGCGTTTACCTAAAGATGACGGTATCCAACGCTTTAAAGGTTTAGGCGAAATGCCAGCCAAGGAACTTTGGGATACAACAATGGATCCAGAACACCGGGTGCTAGTGCGCGTAACTTTGGATGATGCAGCAGCAGCCGATGATTTGTTCTCAGTATTAATGGGTGAAGATGTAGAAAAGCGCCGCGCATTTATTCAGCGCAACGCTAAGGATGTTAGGTTCTTGGATATCTAATGGATGAGTTAAACCCAAACAATCTTGAAAACTTCGACAAGATCGAAACCGTTGATCTTCAAGTCGAAATGGCGCGTTCATATCTTGATTACGCAATGTCAGTTATTGTCGGTCGTGCATTGCCAGATGTTCGCGATGGATTAAAACCAGTTCACCGCCGCGTTCTGTATGCAATGTATGACGCTGGTTATCGCCCAGATAAGGGTTACTACAAGTCTTCACGCATTGTTGGTGACGTTATGGGTAATTACCACCCACATGGTGACACCGCCATTTACGACTCTGTTGTCCGCTTAGCCCAACACTGGTCACTTCGTTACTTGTTAATTGATGGAAACGGAAACTTTGGCTCACCTGGTAATGATCCAGCAGCAGCAATGCGTTACACCGAGGCTCGTTTATCTCCAATTGCAATGGAGATGATGCGCGATATTGATGAAGACACAGTTAATTTCATTCCAAACTATGACGGTCGCTCACAAGAACCAACAGTTCTTCCAAGCCGTTTACCGAATCTCTTAGTTAATGGTTCAGCGGGTATTGCAGTTGGAATGGCCACAAATATTCCACCACACAACCTGCGTGAAATCGGTGAAGCGGTGATTTTCTCGCTTGAGCACCCAGAGATGAAGCAGGATGAACTCCTTAATAACCTTATTAAAATTGTCAAAGGTCCAGATTTTCCTACAAAAGGTTTAATTGTTGGCCGCACAGGAATTGAAGAGGCATACCGCACAGGTCGTGGATCAATCACGATGCGTGCAGTCGTGCAAGTAGAAGAGATTAATAAGCGCACATGTCTTGTTATTAGCGAACTTCCATATCAAGTAAACCCAGACAACCTTGCGCTAAAAATCGCAGAGCTTGTTAAAGATGGAAAAATCAAAGGAATCGCAGATGTTCGCGATGAAGGTAATGAGCGCTTAGGTCAACGTTTAGTAATTGTTTTGCAACAATCGGCAATTCCTAAGGTAGTTCTCAATAACTTGTACAAGCAGACACAATTACAGGACACATTTGGTGCAAACATGTTGGCACTAGTTGATGGTGTGCCTCGTACATTGCGTCTTGATGAATTTATTCGTTACTACATCGAACATCAGATCGAAGTAATTGTCCGTCGTACTAAGTACCGTTTAACTGAAAAAGAAAAACGCGCCCACATCTTGCAGGGTTATCTGAAAGCACTTGATGCCCTAGATGCGGTTATCGCCTTAATTCGTGCTTCAACAACCCCTGAAGAAGCTCGTACAGGGTTGATGAAGCTTCTTTCTGTTGATGAAATTCAAGCTAATGCAATTTTAGATATGCAACTGCGTCGTATCGCAGCTTTGGAACGTCAGAAGATTAATGATGAATACGACGGATTAATGGCTGACATTGTCGAACTCAACAAAATTCTTGCAAGCTCTGAAAAACAGCGTGAAATTGTTAGAACAGAGCTTGCAGACTTGGTTGCAAAATACGGTGATGAGCGCCGCACACAAATTATTGCAAGTGAAGGCGATTTCAGCGCTGAAGATTTGATTCCAGATCAAGATGTAGTTGTAACAATTACACGCGGTGGATATTCAAAACGCACAATGGCCGATCTTTATAGATCACAACGTCGTGGTGGCCGCGGAGTAAAGGGTGCGGCGTTAAAGGAAGATGATGTTGTAGATCATTTCTTTGTTGCCTCAACTCATGATTGGTTGTTGTTCTTTACCAACCAAGGTCGCGTTTATCGAGCAAAGGTTCACGAACTACCAGATGCAGGTCGTGATGCCCGTGGACAACATGTTGCCAACCTAATGGCGTTTAAACCAGATGAGAAAATTGCCGAAGTATTGTCATTGAAGGATTATTTGATTTCACCATACTTAGTCCTTGCAACTCGAAATGGTCTAGTGAAGAAGACGCCGCTTAGTGAATATGACTCACCACGTACTGGTGGATTAATTGCAATTACCTTAAAACCAGGTGATGAAGTTGTATCTGCATCTTTAATTAACAGTGATGATGAACTTCTTTTGGTTTCAACAAAAGGAATGTCATTGCGATTTACTGCAGATGATGAATCACTTCGTTCGATGGGACGTTCTACAAGTGGTGTGATCGGAATGAAATTCCGCGCAGGTGATGATTTATTAACCATGGCGCGCGTTAATGCAGATCTTGCAAAGGATTCATTTGTATTTACAGCTACCGACGGTGGTTACGGAAAGAAAACCCCAATCAATGAGTATCGATTACAAGGTCGCGGCGGAATCGGAATTAAAGCCGCCAAGATTGATGAGAATTCACGCGGGTCCCTTGTTAGCGCATTGGTTCTTCGTGATGAGGATGAGATCCTTGCGATCACTTCCGCCGGAACTGTCATGAGAACCCCTGCAGCCGAAGTCCGCCAGACCGGTCGCGACAGCATGGGTGTTCGCCTGGTTAATCTTGATGAAGGCGTGAGCCTGCTATCAGTGACCAAGAACGGCGAAGATGAGATTTCCGCGAAAAGTTAGTATGGTTCGCATCCTGAGTTAGAAGCTCTAATTTCCAACGGTTTAGGCCGTTTTGGGAGTTAGTGAAGTTCAAGGTAATCTTGGCACTTCGCGCAATAAAGAGAGATCTTGTTGCGGGCCCATAGCTCAGCCTGGTTAGAGCGCTTCCCTGATAAGGAAGAGGTCGGTGGTTCAAGTCCACCTGGGCCCACCCGTTCTAATACGGGGACCTAGCTCAATTGGTAGAGCACCGCCTTTGCAAGGCGGGGGTTAGGGGTTCGATTCCCCTGGTCTCCACAGTAGTTTTTCTAAAGTTAATTCTGTTTTCTAAAGGGTGCTTAAAAATTCCGCCACTTTGAAGTACACAGGAATTCCAACAATCAAGTTAAATGGAAATGTAACTCCAATACTCGACATCAAAGCCAAGGTTGCATTGGCTTTAGGTAAAGCAACACTTACCGCTGCAGGTGCTGCGATGTAAGAAGCGCTTGCACACAAAACTCCGAGAATTGTTGCACCACCAACAGATAATCCAATTGCACCACCTAGTGCAACACCTATAACTCCAACAATTAATGGAAACAAGAGACCAAAAGCGATAAGTGGTTTTCCAACCTTGCGAACTTCAGAGAAGTTAAATCCAGCTAAATAACCTAAGTGCAATAGGAACAAGACTAGAAGGCCACTTAACAATCCAATAAAGAAGGGGCTGACCTTTTCATAACCTTCATTGCTGGACACGGTGCCGATAAACAAACCACCACATAACAATAAAACAGTTTTACCCAATAAAACTTCTTTTAGAGTTTCATTCCACTTAACGTCAGACCCAGGCGTTCTTGAACCTAGATAAATACCAACAATCAAGCCTGGAATCTCCATCAATGTTAATAATGCCGGCGCAATACCTTCGACAAAAATCGAATTACTTTCTAAAAACAAAAGCGCAGCGGAAAAAGTAACAAGCGAGGTTGAACCGTAATGAGCGGCGATGGAGCCCCGATCTATTACCGACAAGGTTCGAATCAATCGTAAAGAGAGATAAGCAAACACCGGAATCAAAGCACCAACAATTATGGTTGTAACTGCTGGAGCAAAAACCTCTTCAAAGGTAACACTCTTTAAAGAATGACCACCTTTAAGGCCAATTCCAAACAAAAGATAAATTGAGAGAAATTGGTAGATCTGTTCAGGGACCCGCACATCGCTTTTGATTCGTGCGGCAATGAAACCGAAAACAAAGGCTAAAACACCCACCGACACCAGGTTGGATAAAGCTAGATCCCATGAACTCACAAGCCAAGAATACATGAAGTTTAATTCATGAGTCAAATCTCATGTATAGTCGACCTATGGCGATCACTAAACCCCAAGCTTCGTGGACATTTCTTTCAAATCATGGACACATCCTTGTGCACATCAATCGCAACCCTGATTCCAAAGTTAAAGAGATTGCAGAAGCCGTAGGGATAACTGAAAGAAGTGCGCTTTCGATTCTTTCCGATCTAGAAACCGGTGGATATATTTCAATTGAAAGAATTGGGCGCAGAAACAGTTATCGCGTGAATACAAACAAGAGTTTTCGCCATCCAATGGAGGCTCAACAACCAATAAGCGCGCTACTAAGGATATTTTCTAAAAAGTGAGTTTTGTGAAGAGCCGCTATAACTCCAAAGTAGTTGTCATGGCTACAAAACATGACAAAGCCAGATTAGTTACAGAACATTTTGACGAAATATTGTCTATGCGGGTTCAAGAAGTGCTGGTAGATACCGATGTGTTAGGAACCTTTTCTGGAGAAATCGAAAGAGTTGGAACACCCCTAGAAACTGCGGTGAAGAAAGCACATCTTGGAATTGAAGCTACCGGAAACCCTTTCGCAATTGCCTCAGAGGGAAGTATTGGGCCAGATCCACTTCTTCCCTTTATCAAGGCAAACATCGAAATTATGGTCTTTGTTGATCAAGAGTTAGGTATTCGTGTGCATGAAACCTTCAAATCAAACGAGATAACGGCTTTCACAACAACGACTTTAAAGAAAGATTTAGGCGCTTTTTTACAAAAGGCTGATTTTCCAAACCACGCGATAATTGTGAAGCCACACATAGGACAAGGTACATATAAGGGGATACGGGATCTACGCACCTTAGAAAGCGCCATTCGGGATGCTCAAGATGAATCTTCAGACGGTGAGGCAATTATTGAAAGTGATTTGCGAGCTATGTGTTCACCTTCTAGACAAAAGAACATCACTGCAGTAGCGCTTAAATTAGTACAACGCTTATCCCGCACATGTCCGGAATGCCAAACGCCAGGATGGGGATTACATAGTTTTATCCGCGGTGTTGAGTGCTCTGAATGCGGAGATTTTTCGGAAGAGGCAATCAAGCAAGAAATCATGGGCTGTGTTAAATGTGAATACACAGCGCCAGGTGCTGTGATTAACCTGACTTTAGATCCAGCTCGCTGTATGAGTTGTAATCCGTAAAAAACTTCGCATCTTTAGCGTAATCTACCGCCATGACAACAACAGCAACCCTTCACACATCACTCGGTGACATTGTTATCGAACTATTTCCAAATCACGCACCAAAGACAGTTGCAAACTTTGTAGAACTCGCAACCGGTGCAAAAGAGTGGACAGACCCACGCACAGGTCAGAAAACAACTGCAAAGTTGTATGACGGAACAATTTTCCACCGTGTCATCGACGGCTTCATGATTCAAGGTGGAGATCCATTGGGTCGCGGAACAGGTGGACCTGGTTACCGTTTCGAGGACGAATTTCACGGCGAACTAGTTTTTGATCGCCCATACATTCTTGCAATGGCAAATTCAGGACCAGGAACAAATGGTTCACAGTTCTTTATTACCGTTGCACCAACAACATGGTTGAACCGCAAGCACAGTATTTTCGGTGAGGTTAAAGATGCAGCGAGCCAAGCTGTTGTCGATGCGATCGCAACTGCAAAGACTGGGGCACAGGACAAGCCAGCAACTGACATAACAATCAACAGCGTTACAGTTGCTTGAGCGTTCAGCTACTTATTCGCTAATCGCAGTTATCTGCGGTGCCTATTTGCTGCAATTGGTGGTCCCATCAATTCAACAGCAGTTAATGCTGCCAAGTTTTGAATATTTACAAGTTACCAACGAGTGGTATCGATTGTTTACGGTCGCACTTACTCATGGTGGATTCCTACACCTTGGTTTTAACATGTATTCGCTGATGGTTTTAGGTAATCCGCTCGAAGCGGCATATGGAAAACAAAAGTTTCTTATTGTTTTCTTTTTCTCGCTATTAACTGGTTCTCTAACTTCTGCCTACTTTGCATCTTTATACAGCGCTTCAGTTGGCGCATCGGGTGCGATCTTTGGTTTATTTGGAGCCCTTGCAATTGTGGGCAAAAGAATCGGTGCAGACATTCGTTCGATTGTGGTGATTGTCGGAATCAACTTTGCCTTTGGTTTTGCCCTAGGCGGGGTTGATTGGCGAGCTCATCTAGGCGGATTAATCGGCGGGGTAGTAGCGGCGCAATTAGTCATGGTGCGAGCTCGCTAGCTTCAAAATAAGTTATCCACAGCTTTTACCCACAGTGTGGATTGAATTACAACGGTGTAATTAGAGGGCAAAAAGAAGAATTAGCGCCAGCGGGTAGCCAGCGAGAAGCCCACACCGATAAAACCAAAACCAATGAGCATGTTCCAGAGACCAATACCAGGAACCGGATATTGAGTCTGTGTCACATAGAAGGTCACAATCCAAAATAGGCCGATCAAAAAGGCTGCAACCATGGTTGGAGCAAGCCAGCTTGGGCTCTCCAATGGCACATGAGGGGTCTGGACATCAACCTCTTGGTCGTGAGCGCGCTGCTCAATGACCTTTTTACGTAGCTTTGATTTAGGCATACGCGAAAGATACACCATGAGACACAATGCTCCTATGGCCATCAAGATTCTTGTCGTCGATAACTACGACTCCTTTGTCTTTAACTTGGTGCAGTACCTACAGCAATTAGGCGCTGAATGCACCGTGGTTCGAAATGACGCCGTTGCCGCCGAAGAAGCCTCGAAATATGACGGAGTCCTAATCTCCCCAGGACCCGGGACCCCAGAAAAAGCGGGGATCTCGGTTGCGATGATCCAGTACTGCGCGCAGCACTCAATTCCATTGTTTGGCGTCTGTCTAGGTCATCAAGCGATCGGTGTTGCTTTTGGTGCAACAGTTTCGCGCGCACCAGAACTTCTCCATGGAAAAACTTCACTTGTTTATCACAAACAAGAAGGCGTCTTGGCAGATATTCCATCACCATTTACTGCAACGCGTTATCACTCTTTATGTGTTGAAAAAGATTCTGTACCAAACACTTTACAAATAACTGGAACAACTGATTCAGGTTTAGTTATGTCAATGCAACACACAACACTGCCGATTCAGGGTGTGCAGTTCCACCCAGAATCAGTCTTAACCGAGCACGGTCATCAGATGCTGGCAAACTGGTTAGTGATGTGTGGAGATACAGGCGCTCGCGAAAAAGCTGTCGGATTATCTCCGGTTGTTAATCGCTGATTTATGGCGCTTTATTAATTGTAATTGTTACTGATTTACCAATTGTTTGTGTTGTTCCAGCATCTGGAGCTTGGCGAATAACAACACCAATCGGCTGATTAGCATCAAAACCTTCAACTTCGCGAACTAAGAAACCTTCTTGAACCAAAATTGTTTTTGCTTGCAGCGCTTCGACACCAATTAGAGAAGGAACACTTACTTCTCCGCTTGCAATTTGAAGAACAACACCACTACCAGCGGTAATTGTCGAACCTGGTTCTGGAGTTACCTTTAGGACTGTGCCTTGTGGTTGATCGGATGGAACCGCTTCAGTTAACGAAACAACTAATCCCACAGCAGCTAATGCGCTACGTGCATCCAGTAAAGACATTCCAACTAAATCAATTGGTACAACAGAATCACCGGGTCCATCAGAGATTGTTAAAACTACCCCAGAACCTTTTTGCGCACGTGTTGTAGCAAGCGGAACTTGGCTAGCAACGCGATCCTTTGGAATTCTTCCGTCAAAGGCGCGGGAAACAGTTACTACATAATCACTTAGTAAAGATTTAGCTTCGGCTTCAGTCAAACCAACAACATTTGGAAGTTGAGGAAGATTTGATGTTGCCGCATCTGGCCGAGAAATAAACACACCCGCCACAAGTATTCCCGCTGCCGCAAAGGTGCTAACCGCTGCAATAAGCATTTTACGTCGGGAAATTGGCTGCTTTGAAATCTTTGTAGTTACCGCCGCACCACTTTGTATTTTGTAGAGGTCATCCAACATCAATCCAGCAGATTGATATCTATCATCAGGATTCTTAGCTAAAGCAACAGTTAAGAAGGTGTCGATACTTGGAGGAAGTTCAGGAACTATCGAACTAGGAGTCACTAGAACACCAGAAACATGTTGGTAGGCAATTGATACAGGTGTTTCACCAGTAAAAGGTGGTTTACCCGTTAAAACTTCATATAACAAACATCCTGTGGAATAAATATCGCTGCGTAGATCTGCAACTTCACCCAATGCTTGTTCGGGAGATAAATATTGAGCGGTTCCAACGACATTCCATGTGCTTGTAAGGGTTGCACCTAAATCAGCTAAAGCTCGAGCAATTCCGAAATCCATCACCTTTACATCGCCATTATCGGTAATCATGATGTTTGCAGGCTTTATATCGCGGTGAACAATTCCACTTTGATGTGAGTACTCAAGTGCAGCAAGAATTCCTTCACCAATTTCAAGCGCGCGCTTTAAAGGAACTCGTTCACCCTTATGAATTAACTCGCGAAGGGTGTGTCCATTAATCAACTCCATAACAATGTATGGCGCTGGTTCTTCACCTGAATCATAAACAGCAACAATGCCGGGATGATTTAAGGCAGCCGCAGCTAGAGCTTCCTTACGAAAGCGTGCAACAAAAGATGGATCACGTGCTAAATCACTACGCAAAACCTTGACCGCAACTTGTCGTGCTAATCGCGTATCTTCAGCGACATAAACATCAGCCATTCCGCCAGTGCCGATCATTTCACCTAGCTTGTAGCGATCACCAAGCAGCGAGTTAATCATGAGCTGCTCCTAAGAGTGATGTTGGTGTTCTCGCTTCATCTGAAATATCAGCGATTAGAACGGTGACATTATCAGGTGCACCGTTGACGTAGGTTGCATCAATTAAAAACTTAATTGCATCATCTTTATTGGATTTTTTTAAACCAACTTTTAACTCTTTTTCGGTCAAAACCCCTGATAAACCATCTGAACACAGTAGATAGCGATCACCCTTTTTAATCTCATACATTTGAAGAACAGGTGTTACATCCCCATCGCCACGCAATGCTTGAGTCAACATAGAACGCTGTGGGTGTTCAAGGGCCTCTGCCGGCGAAATAGCTCCCTGATCCAAAAGCTCCTGGATGATTGTGTGGTCATTACTTAATTGTTCTAATGAGTTCCCGCGCAAGCGATAACAACGTGAGTCGCCAACATGTAGTAGCGAGATGTATTTGTCGCGGATTAGTAATGCAGTCAAAGTCGTACCCATGCCACGTTTTTCAATATCTTCATCAGTTACAGCTGAAATTTCTGAATCAATGCTGTGCAGTGAATGCATCAAAAGATCTGTAACAGAGTCTTCATCTATATCTGTTGAAACCAAAGCCGGGACCAATGATTGCAATACTTCAACAGCAATTCTTGATGCGACCTCGCCAGCGGCGTGGCCACCCATTCCATCTGCAACGGCAATTAATTGTGGGGAAACAAAACCAGAGTCTTCATTTCCCTGGCGCACTAACCCAATGGCAGAGCGCGCAGAGGTTTCAAAAAAGTGTGCGCTCATAGTTCTAAGAGTAACGGTGTAACCTTCAAAGGTGAAGATTTACGCCCACCGCGGATCCTCGATACAACACCCTGAGTTAACAATGGCTGCCTATAAAGCCGCAATTGATGAAGGGGCCGATGGTTTTGAATGTGATGTTCGATTAACTAAGGACAATCAGTTAGTGCTCTGGCATGACTCAGACATGGAACGTGTTGCTGGTGAATCAGCACGTATCGCCGATTCAAGTCTTTCTGAAATCAAAGAGCTATATCCAGAAGCCATCACACTAGAAGAATTGTTGATTTTGGCACGAGATAACAAAAAAGAGTTAGCAATTGAAACCAAGCATCCGGTTCCAACAGGAAGTGCGGTTGAAAAGAAAGTTATGGAGTTACTAAAGCAAGAAAAACCAGTGGCGCAAATTTATGTGATGTCATTTTCGTGGTTAGCACTTGAAAACATTCGAAAAATTGATCCCAAACAACAAACTGTTGCTTTACTTCACGATCGGTATTCATTCGCGATGCGAAGATTTACTTCCGCCCAAGTTATTGGCCCAGGAATTTCTGCATTTAGAAAGAAACCACATTCGAATCAAGACCCACGCAAACTCTTTGTATGGACTGTTGATAATGCTGACGATATGCGCTTTTGCGCTGATAACGGTGTGGATGTCTTGATCACTAATACCCCGTCATATGCGAGGTCAGTACTCGGGTACCATTAGCAAGTGAGTACATACGCCTATCTCGGTCCCAAGGGAACATTTACAGAGGCGGCTCTTAAAAAGATCACTTCCTCTAATGATCGCCTTATGCCTTATGCAAATGTCACTGCAGCGCTAGACGCGGTGCGTTTAGGTAAAGCCCATTTCGCTTTAGTTCCAATTGAAAATTCAGTCGAAGGTGTTGTTGCACGCACACTTGACGAACTCGCAACAGGTGAACCACTAACGATTGTTGGTGAAGTAACTTTGCCCGTTTCTTTTGCTTTGATGATTAAAGGCGACGAAAAGGAAATCTTGCGCATCGCAACACATCCGCATGCCGAAGCGCAATGCCGTAACTATGTAGCAACTCATTATCCAGATGCAGAATTGATTTCTACAGCTTCAACTGCAGCAGCAGCCGAGGCTATTTCACGTGGAGAATTTGACGCAGCCATTGCAGCACCAGTTGCCGCAGCTCACTATGGTCTTCGCGTAATTGCCGACAATATTGGCGACAACGTAGGTGCCATCACTCGATTTATTCTGGTTTCAAAACCAGGCACGATCCCAAAGAACACAGGATGGGATCGCACTTCTCTGGCAGTCTTTATTGGCATAGACCACGCTGGAGCGTTGCTAGATATTTTGACCGAGTTCGCTAAGCGCGACGTAAACCTAACTTTTATTCAATCACGTCCGACCGGACTAGAACTTGGCCATTACCATTTCATTATTGACGCTGAGGGTCACATTGCAGATACATCGGTGAAGGAGGCAGTGGAAAGCCTTCGAGCAATCTGCGAAGACATTCGATTCCTTGGCTCATACCCACGAGAAAAGGCAAGCAAATGATCGACATCAAATACTTACGCGAGAATCCTGACGCAGTACGTGCGTCACAAAAGGGTCGCGGAGAAGATGCATCAATTGTTGACAAGGTGATTGCAATTGATGAAATTCGTCGAGCAGCCAT
>Ga0315901_10008348_pt1 | contig 12042 bp, 9 predicted proteins | sample LakEriMetagenome_10_FD_203761 | JGI IMG/M metagenome (GOLD analysis project Ga0315901, IMG submission 203761) | Freshwater fungal communities from buoy surface, Lake Erie, Ohio, United States - Buoy 2 MA116 | ecosystem: Environmental > Aquatic > Freshwater > Lake | place: USA: Lake Erie, Ohio...
GCGGCGAGCTCGGTCTCATCGAGCAGGGTCCCGGGCTCCATCCGCAGCTCGAGGATGTCCCGCCTCAGTTCATCGTAGACCGCGACGGCACCCGAGCCGCGCGCCCGCTTGCGTGCCGGCCTGACGGTCTTGCCGGAAGCATCGGATGAGCGCTGGCGTGCCATGTGAACTCCCACGGGGTGACGGACCCGACCGCATTATAGGCAGTCCGCTCGGGACTACGACCAGCCTCGCGGAGGTCCATCCGTCCGAAAAAAAAGCGGCCGGACCCCCGCAGGAGTCCGGCCGCCCGGGTCGGACCTCAGCGGAAGCTGTAGCTCGCGCCGACGTTCCAGCTGCGGAACTGCCCGGGGTAGCCGAAGTTGCGCCCGTCATAGAAGGCGAAATACTTCTGGTCGGTCAGGTTGCGGCCGCCTGCCCACACGCGCCACTTCCCGAAGTCCACCGTGGCGAGGAGGTTCAGGAAGTTCGTCTCCGGCAACACGTAGAGGTTGTCGGCGTTGTCGAACGCGTCGCCGCGGTACTGGTACTCGAGGCGCAGCGACCCTGTGGCGCTGCCGAGGGCGATGTCATCCAACACGAGGGCTGCCGAGCCCGAGAACTCCGGCGCACGCGGCAGCGTGTTGCCCGAGTAGTCGACCCGCGCACCGGCGTCGTTGATCGATAGGTACTCGTCGAACTCCGCCTTGAGGTAGCCCGCGTTCAGGTCGAACCGCAGGTGGTCCGTGATGTAGGCCGACAGCTCGGTCTCGAGGCCGTAGATCTCGGCCTTGCCGGCGTTCAAGGTGGTGTAGAACGGGCGGCCACCCGGGATCGGCGAACCGTCCGCACCGATCGGGATGCGTCCGACGCGGACCTGCATGTCCTTGTAGTCGTAGTAGAAGGCGGCCAGGTTGAAGATCCCGCGACCGTCACCCAAGGTGGACTTCATGCCCGCCTCGAAGGCGTTCAGGGTCTCCGGCTTGACCGTGGCGGGACGCGGATTGCCCGCCGTGTCGAAGCCGACGGTGTTGTAGCCGCCCTGGAAGCCCCGTGCGAAGGACGTGTAGAACATCGTGCCCGCGGCCGTCGTGTAATCGACGCCGATGCGCCCCGTCGGTTCGCTCTGGGTGCTGGAGAGGTCGAAGGTCTGGCCGTCGAACGGCCCCCGGCCGACGAACTTGTTGCGCACTTCGTCGCGGTTGTAACGCAGGCCGAGGTTGAGGCGCATCGCGTCGGTCAGCTTGTAGTTGATGTCGCCGAAGAGCGCCGTGGTCTTGACGTTGTTGTCCGTGTCGCTGTTGAGGGCGCCCGGGATGGGCGGCAGGATGTCGACGCGGCGCTTCTCGCCCTCGTCGCCGTCCATGTAGAGGGCGCCGATGATCCAGTCCGCACGCTCGCCCTGATGCTGCAGCTGCAGCTCCTGCGTGATCTGCTCGGCATATTGCGGGAACCTGATGGTCACGCGGACCGGCGCCACCACGGGGTTCACATCGAGGAACGACTCGGGTTCGGAGTAGTCGATATAGCCGGTGATCGACTTCCACGAGTAGCCGTTGCCGAGGTCGCCCGAGAGGGTCAGGCCTACCGCGGCGTAATCACGCTCCTGCTTCGGCACCGTCGGCTCGTCGTAGTAGCCCTGGTCCCAGCCGTAGAGCGGCTTCGGGACCCGCTTGCCCGCGCCGTCGAGGGCGATCAGCTCGCCGCTGCCACCGGTCTCGTTGGTCTTCTGGCCGAACAGTTCGACATCGACGGATCCGACCTGCCCCGCGAGCGTGATGCGCCCGCCGGTGAACTCGTTGCCGTCGATCTTCTTGCCGGTGACGCGGTTGGTGATGCGCCCGTCGCTGCGCGTGGCGGTGCCGGCGAGGCGTACCGCCCAATCCTCGCCCAAGGGCGCGTCCAACGACGCCTCGAACCGACGACGGTTGTCGTTGCCGAACTCGATGCTGACATCGCTGCCGAACTCGTCGCCCGGCCGGCGCGTGATGATGTTCACTGCGCCGCCGGTCGAGTTGCGGCCGTACAGCGTACCCTGCGGCCCCTTCAGCACCTCGACCCGGTCGACGTCGAACACCCAGCTGAGCGAGGCGGCGGTCGAGGCCTGGTAGATGCCGTTGATGTGGGCAGCCACCGACTGGCCGCCACCCGGCACCTGCGAACCGACACCGCGCACCGCGATGGTCGCGCGGGTCTCGTAGTTCTGGATGTAGAAGCCCGGCACCTCGAACTGCAGGTCCTTGAAGGTCACCTTGCCGAGTTCCTTGAGGTCCAGCCCGCCGATCACCTCGATGCTCTGGGGGACGGACTGCACGTCCTCATCGCGCTTGCGCGCCGTGACGATCACCTCGTCGAGCGAAGCGGCCTTGGCCGCGGACTGCTGCTGGGCGAGCGCTTGCGGGGCAGCCATCGGGAGCCCGAGGGCGGCCGCGACCGCCGCTGCGACGGCGCCGGCACGAGGCGCCCGGACGAAGGAAACGCGTGCTGGAGACTCGGCGATCAGACGCTGGTGACGCATGACGATCTTCCCCCTTGGTGGGTGGCGTTGTAATGTCGTCTACAGTAAGTCGACACGGTAAATACTTCAAGTGCGCCCGGCGGCCGTGTCCGGGCGGGCCGCCCGGGCCGTACGCTGCTCCAGCCGGCGCCGGATGGTCCGGTGCCGGTCGGCGGTCAGCGGATAGCGCAGCGCGAGCCAGGTCGCCGCGGCGAACAGCAGCGCCGGGATATAGCCGTTGGCGGCCTTGAGCCCGAGGATGCCGGTCGCGTCGTTGGATGCGGCGCCCGGCTCGTAGCCGGCGATACCGGCGATCAAGAAGCCGATGGCCGGACCCAGCGCGAAGGTCAGCTTGCGGATGACCATCCACGCCGCAGTGAACTCGCCGCCCCGGTTGACGCCCGTGCGCAGTTCGCCGTAATCGACGATGTCGCCGATGATCGCGTAGAGCGCGACATCGCGGCCGGCGGAGAGCGCGTAGTACAGGGACATGTAGGCGATGTAAGCCGGCATCGCCCACTCGCCGGGCACGAGCAGGAAGATGGCGGCGCCCCACAGCACCATCCCGCCCGTGCTCGCGATCAGCAGCGCGCGCTTGGAGCTGCGCTGCAGCAACCACTGCCAGCCCTTCAGGGACACCGTGGCGACGACGATGGCCGTGATGAAGATGACGGAGAACGACGCCCCGATACCGAGGTAGGTGTCGAGGAACAGGAAGAACATCGCCCCCCCGATGCCGAGTGCGAGGTCCGACAGGAACGCCACGCCGAGGAACACCTGCAGTGGTCGATTGCCGGCCACGGCGCTGAAGGTGTCCTTCAGGCTGAACCGCGGCATGGTCGGCACGAACTCGCCGTTCGGCACTCGGTACACCGCGTACAGGATGCCGAGCGGATAGGCCACCGCGATGAACCAGAACATCACTTCCAGCGTGTCGAAGTTCATGCTGGTGGACGGCAGGAACGGCAGCAGCGGCGCGAGCGACAGCAGGATCATGCCGATGTTGCCGGCGAACTGCCGTGCGATGGACAGCCGCGAGCGCTCCTCGTAGCTGCGCCCGAGCTCCGCCGACCACGCGGTGTAAGGGATGTCGAAGAAGGTCCAGGCGAGGTAGTAGCAGAACATCCAGAAGGCGAACTGCCAGATGTCCGGCTGCGCGCCCGGGATGAACAGCCCCCAGGCCGAGAGCACCGCGAGCGGGATGCTGGCGATGAGCCACGGCTTGCGCGGACCCCAGCGCCCACGGGTCCGGTCGGAGAACACGCCGACGAGGACGTCCGTGGCGCCGTCGGAAAGCCGCAACAGCAAGAGCGCGAGCGACATCGCCGTCAACGAGAACGCGAAATCCTTGGTGTAGAGCGCAGGCAGTATCACGAGGCCCGGCGCCCGCAGCATCTCGAAGGGCCCCGAGGCCGCTCCGTAACCGTAGACCTGCGCGCGCGTCAGCCGCGCGGATCCCGTGGTCGCATCGCCGTTCATGCCCGTACCCTCCGTCGCATGCTCAAGCCTTGAAGGTCACCGATTTCAGGCGCGTGAAGCTGCGCAGGCCACCGAACCCGCCCTCGACCCCGAGGCCGGATTGCCGGTGCGGCTCGAACGCGCCTGTCGTCGCATCGACGCGGCCTGACTTCGGGTCGCCGCCGATGGTCACCGCACCGGCGCTGATCCGCCGCGCAAGCCGCATCGCCCGCCCGAGGTCGGCGGTCCACACCGTCGCCGTGAGGCCGTAGATCGTGCCGTTGGCGATCGCCACCGCCTCGTCCTCGTCGTCGAAGGTCATGACCGACAGCACGGGACCGAAGATCTCCTCCTGCGCGATCCGCATGCCCGGCGTGACACCGATGAACACGGTGGGAGACCAGAAGCAGGCGCTCGAGGGCTTCTGCGGCGAGCCATCGAGCAGCGCCGCCGCGCCCTCTTCCTTGGCGCTCGCCACATAGGCCTGGACCCGCTCGAACTGCAGCCGGCTCGCCAAGGGACCGAAGCCGGTGGCCTCGTCGAGGGGATCTCCGGGCGTGACCGCCCGCGCGCGCTCCGTGATCCGCGCGACGAGCTCTTCGGCCAACGAGCGGTGCACGACCAGCCTTGAACCGGCGACGCAGACCTGCCCGGTGTTGAAGGTGATCCCGCCGACGACCGCGTCCGCCAACCCGTCGAGGTCGGTGACATCCGGGAACACGATGTGGGGCGACTTGCCGCCGCACTCGAGGATCAACCGCTTCATGTTGGACTGTCCCGAGGACTCGAGAAGGCGCCGTCCGGTGACGGTGGAGCCCGTGAAGGTGAGGACATCGACGTCCATGTGCCGCGCGAGCGCTGCGCCTGCCTCACCGCCCAGACCCGGGACGATGTTGAGCACGCCGTCGGGGATGCCCGCCTCGGCCGCGATCTCGCCCAAGCGAAGGCAACTGAGCGAGGCTATCTCCGAGGGCTTGAGCACCACGGAGTTGCCGACGGCGAGCGCCGGCACGATCTTGGTGATGCCGACATAGGCGGGGAAATTCCAGGGCGTGATAGCGCCCACCACTCCGTGCGGCTCGCGGAGGTTGAGCACCAGCGCGGAGGGGTCGTTGGGGATCACCTCGTCGTGCAGCTTGTCGGCCATCTCGGCGACCGCTTCGACATGGCCGCCGACCTCCTGCATGTCGCCGAGGGCGTTCGAGATGGGCATGCCCATCTCGACACTGTCGAGCAGCGCAAGCTCGCGCGCATGGGCGCGCACCCGGTCGGCGAACGCGCGGACCTTCCGGCTCCGGTCGCGCGGCGACAGCTGCGACCAGTCGCCGCGATCGAACGCGGCGCGCGCGGCGCGCACCGCGGCGTCGATCTCGGCCTCGCCGCCGCGCGGCAACTCGGCCACGACAGCATCGGTCGCGGGGTTCCGCGACTCGAAGAGACCGTCGGTGCGCGCCTCGACCCGACGCCCGCCGATCCAGGGGCGCGGGTCCGACCGCAACGCCGCTGCAGCGGCGCGCCAATCGTCGGACAGGGGTCCTTGTCCGGTCATGTCCGTTCCACTCCTTCGCGGATGAGTGCTGCGGCGCGCTCGCCGATCATGACCGTCGGCGCATGCAGGTTGCCCGACGGGATGACGGGCATGATGGACGTATCCGCGACGCGCAGGCGATCGACGCCCCGCACGCGCAGCTCGGGGTCGACCACTGCCGCGGCGTCATCGCCCATCCGGCAGGTGCCGCTGGCGTGGTAGCAGATGCCGGCCGTGTCGCGCACGAAACCCTCGAGCGCCGCATCGTCGTCGATGTCGAAGCCCGGCGCGAGGCGTCGCACCACATCGCGCGCGAACGCCACGGTATCGTCGAGATATCCCCACGGACCGGAGAAGACGGGCAGGTCCGGCGACGGCTCGACGGGCGAACTGCGCAGATAACCGAGCAGATGGCTCGCCGGCGATGTCGCCCTGCCCCGCCGCGCGGAAAGGAACTCAAGGCCGGCCTTCAGCAGGTTGGGCCAACGCATGGCCGTGCTGTAGGTCGGCGTGCGGAACTCGTACTCGAGGTAGAGTTCCGGGTGGTCCTGCAGGTCCGCCCCCACGCGGGGTGCATCATGGACGACGTCCACACCGACCTCCCGCAGGTGCCACGCAGGCCCGATCCCCGAGACCATCAGCAACTGGGGGCTGGCGATCGCGCCCCCGCCTGCTCCCACAGGTCGTAGTCCCGGGGCAGGCCGGTCGCGTAGATGAGGCCGTTGATGCTGCTGCTGCCGCCCAGGATCCGGCCGCGACGCCACTGCTCGACCCGGTCGCCGCGCGAAGGGTCGGGGTCGGTCCGGTAATCCCAGGCATAGGCGTCTCAGTCACGGATGAAGACCTGCGCGCCAGGGATGCGCAGCTGCCAAGGAAGCCCGTCACCCCCCGCCTCGATCAGCAGCACCGAACTGCGGGGGTCCTCCGACAGCCGCGCGGCCACGACGCAGCCTGCAGACCCGGCGCCGACGACGATGTAGTCGAACTCCGCCGGATCGGGCCGCAGCGACATCGGGGCGCGTGGCTCAGCGCCGGCGCGCGTAGTGGCCGATGTGGATGGTCTTCCACCCGCCGCCCGCTGCCGGGGAGTGCTCCCACAGCTGCTTGACGCCGCCGTCGGGCGATGGCGACCACGCCATGCGGTGCTCGCCGTCGAAACCGTGCACGTTGCCGGTGCCTCGGACCACGAGCGTATCGCCCTCGAACACGCCGCTCATCACCAATGCATAGCCGTCGTCGTTCACGAAGGTCGTATGCCAGCGACGGCCCTCACGGTCGTAGTAGAAGAACGCCTGACCGAAACCGCTGATCGCGCCTTGCCAATGCTCCACCAGCATGCAACCGCCGAGCACGGACTCCACCCGGCTGACGCCCGCTTTGGCGCCCTCCATGCCGGTGACGTCGAACTCGCCCACCTTGAAGTCGAGGCGCCGATGCTCCGCGGCGCTGCAATCGCGCACCGCGGGCGCGGGCGCGGCGGACGCCGGTGGCACGCCCACCGACAGGCAGACGAGCGACAGCAGCGCGGAAGACGTGAGCAGGCCGGCACGGATCGGTCGCATCGAGATTCCTCCAGTGACCCCAAGGTCGATGCGCGACGCCTTGCACAAAAGCCCGAGGACGCCGCTTTGTCGACAACGATTATACAAGCACGGTACCATCGACCGGGATACAACGCGAGTGTCCGCACCTTCGAGGAGTCCGATGGCCCGCCACCACGACTACACCGCCCGGTTCATCAGCATCCCGATGCGCGACGGCGTGACCCTGGGGGCGGTGCTCTACCTCCCCTTGGGCGCGGGCCGTGTGCCGGCGGTCATGGAGATGACGCCCTATCTCGCCGACAACGCGCACCAGAACGGCATCGAGTTCTCCCGGGAGGGTTTCGCGTTCGTCGCCGTCGACTGCCGCGGCCGGGGCGGATCCGGTGGCGAGTTCACGCAATGGATCAACGACGGACCGGACGGCTTCGACGCAGTGCAGTGGATCGCGGAGCAACCCTGGTGCGACGGTCAGGTCGGGCTGTTCGGCGGCTCCTACACCGGCTGGAACCAGTGGATGATCGCCGGCCACCTGCCGCCGGCGCTCAAGACCATCGTCCCCTCGGCGGCCTACATGGGCGGCATCGACATCCCGCACGGCGGGGTCGGCTCGCCCTACCAGTACCGCTGGCGCGTCACGCTGAAGGACCACCACATCTCCTGGAACCTTGCCGCCGACACGCTCATCTTCAACCGCATACAGGGCGAGATCTACGCCCGGCACGGATCGATGCTCGAGGTGCCCGGCATGCTCGGCTTCGAAGCGCCCGGATGGGAGGACGACCTCGTCGCCACCGCCTGGGGACCCCACTGGGAATCCCGCCGCCCGTCACCCGAGGCGCTGCGCAAGCTCGACATCCCGGTGCTGTCTTTGACCGGCATGTACGACACCTGCCTGCCGGGCACGCTCACCCACCATCGCCGCTACGACGAGCACGGCGGCGAGCGGGCGCAGCGGCAGAACTACCTCGTCATCGGCCCTTGGGACCATCGTGGCATGCGCGGCACGGACCGGGTGTACGGCCTGCAGTTCGGCCCGGCCGCCAAGGTGGAGCTCTATCCGCTCAAGTACGCGTGGTACCGCTGGGTGTTCGGCCTCGGCGACAAGCCGGCCTTCCTGGACGCCCGCGTCAAGCACTACCTGTGCGAGGCCGACGAGTGGCGCGGAGGTGATTCTTTGGCGGCGGTCTGCGGCAAGCCCGCACCGCGCTATCTCGCCTCAGACGGCCATGCGACGGACGTGTTCCGCTCCGGATGGCTCACGGACGCCGCTGCGGACACGCCCCCCGACCGCTTCACCAGCGATCCCTTCGACCTGCGTCCGCTCGAGACCGAGCGCCGCCTCAGCCGCTCGCCGGAACTCACCTCCGGATGGGGCGCCGTCTTCCCCCGCGCCTACAACAGCCTGTTCTTCATCCAGGGCGGCGAGGACCCGACCAACGGCGTGTTCTGCCACAACACCTTCGGCCAAGGCGTGATCTACCACTCCGCGCCGCTCGAGACCCCCGTCGACCTGGTGGGCGAACCGGAGCTGCGGCTGTGGCTCTCCTGCGATGCGCCGGACGCCGATCTTTGCGTACTGCTCTACGAGGTGCTTGAGGACGGGTCGGTCGTGTTCCTTTCCTCGGACCTCTTGCGCCTGCGCCATCGCGACGGCTCCACCGAAGGGACGCCGATGCCGCCCGACACACCGACGGAGGTGCGGTTCCGCAATTTCCGCTTCGCATCGCGCCGCCTGATGCGCCACTCGCGGATCCGCCTCGTCATCCGCGCGACCGCCTGCTCCTTCATCCAGAAGAACCTCAACACGGCGACCCCGGTGCACCTGCAGAAACCCGAGGAGGCGCGGGTCGCGCGCATCGAGGTGTTGCACGACCGGGCGCACCCGGCCGCGCTGCTGTTGCCGATCGTCGAGTGACCCCACCGATCCTGAGGAGAGACCGCCCCATGCGTGACCGCATGATCGACAACACCTCCCGGAGTGCCACGCGCCTGTGGCCGACCCTGCTTTGCGCTGCGATCGCGGGCCTCGCGGTCGTGCCGGCGTCCGCCACCGGCGCGGCACCCGCGCCGAAGCGCATGGAACTCGTGACACTCGGCACGGGAGGCGGCCCGTCGGTGCGCCTCAAGCGCGCCCAGACCTCGAGCGCCCTGGTCGTCGGCGAGGACATCTACCTGATCGACTCCGCGGATGGCGTGCTGCGGCAATTGGCGGCGGCGGACCTGCCGATCGAGCGCATCAAGGCGGTGTTCATCACCCACCACCACTTCGACCACAACGCCGACCTCGGTACGCTGCTGGTGCAGCGCTGGCTGTTCCATTTCGCGCGTCCGGACATCAAGGTGCTGGGGCCGCCGATGACGCGCGACATGGTCACGCACCTCGCCAAGGCGTTCCGGGCGACCGAGCTCGCGCCGATCTTCATCGGCCAGACGGCCGTCCCCGGCATCGCCGAGACGGTCGAGGCGACCGACATCCCGGGCGACCTGCAGACCCCCACCGTCATCTACGAAGACGCGAACGTCCGCGTCTCCGCCGTGCTCAACGACCACTACCACTTCCCGGCCGGCAGCGCCGCAGAGGCCGCGGCGCGTTCCTATGCGTTCCGCTTCGACACCCCGCAGCGCTCCATCACCTTCACGGGCGACACCGGCCCGTCCGAGCGCGTGGCGGCGCTCGCACGCGGCTCGGATGTGCTCGTGAGCGAGGTGATCGACATCGAGACCATCGAGACCGCCTTGCGCGCCAATGCCCGGCCCGACTTCCCTATGGATGAGCTGATCGAGCACCTGCACAAGAACCACCTCACGCCGCCGCAGGTCGGCGAGTTGGCGGCGCGCGCGGGGGTCAAGGAAGTGATCCTCCACCACATCGTCCCCGGCTACGACGAAGAGACCGACATGAGCCGTTACACGCGCGGCATCGACCGGCACTTCAAGGGGCCGGTGCGCGTCGCGCGCGACCTCGAGCGGTTCTGACGCCCCGCGTCAGCCCCAAAGCCCGCGTTCCGGGAGCGAGAGCCGCCGACCGTCCCAACCGAGCGGCATGGGCCGGTCCTCGGCAAGTCCGTGGATGCCGAGGTCGACCATCGCCGCACCGGGCGTCAGCAGCAGGGCGGGGGCTTGGGCGAGCGACGAGCCACCGTTGCAGCCCACCATGTGCCCGAGACCCAGGCGCCTCGCCTCCGCGATGAGCCGCAGCGCCTCCGTGAGACCGCCGGTCTTGTCCAGCTTGACGTTGATCATCTGGTAGCGCCCCGCAAGCGCAGGCAACGAACCGCGGTCGAGGCAGCTCTCATCGGCGCAGAACGGCACCAGGCGCGGCATCTCCGCCAGCACCCCGTCCGCACCGGCCGGCAGGGGCTGCTCGATGAACGCCACGTCGCGGCGCGCGAAGAACGGCAACATGCGCCTCAGCGCATCGACCGTCCATCCCTCGTTCGCGTCGATGGTGAGCACGCTCGCGGGCGCCGCGGCGCGGACCGCCTCGAGCCGCTCCTCGTCCCGGCCGTCCCGATGACCCAGCTTGAGCTTGAGGACCGTGGCCTCGCGCGCCGTCGCGTCCGCGGCGGCGGCGGCCATGCATTCAGGCTCGTCGAGGCTCAAGGTCTCGGACACCGGCACACGCAGCCCCTCCGGGAGGTCGATCCCGAGCAACTCCCAGACGCGCTTCCCGGCGCGCTTCGCCAGCAAGTCCCACAGCGCGCAATCCACCGCGGTGCGCAGCGCCGAGCGCGGCAGCACGGTGTTGAGCCGGTCCGGGTCGAGGTGGCACCAGACCTCGGGCGAGAGCGCTGCCGCAGCGTCGCGCGCGGCCTCCACGACACGCAGGTCGTGTTCGTGCGGCTCGGACTCGCCGTGACCCGACACGCCATCCGCGCGCAGAGACACTTCGAGCGCCAGGTTCTCGGTGAACACATGTCGCGAGATGACGAAAGGCTCGCGCAGCGGCCAGCGTAGGACAGCAGCATGCAGCGATGCGCGCGATGAGGTCTCCATGATCCCTGCCCTGCCCCCGCATTCCCTGCCTTGGCGGTCGCCCCGCCGCCGATAGTGTATTCTTGTATTCTGGTTGTCGACTAGCGATGCCGACCGGTGCCCGCCTTGAATCCGACCCGCCTCCTCCCGCTGCTCGCTCTGGCGCTCTTGCCGCCCCTCGCCCGTGCAGACGACGCGGCGCGATGCGGCGACGATCTTTGGCTCGATCCCAGAGCCGGCACACCGGTCGGCGCAAGGCCGCTGCCGACGCGCCTCGTCTGCGCCCATCCGCTGCGCGCGCGCTGGAACGGCGCCGGCAGCCCCGACGATGCCGCGAACTTCACCTGCGAGCAGGACAGCACCGACCCATGAGGCAAAGACCATGAGGGACAGACCATGAGCGACCGGAAAGAGCCTTATCCGACCGACCTCCCGCTCAAGAGCGGTCGCCTCGACCTCGGCGACGGCTATGACCTGTACTACGAGGAGACAGGTCGACCCGATGGCGTGCCAGTGCTCAGCGTCCACGGTGGACCGGGCGCTGGCCTCGACCCGGGCGCGCGAGGCTTCCATGATCCCGCGCACTATCGGCTGATCCAGCACGACCAGCGCGGTGCCGGCCTCTCGCGTCCCCCTGCTGACGTGCAACGCAACACCACGCCGCTGCTGGTGTCCGACATCGAGCGGCTTCGGCAGCACCTCGGTATCGAGCGCTGGATCCTTTCGGGCGGCTCCTGGGGGACGACGCTGGCGCTCGCCTACGCCCAAGCGCATCCGGACCGCGTCCTCGCGCTCGTGCTGCGCGGCGTCTTCCTCGGCACGCGCGAGGAGATGCACTGGGTCAACCACGGCATGCGCATGCTGTTCCCCCTCGAATGGCAGCGCTGCGTCGAGGGCATGTCGCTCGCCGAGCAGGAACATCTCCACTCCACCATGCTCCGACGCATCACGGGCGCGGACCGGGAAGCGGCGGTCGACGCAGCCCGGCGCATCGCCAAGTTCGAGTGGCTGTGCGCCAGCGTCGAGGCCGACGAAGCGGCCATCGATGCGGAACTGACGCC
>Ga0315901_10008349_pt1 | contig 12041 bp, 9 predicted proteins | sample LakEriMetagenome_10_FD_203761 | JGI IMG/M metagenome (GOLD analysis project Ga0315901, IMG submission 203761) | Freshwater fungal communities from buoy surface, Lake Erie, Ohio, United States - Buoy 2 MA116 | ecosystem: Environmental > Aquatic > Freshwater > Lake | place: USA: Lake Erie, Ohio...
AGAAAATTTCTTTGTGCTGAAGATTTCAATAGCACTTGATTTGAATTCATTGCTCACGTAGAAGAGCTTTTCGCGCATTTGGTTTTGCATTTGTTTGAGTTTTTTGATTTCTTACTTTATATTAGTGTACTGTCAAATAGTTTCACATTCAATCAAAACTTTTTTGATAAGAAAGTCCGCGTCCTCATCATCCCTAGACTTGTGATACATGTCCCAGTCTTTCCTCTCAATGAAGTCTGCAAAGTCGTTCTCGTCTGTTCCCAGACGTCGTGTGACTTCAGCTTTATCATCACCTCTCTTTAGAGAACGCCCCACTCTAACAGAGCTTCTTGCATCAACATAGAGCACATAGAAAGCGTCTCGGCCAAAGATCGATATCATCCTTTGCAGACCTCTTGGTGTGAGGATAAACATCTGTGACTTCTCAAACTCTTTTTGAGACATGCCATAGTACCAGTCATTGAAGCAGTCGCTCTCAATGAATTGGCCAGAGTCAATCATACCCTCAAAGTAGTCCTTGTCTACAAAGTGGTAGTCATTGCCATCGATCTCGCCTGGGCGTGGATCGCGTGATGTGTGTGTCACCGCTCTTCGGTATCCGTAGCTCTCAAAGGCCTTGGCAATAGTGTTCTTACCGGAAGCAGACTTTCCAATAATGACGAGCTTTTTCATGCGCTCTCCTTTTTAGAAGTTCTAACAACGTTCTTCCTCTTCCTTGTGAGAAATGCATAGGCATAGAAGATCACAAATGACTGGTATAGCCTAAACGGTTCTACCCCAAACTTGTCCAGGATAAAGATCTGTGAAAAGTGAAATGCAAAAAATCCAGTAGCCACCGCAGTCAGATCTACTATTGCATCAAATAGTCTTGGTCTTTTTTCATTTTCCATATCTATAGTATACACGGGTGTGGAAAAAGTTTTTCACCGTGGATGACACAAAAAAGGGATAAATGTTATCCTTTATCCCCTATGTACAAATTCAAGAGAGTGACACTATGTAACCCAGAGAAGCCTCTCTGTTTAGTGTTTAGGTAATTCTTTATTGCTGCTACTAATTCCAGGCGTAAAGTATTGCTCTTGATCGTCGAATGCGGATTTTACAATGTAGAAACCCTCTTCACCAATGGCTGGCTTGACCAGGTATTTTGGTGGAGCGTAGCTGTCTGTGTAGCCGCGCTCAGATTCAAATTCTTTGAAACGCTCTTTCTTACTTTTCATGACTCATTGCCTCCTTGCGACTGGTCTTTGCTATTTCTAATGCCTCCTCGAGTTCTTTCTGCTTTGCCACGAGACTGTTCTTGTTCATGTCATTCTTTAGGATGTCAATTCTCACAGTACAGAGCTGGGCTTCAAGGTCCTTCTTATTTCTTAGGTGATCCTTGCGGACATTCTCAATTTCAGAGATTTTTGCCAAGATCTCAGAGTTGTTAGGCGTCTTCTCATCAGGTACTTGAGCAGGTGGTGCGGGCGCGCCATCTTCCTCTTTCACTGGAGCATTTTTGTTGCCTAACCAGTTATCAAAACTTTGGAAATTCATAATCTATTTATCTTTTCTTAGAAGCCTCCACCGCCGCTAAATCTCTTGCCTCCACCATCATCTACAGATACGCGCAGGGTGCTTCTCTTCAACGCATTGACAATGGCATTTGCAAGCGCATCATAGTCAATTGGTTGCTGTTTAGCCGTCATGGCTGGTTGAGCCGCGGTAGGTGCAGCCTCTTTCTTTTTCTCTTCACCAAAGGTCAATGCCTTAGTGATAGTGTCTCCTATTGAATCTACAAGACTGCGGTTCTCTTGTGGCCTCTCTTTTTCGTAGGTCAACTGCTGTTTGGCCATTTCACTAACAATCTTTGCAGACTCAGCGAGTTTCTTAGTATCAACCTCTGCCATGAGCTTTATGTTTCTGGAGAAGTTGGTCCAGTATGCGTCGTTGTCTTTGCCGAACATTTCCCAGCTCTTGACAAATACACCAACGTCTTTAGAGAATACGCCAAACGACTTTACAAATCTTTCAAACGGGTTGACTGTGAAAGCCAGTTTATTTAGAGTCATTGCGACCCAGTTCAGGTTCTTTGCAAACATTGCAAAGCTGTTGTTAAAGGATGCGAAAGGCGCTGTGAACTTTGAGTCAATCCTTAGTAGTTGATCGAATAGAGGTGAAAGTTTTTCGGCTATGTCATCCGATTCTAGATCACTGATGGGTCCAGAAAATGCAGAAAGACCGTCGCCTAGTCCGACCAATATGCTATTTAGCGAATCCCCTGCATCTACTGCGTTTAACTCAGAGAGTGTGGTGGAAATACCTTTCACAGAATTGACCATTTTAGATATGATCTCTGGGATCTTGTCCCCTATATCCTCTACTGCACTAATACCGTCATCAACTGCGCTCTCATTGTCCGAGTAGTAAATACCTATCTCGGTGAGAGGGTCTATAAACGCATGAAAGAGCTGAGTTATACCGTCTTTTGCTTTTGGTATGTACTCAAGGAAAGACTTTGAATCCTTTGGCACAACTTTCCTGTCTTTCCCAGTTCCTACGACTTCTTGCTCTATCACATTCCCTCCGGCCAATGCCTTGATGGCTTCAACCATTGCTGAGAGTGGCTGGGAAACTTTGGCTGCTGCCTCAATACCTTTTTCCAAATATCCTCCACTGAATAGGCCTTCCCCTTCGGTTGAGGCCTTCCCAAAGTCTGTCAATGGCTTAATAAGTGCGGTTAAGATTTTACCAACACCTTCACCAGCTAGCTCAAAGTCTTCCTTTTTAAGCGGTCTAGGTTTCTTGGGTACCAACTTGGCTTTACTAGTTCCAGCATTGATTACATCATATTCGATGACTTGGAGATTTGCCATGCTAGACACGCCAAACGCAAGCGAAGATATGATATTGCCAACTTTACTCGCCAGTTCAATACCATCCTCCATGTAGCCATCCGCGAAGAAAGACATAAACCCTTCACCGGTTCCTTCTCGTGAAGCTTTTCCAAACTCAGTGAGTGGTTTGATTAGAGTTGTGAGTATCTTACCGACGTTTGTTCCAGCGTTCTCAAAGTCTTTCTCATTGAGCTTTCTTGTTGACTTTGGAACTATCTTTCCATTCTTGACTTCGTAGTCGACAACTTCCAGATTGGCCATTTTTTGGACACCCATAGCTAGTGTTGCAACAGCAACAGCCATTCCAACCGTCAACACTATACCAGCAGCGATCGCGGCCATGTCTGTCAGCGAAAGGTCGGCGAAAGCGCCCACAAACGCTGTGGTTATTTTCTTTAGGTTGTCGCCCAGAGCGTCGAACTGGCCAGGTTCAAATTTAACCTTTGAAAGGACAAATAGAGCTCCTGAAAAAGCTATGAGCGGGACTGCTAATGCGGTTAATGCAACAGCACCTAGCATTACAAATGGAAACACTGCAGGAATACCTAAGGCATAAGCTGCTAGGCCTAGCCCGACTATGGATGCAGCGATTGCTCCAAGTTTTGCAAATAGTACACTAGGCGGGTCAGTGACACCACGTGAAAGTATTGTTAAAGCTACTGAAAAGAGTATGAGAGGCGCAGCTAATGCATCAAGAACACCTGCGCCTTTCTTAATGTCTTTATCAAATTTACCAAGTACATAAGCGGCCAAGCCTAGACCTACGATTGCAAGACCCATCACAAGTGCTCCAATGGCAATGGTCTCTGCACCAAGTCCTACAAGGAAGAGGACGGCTGCTAGTAGTGTGATCGGCAGCAAGAGTTTCTTCAGGCCGGTCGCCGCAGAATCGGTCTTTTTGCCGTCAATTGTTTTTAACGCAAGAGATATTGCTAATACACTGAGAACAATGGTTAAAGTACCCAGGGCAACTATGGGTGAGAGTAGCGCTATGGCAACCATTCCGAGCGCATAGAGAGCTATGGACTTACCCAGTTCTACTATTGATGTTAATGCGTTTGTCTTTGTCTTTGATAGAGAGCCTAACGCGTTAAACACCAATATGATTGCACCAACACTGAGAATAAAAGTCAGCGTTCCCAGGGCAACAAGTGGCGAGAGCAATGCTATTGCGGCCATTCCCAGAGCATATATGGCAATACTCTTGCCAAGCCCTAATATGAATTCCATGGTACCTTGAGTCTTCTCTGAAAGACTCCCGTCGCCCACTAGGGCTATGATAGCTCTTATACTCAATGAAAAGACTAGGGCGCCTAGTGCCACCAGGGGAGCCATCAATCCAACGGCCACCAGACCAAGCGCGAACTTGGCAATGCTGGACCCTAAGCTGGTTACAACCTTAATCTTGTCAATGTCTTCTTCTTTGACGTCTTTGGAGAACTTGGTAATTGCATCACCAACCTTCCCCATGAATCCGGCAAATTTTTCACCGGTCTTTTCGTCTACTTTGCTTACTGCGTTGACGAGTTCAACCACAGCACCTGAAAGCGCTTTTAGTTTCTTGGATTCGTCCTTTCCTTCTTCCCCGCCTTTTGAGTCCTTGGACTTCTTTTCGGAAGACATGTAACCCTCAATCCTGCTGACGAGGGTTACCAACATTCCTAATCTATCATTAGACTGAGAGGCTATAGACACTTATCCAGTTACTTTTTTCTATATAAACTTTAGAACTTTAGATTTCCAAAGTTAGGTGTTGAGAATGAAGGTAGAGATGCCTTTGAGCCTTTCATTAGTGAATCAATAGACGGCTTAGGGAAATTTTGCATCATTTCCTTTTGGCTGTTTTCTTGTTCGCCATTTCTCTTCTTCTCTTCGTCATTGAAGCTCTTTAGATTTTCCATGAGGTATTCTGCTCGATAGAATTCCATACGCTCCAGCTCTGAAGGCTGGAGCTTAAGGACCTTGAGCAGAGAAAATTCAACCTCAAACCAGTTCTCCAAAGATATCTGAAATAAGGAAAATAGACTTGAACCCTCCTGGAAATTTGAGCTCTGCAGTAGCCTCCTCGCCACTGCCATTTACGTATTTGATCTTTGGATCTACTGAAGAGGATAGGATTTCCACAATCTTGTCGAGTACTGAGATCTTTTGGATTGACCAGTCAATGCTGTCCTGTAGAGACTTTTCATAGGAAGAGACTGTTAAGGTTCTCCACTCGGAAAAGAGGAAGGGCGCATATTTTGTGTATGCCTTGTCAATGTTCTGGTTAGACTGACGCTTTCCCTTGATGTATGACTTGATGAACATCATCACGCCGAGGCTCGGCAGGTGCAGATCAAACTCTTCACCACTCTTTAGTTTCAATGTGAAACATTTCCTGTCAGAGTTGTAGTAGTTCATAAGACGCTCGTCTGCATTGAAGTAGTCGATGACGTCCTTTGTCACCTCAATCTTCTCAGACAAGCCTTCCTCATTGGTGACTGTCACATTGAGTTTGTTTTCGCCATTTTTGAAAGTGAAGTCGCGAACTGCAAAGATGAGATAGAATCGGTCAATCTCTTTTAAGTCTTTGAAAGTAACAGGTCTTCCAGTCACTTTGAAACGACAGCATTTCTCAATAATAAAGTTGAGCATATCGTCGATTCCAAGTAAGTCATCTTCATCAATAGTTGACCAGTGACGGATCTCAGCAACCGAAGCCGCGCGGATTGCAATTTGTGCACCTTCTGGGTAAAATATACCTCTAGAAGGAAGAGATTCTAATGGAATGTTTTTCCAGCCAATATCACCCGACAAGAGCTCAGAGTCTCTTTCACGGTCTTGAATGACTTGTGCCCTGCCTAACGACTTTGGGGCTTCTTCAAACTGGACTTCTTCTTCGGATTTTGCAAAGAGCGCAGCTTCTTTCTCAAGCATGTCTCTGTCTAGCTTTTCCTCGCGATTTTGATTTTCTTGCATATTGTTGTTCATTATAGACTATATATCAGCAAGGCAAAAAAGTTTTGCTTTTAACACAAAAGAGGGGCCGAAGCCCCTCTTGGTATCTGATACTGAGATCAAATGAGAGATTAGAGAATTGTTTCTTCCCAGTAGTCTGCTTGCAACGTGAACCCAGTGATCTTGTAGATGTCATTCTGTGTGTAGTCTCCGTTCAACGCAGTGATTGGCGTAGTTGGGAATACTGTCGCAAACTTTAGCTGTCTAAAGATGTCTCCCTTCTTGTTGAAGAAGTTGACGATCATTGGTCCGCCTGCATAGTCAGCCTTGATACCCATACGGCCATTGAGTGGATCGTAGATTAGATCACACCACTGACGCAATGCTTTGTATACGTACGCGCTGTTCTGGTCGTCAAGGTTAACCTCAAAGTCTAAAGCGACTGATACAGTTGTGTCCGCGATTAAACCGCCAGCAAAAGAACGCTTAGCGAACTTATATGACTGTTGTACAATTTCAGGCAACTTGTTCACTTCAAGACCATCGATCTTTGTGACATTCTCCATGACGAGAGTCCAGCCGCCTACAGCAGCTGGAGGTGTTAACAACACCTCAAACTGTGTATTGTAGATCGGCTCGAACTTATTCATCGCAGCCCTGGAGTTCCTATAGTGTGGTAGTCCTGCCATTTTTCTTTAGTTTATTTTTTCCTAAGTTTTTTATACTGCAGCAAATCCACCAGAAGAGATAGTTCCTGTCTTAAGGACTGTTACTCGGTTAATGAATTTCTGTAGACCGCGTGTTGGTTCGATTGCCACGTCGATGATACCGAAGTTTTGGTCGATGATTTCAGCAGTATTGTTGGACTCATCCATGATAACTGTGTAGTCATAGACGCCGCCCGCGGTTCTTACAGTCTCAAGGTAGTTGCTAACGATTGTGCTGATTTCAAGACGTGTAGTAACATCATTGAATTCGAACAAGTAACCGGTTAGTACATCCTCGATAGCTTCCTCAACTGTGATGAGAAGGTCGCGAACGTGTAGGTTATTGAACGCAGATAGAGTTCTTTGGTACGCAGTCTGATTAGCGTAGATCATTGGACCAACATTCTTCACCAATACGATTGGGTTAAGACCGATTGGCTCCAAGTTTTCACGGTCGCGAAGTAGAAAGTCGTATTCCATCTTCACAAACTTTGGATTGGAGATTACGCCTCGACGAGGACCAGCAACAATCGCGTATGGTTGTCCAGTGATGAACTTACGGATGAAGTTGTTTGATACGTCAGCAGATGGTGGAACGCTAATGTTCTTGTTGTTTTCGCGGAGGATCATATTTGGAATGAATACTCCACAGAACTTAGCGCCTTGATCTTCTGAAGGAAGTCCCCAGGTAAAGCTTGGTCCGAGCGAAAGGTTACCACCTGTTGCAATGTATGCGGTGTTCAATACTGGAGCCGGGTTACCCGCAGCAGCATCTGGAAGTTCAGTGAACCTTGGGTCAGTGCTTGCCTGGAATTCAGCGATTGAAGGAGCATTTAGGATTGCCATTGCTTTCTGGCGGTTCTTAGCCAAACGGGTAAGAATTTGTTTAGATCCCATGTTTGGTGCAAGACCTTGGTTGAATGTATCAACGATGTAACGGAAGGTAATAACATCCTTGTCAGCAAGCGTGCTACCAACGTTAGTGTTATCCAATACTCCATAGATCTTTTCTACTTGAGACTCAGAATTGTTAGGCAGGTGATACGCACCCAATGTATAACCGTTCAAGCCAGAGAATTGGAAACGATCGATGAACTTCTGGATTGGAGTGTACTTGGTTACGTAATTTGAACCGCCTGAAGCTGTGATCTTTGGTTGTTCAACCACAGTGTACTCGAAATATGCAACTCCAGTTGAAGGGTTAATCTTCTTCACTTTAGCGGTGATTCGTACCAAGTGTGGATTGTTGATGTCGTTGTTAACCACGAAGTCATTTACTTCAAGGTTAGCAGCGTTAGCGGAAGTGAGGTTAAACTTCAAGTTGCTTCCGAACAATTGGCCGTCAATTTCAATGTCAGTTGAAATGTTCTTTGCAAGTGAAGAGTAGATATTCAAGGCATTCTTACCGCCTACTGTGTAGGTGGCAGTTCCAAGATAGCTAAGATTTAGTCCTACATAGTTTGTAGTAGCCGAAGTAGTTAGCGTTGTGGTTGTGTACTGCTTAAACCTTGCTCCTTGAATTCCGTATGCTACAGCAGAGTATGCATCGTCGTCTTGACCCCAACTGGTGTCATAGCTTAGATAGTTGTAGTTAGAATTTCCGGATCCATATCGAATCGAATCGCCATCTACAAGCACTTTAGATACGATGTCTTTGTACATTTGAGCGCCTGGGTACATTTCAATGTAGGCCAGATCGCCGAGTGTTGTCTGCACAAGGTTTGGATCTTGATATCTAACAACATCGGTTCCGGTGTCAGGTGCCACGGCCAAGAAGCTGTTTCCTGAAACCGAGAATGTAACTCTAACAACGTCTCCAGCGTTTGCGTCTGCGAGTGGAGATCCGTAGTACCAAGAACCGCCTGAAGTATATCCAGTAGCTCCTGGTGATAGGACGTTTACGCCATAGTATTTTCCACCGCTAGATGTGTTATAGCTTGTTGGGCCAGCTCCTGTATATCCACCTGTGTAAGAACCAAGGTACCAAGTGTATGCAGATCCAATACCAGTTCCTTGAGTTACGTTGTAAAGTGTAACTATTGGAGAGTAAGTAGAACCTGTTCCAGTGAAAGTAGCTCCAAGGGCAGTTCCGGTGAAAGCTGTTATTCTAGCGCCTTGTACGCTTTCAATGGCGAAGGATGGATCTAAGATGTATTCAATATCAGCGTTTACGTCTGGGACAAGATCGTTTGCGGCTGCTTCGCCTTTTTTGTAGAGCTGGACTGTGATCTCGCTTGGATTGACGAATGAATCAAACTCGTCAGCTTCAAAGCCAAGAGTAGCCCACTTATCAGCAAACCACGGAGCAGCAGTGGCTCCAGAACTGAATGAAGAACTCTTTACAGTTATGCTTCCACCTACAGAAGAATCAACCTCAAAATACTTAGCGTAGCCATTTCCACTTACCAAGATGAAGTCGCCGCTAGCAGCGCTTAGATTTGTAAATGTTGCACCAATTACATTCGCAGTAGAAGGAACCGCTGTTGGATTTGTAGAATCAATATATGTTGAATATGTCGCTGTAAGAGACTGCAGAGGTGAAGAGAGCTTCAATGTGAAAGAGTCATCAGAATCTGTGATGCTATCAACCTTTACATAGTCATTTGCATTGGCGCTGCTCTTATCAGTGGCTCCGGTCGGACCAAAGGTCTTGATTAGAGAATTACTGCTAAGTCCATTTCTAAGATTGGTGTACTGTGTGACTGTAAATGTTGTGTCACTTGGAGCAGGCTTAGGAACTACCAAGAGGTTGAACCAGTTGCCGTTGTCTCCGCCGTGCGGGTAACACTTATTGTATGGAGCAAAATTTCCAGAAGAAGTCGCTTGCCTTGTGGAACTTAGAGAAGTATCGAAAGAATATCCAAGCGTAGAAGAGATTGGAGTATTGTAAGACAAGAAGTCAATTCTGTCGTCAGTACTATTGATGAGGCTGTGACCAACCATATCAAGTTTCTTTACACTGTTCTCATAGTCCTCAAATGCAGTAGCATTAAGGTTACAGAAGATTCCAGTAATTGCAGTCGCATTGTTGACCAAAGTGTTAATAGACTGGTTTGAACCATTGTTATCAACAAAGTCGGGTAGTACGCAACCGGTGATAGAACCAAGAAGAGTTACATCATCCAAAGATAGGAATTGCTCCAACCTGCTGGAGATTAGGCCACGGCTATCAAAGTAGCTTCCATAGACTGGATCATTGATCAGGGTTGCGGTATTTGACCAGTCGCCTTCTACGATGTATACGTCTACAAAATAGTCAGACAAGTAGTCAAACTGGTAGATGTAGTCAGGCACTGCGTTCTTTCCGTAGTAGTCGCGCGCTGTAATGTTATACTGGGTTGCGTTGACTGATTTTCTAACGATTACGCTTCTCTTACCCTGGCTCACGTTCACAAAGTTGAAGAGACTTCCAGCGTCAACTGGTTTTGTGTCAACAACTGCTTGTAAGTAGGTTTGATCAGCGTACCAAAATCTTTCCTTGTTGAAGAATGATGATAGAAGCGCTCTTCTGATGTCTCCGTTTGTTCCAGCCGCCTCTACAGAGAATGCGCGGTAGTCTACTGCATCTCCTCCGTCATTTACTGGTACATTGTTAAGTGGCAAAAGGTTCAAGGCGAACACTGGACCTGTGCTAAGACAAGTCTCGAGTGAACGGTGGAAGAATGATCCACGTGATTCCAAGAAGCTGTCAATGGTCCCAAATACCCTGCGAGACTCTGATACGTCGCGTAGGAATACTGGAGCATTGAAAGGTCCTTTCCTTGAGAAACCAACTACCAACCTAACAGTCTGGGTGTTAATTACTACTCTTTCAGATGCATCAAATTCAATGGTGTAAACACCAGAGGCTTTGAACTGATTGAGGTCTAGTACAATTTTAGCCATTCTCTGCTTTAGTTATTTTTATAGGCATTAAGCCAATCTTAATCCTGTACTATATATTTTGCTTTGAATGACCTTTTTGTTAAGTTTTCTTGCGGAAAGGGCTATTCATCGGAGACTGTCTGCCTAAGCCACTCTGGAAGCCAGAAAGAGAAGTTGCGTCAAAGCTCTTTGAGAGGGGATTTCCCATTGAGGGCGTGTAGTCTTCTCGAAGAAAAGCAAAGGTTTGCATAAAGTCTTCCTCGGCGCGATCACCTCTGTTCATACGGTCTTCCATTGCCACCTTAAATCTATCATCGATGGTGTCCTGAACAGTTTCAACAAGTTCATAGAAGTCGGTGGTGTCGAAGAATGTGGTGAGGTTAACGCAGGTCATTGCTGTGTCATCGTGACCAGACTGTGATTCATATCTACCAGCTGAATTTAGACCAAATGCTGTGAGTTCTTCATATGTCATGCGGTCCGTGATCACAATCCTCTTATCGTTGAGCATTGACCTTAGTTCTCGACAGTAAGACTCCTTGTTGTCTTTTTGTAGTTTTACACCAAGCTTTAGGTAATTGTTTGAGATGCTGTGTTTTGTGTGAAGGAAGATCTCTGGGTAAAACTTCTTGTTTCTGGAAAGTTTTTCAAATACAATGTTTCCTTTAAAGTTGATCTCAAGTACGATCTTTACGTTCTCCTCATTGAAGAGATCAAACGTTAGGAATTCCAATATCTTTGAAGCCTCTTCAATCGAAGAGACGTTAGACCTGAAGGAACCGACCTGCCTCAATCTATAGAAGCTAGTCTCGTCGTACCAGTCGCGAGTGTTTCTTATTTGTGCTGGTGATTGTGGTTCCAACCTAAAGATATTGATGACTGTGTAGTCTCGGCCCACGCCATCTCCAATATCCATTGACATTACATACCTGTGATCTTTTGCGTCTGAAGCCGTTGGGTCAAATTCAGGATGCCACTTTAGAAATTGAGCTGTCTCTGGCATATCCAAGAGCTCTTCCATCTCTATGTATTGGTATTCCTTGGTCGTCCTCTTCAGGAATGCAAGGGTCCTTGCGCTGAGCAAGAGCCTTGAAGATGCCAAGAATTGATTTCCATACTCCTGGTTGAAGAGCTCCTCCGAGCCCAGGTTTGCAATCTCTCGTTGTTTCCAGACCTCGTCCCTGCCCGGGACTTGCCACCAGTCTACTCTGATTGCATTGTACGCATTCTTACCCTCTTTTGCATTCTGATAGATGTCATAGAAGAGGTTCATCCCATTGGGTGTAGACGAGATGATGATCCTTGAGATCTTTGAAGACGATAGAGTTGGGTAGATTGATCGATAGAACTGCGTCAAGAAGTTTGCGTGAATGTGCGCAAACTCATCCGCGTAGAGCAAGTGAATGGTGAAACCAATCGCAGCAGTCTTTGTGGTTGCTTGTGAATAGAGTCGGCAACCGTTGTCAAACCTCATACCCGTGGCCCCTGCGTTGTAAACGCCCGGCTTCATGAAGAATGGTAGATTCTTAAGGATAACTTTGACCTTGTCAACGATCTCAGTAGTTGTAGCCATCTTGTTAGCCACAATCATTACGTTCCTGTCGTAGTGGAAGCAGAGGTACCACGCAATGAAGATCGAAGATGTCACAGTCTT
>Ga0315901_10008362_pt1 | contig 12030 bp, 12 predicted proteins | sample LakEriMetagenome_10_FD_203761 | JGI IMG/M metagenome (GOLD analysis project Ga0315901, IMG submission 203761) | Freshwater fungal communities from buoy surface, Lake Erie, Ohio, United States - Buoy 2 MA116 | ecosystem: Environmental > Aquatic > Freshwater > Lake | place: USA: Lake Erie, Ohio...
ATGCCACAATTGCCGACTATAAAAAACAAGGCAGAATGGCTTCTCAAGCAGAAAGACATGAATTAAAAACTCAAGCTGAAGCAGTAAAAAGAAAAAAAGCAGACGTATCTGGTGAAAAAAGAATGGCCCATCCTGCCGATTATGGTGTTCATATCGAAAGTACTATTACAAAAATCAAAAAACCCACATTTGTTCAAAAGTCTGGCCTTCAAAAGAAGTTAGAGAATTTTGGCTATAAACAACCAATGAAAAAAGCTGAAATACCCACAAAATTACCTAAATTAGAACAAGCTCCCGCAAAAGCTTCTACACCTAAGGTAGGTACTGATTCTATTAAAAAGTTAAGCAGTGGAAAAACTCTTATGGCGGACCCTAAACATGAAAGCCATAAACAGTTTAGTCCTGCAGACCATAGAGAAGCGGCAAATCATCACTTTGATAACTATAGTGGTCCAGCCAGCTGGAAAGCTATGCAACACCATACTAGAATGGCTAACGTTAGATCTTCTACTATGCCGGCAGAAGTTAGTACGGCTCCAAAAGCAGACGCTCCCAAGGCTCCAGCTTCTGAAAAGCCAGCACAAGTATGGAAAGATAAGCCAGCTAAAGGTAAATCTAGGCTAGATAAAGTTTATATTAAAAAAAAAGTAGCAGATATTAGTGCTAAACAATTTAAAAAATCTGAAGAATTACAAGAACTTGATAAGGCTTTAGATGCTGGAATGGGTATGGGAGCTCCTGGTACTCTAACTCAAGGTTCCGCTCTAGGAAAAGAAGATGTTGTTGGCTCTAAAGAAGTAGCTAATGAAGAATGGGACAAAGCTGAAGAATTTGACAAATTTATCAAAAAACAGTTTCCAGATATGACAGAGCCAGAAAGAAAGAAATTTGCAAAATTATACAAGCTCTATATAGACAAAAAACAAGAACAAAAAATCAAGAAATTGCTAGAATAAGTTGGAGCTATTTGAAAAGCTCTAAACCTGGGGTCCGAATGGGCCCTTTTCTTTTTTAAAAATCTCCACATTTTAATTGACAATCAATAACAATTCATATAAACTGAAATAGGGGTTTTGATTAGTGGTCAGATCGCAAGAGGATATCCTTAAAACAGTTACTTGTGACCCTGTTTGATTCACTAATAACCCCCACCTCTTTAAAGGAGCTTATGTGGATTGGGATATTAGAGATTTTATAAGAAAAGTTAAAAACTTCTTTAAGTGGGGTTGGAGGCTTAGAGGTGAAGTTAGCTGGGACTACTCTCCTTATTATATCTATTGTCATGAAAAGTTCTCAGAACTCCATAGAGTTTTTTCAAAAGATGGCCATTTGGTCTGGAATAGCGATCCCAAGAATCTAAATATGAGAAGACTTAAAGAGGCTAGTTTGTTGGCTAAAAGAATCTATGAAGACGATTATATAGAATTTGATCACGATAAATATGATATTGGTGGATTTTTTGAGAAGAATCGAGATCCTAAGATGTTGGCTCATTTTCATATAGCTTGTAAGATAGGAGCAATGAGAAAGGAAGGAGATCTAAAGAGATTTAACTATTTAGTTAATAAGTATTTAGCACACTGGTGGGACTAAAATGAAAAAACGAACAAAAAAAGAACTAAAACAATTGATAAGTACTCTCGAAACTAGTAAATATTTACTTATGGAAAAAAGAGATAAGTTAGAAAAAAAGATAGATAAAGTGTGTTCGGAAATAGATCTACTTTATTTAGAATTAAATGGAGATAATAAATATACTCCATCTGCAGATTCATGGAAAATGTGGGAAAATTCTCAAGACGGAACTTGATATCTACTTCTTCTTCTGATATACTGTTTCTATGAACATATTCATAACGTCTCCATGTCCAATTCAAAGTGCTGCCTTTTTAGATTCTAAACGCACTATCAAAATGATACTAGAATCTGCACAGATGTTGTCTACCACTTTGCGACTATTTGGTAAATCCGCGCCCTATCGTCCTACACATATTAATCATCCCTGTACTTTATGGGTTAGAAAATCCAGACAAAACTATATGTGGCTGGTTTTACATTTCAAAGCCTTGTGCGAAAAATACACATCATTTAGTGGAAAAACCCACAAATGCCAACAATTTTTAGATCATTTCTTAAAAAATGCTGAATTATTACCAGATATTGGATTGACGGAATTTGCCAATTGTGCTAAAAACAAAGTTAAGGGCGTAGACTTTACGAACCTTCCAGTACACGAGGCATATAGAAAGTATCTAAGTAAGCGATTTTTGATGGATAAAAGACCAGCATTTAATTATTGGAAAATAGATATAAAACTTTCAAAGATTAAATTTTAAACCAAAGAGACTTCCCGGACTTCCAAGATGCATAAGGTAGAATTTGGACGTGCGTCCAATCCTTCGTTGCGCTAAAATCCTCGAACCAAACTCCGATTTTCTCTAATTCAGATACATGATCTAAGCACCATTTTTGAAATTCTCTATTTGGATCTGATATATCTACAGCCGCAGCTTTTAAGTGACAAGAACCCATTGGGATTTTAGATATATCCGTAACCCCTTTAGCTGCATATATTCTAATTTGATCATCGTAAGATCTGTACCCACTAGTAACGATCATTGGCTTGCCATAGAGATCTCTAATTTGATTGATTCTGTCTAGTAATATGTGTAAATTATTCTTATGGTCTTGTGGAAGTGAATTAAAATCTACATTTTTAAGAACTTCTGACATTGAGATCATTTTATTTCCTCTGCTCTTCAATTTCGTTATATCCAAGACCTTTCCAAGCAATTGACCCATTTTTAAAGCCAAAATTTGGTGGCAAATAAGATATCTGACACTTACACGAAACGTGCTGGCCACTTAAACTAATTTTGCCAGCCTCTCTATCGGCATGAGTTAAGAATTCATGCCCAACTTCGCTTAATTTAAACACTCTAGGAGTTATTTGATCTGGCAATAGATGATTATTTAAACAATGTTTACAAACTTTTGACCCAGATCTGTTTAAAATAAAAAAGACTATAGGATCAGATACCCCATTTGATTCGCCAACTTTTGTAATAGTTAAAGCTTTTGCAACATTTCTAGTAGTGGTTGTTTGAGTTTCTACTATATTTTTAAGATGTATAGCTGTTTTATCAAGATTCTCTTTAATTTTTGCAAAAAGCTCTTGATTTGACACGCCATCTTTATTAATAGACCCATTAACAATATTTAAAGTCTCTGAAATCGTCTTATTCTTAAGAGACTCTATGTAAGTTTGCGTAGTCCTTATAATGTGTTTAAGGGCTTCTCTTTCTATTTTATTAGGATCTCTATTTCCTAAAGCTTCTACAAATAGCTTTATTATCTCATGGCTAGGCTTTCCTTGAGAAAACATAATAACTTTTTTCTTTCCAAATATATCGGTACCCAATAGGTCATGAACAGAATTATCAAACATTCTTTCTATGATAGATTTAATTTTCTTGGCTTGATCTTGGGTGATAGATATCATTTTTTATCTGTATTAAATAGCTTTTCAATATCTACAGTAGCTAAATGAGCATCTTTTTTGAAACCTTCTACGATATTTTTGACTAATTCTTCTTCTTTATCTAATACCTTTTTAGTAGGCATTACAGTTTTAAACTTTTCTAAAGAAGTTTTAAGTTTATCTACGTTCTTTTTAATTTCTCTAAAACCAGGTCTATTTTCAGATTTTGAAACCAAAGAAGACAGTTGATCAATTCCTTGAGATAATTCATCGCTTCCAGTAGCAGACTGAACTTTATCTGCAGTTAATGGAGTACCATCTTGAGCGTATGCTACAGCTTGGCCATTTACTTGATTTTCTCCCATAGTAGGAGCATTGTTTCCAGATCCTGTAACTCCAGCTTGTCCAGGAACTCCTGTTCCACCATTTGCTAAAGCCTGTTGCTTTTGCATTTGAACTTCATCTATTTGAGCTTGATTATAGCCTTTTTCATAACCGGCCCTATGAGCCATATCCATATCGGCTATATATTTTCTTTTAAGTTCTAAGTACTTTGTTTTATAGTCTTTCATGTTATACTCCGTCCTCTTCTTGTTCTTCTTCTAATTCTTCTTGTATTAGCTCTTTAAGTAGTTCAATAGTATTATCTCTAGAAGCAAATAAAGCCTTTACTGCTGCTGGATTGTATTGACCTAATAATTGTAAGTTTTGAATATAAAAAGCATCCCTTCTATACTTTAATGTCGGATCGAAGTGAGCTCCATTTAATCCAAACATTTCAGCTATAAGGAATCCTACATTGCTATATTTATCAGAAATCAAATTGTAATATTCATTAAATGGAAAATCTCCACCCAAACTCTTACCAACACCTTTTTTGTCTACTTCATCTAAAAGCTCATTATAAGTCATGTGAAGTGGTGCGCTTGTAGTTAAGCGAGTATTTTCCTGCTCTCTAGTTTGGGCATCAAAACCTTCTAGCCTAATAACACATAACTGAGCAAGTTCTGGATCAATCATAGGAAACAAATAATCATTAAACCATGATTGCATTCTCATAATAAAAGGACGAATACCACGATCTCTAGAGGCTGTAAGTTTGTATTCTGAAGATGATTCTGTCAATGACTGTTGATTGGTGCCCTTACTCAAATGATTATAGCCAGCAATTTCGTCCGGACTAACACCAAAAGCACTGAAGATGTTTCTAGCTACTTGATCGTATAGAAATTGAAATTCTCCATCACGACTAGTTGATTGAGTTGGCACCCATTCAACTTTATCTAATTGATTTACACCAAAAATAGGAGTTCTAAAGCTATTTGAAACATCATTAATGGAAGCATTGAATTGCTGTTTAACGTGGTCAATAATTGACTGGTCGATCTCATCTGAATGAACAACCAACATACCTTTAGCTGCTCTACCATTTTGGAAGTAAAGTCTATTGTAGGTTTCAATACTAATATGAGTTGTAACAGAAGTTATAACTGTATCTAAAGGAGATACTGGGTATCCATCATGCTCAACGTCGGTACTGGGAAAAGCGTTATAGATTAACATTTCTTTATCAGAAAAGTATTGTTCTACTTTTCCATTAATCATCTGGCCCCAAGAATACTCAGGTTGTTTAAAATTTTCTGGATTAATACTAACGCCAGTTAATTCTTTAAGACGCTCAATAGAAGACATCCTAACGGCATCTTGATCTGCCTTAGTGTCTTTTCCGTCTATTCTATCTTTTTGTTGAACTCGATACATTGTACCAACATCAACTGCTCTAAATCTCTGCAATGTAGATGGACTACTTATGGCATTATCCCCATAAATCATTTGAGTAGCGAACCTACCAAAACGATATGCGTTAAAGCCTTGTAAGAACATAAAATCAGCAAGAGGCGATTTTTCACTTACTTTTAAATCATCAGTATGTCCACAATTAAGCAAAAACTTAGTAAAGGTTTGAATCCTTTCTTGGACTACTGGCATATCTTCTATGCTAATTTTATCTTTAAATGCAGCTTTAATTTCAACATCAATACCAATATCAAATCTATCTTTTCTTAAATGACCGAACTGAGAAATAACATTACCAGTAGATCTTAAAATAGCAGCTACTAGATGGTTTTGATTACTAATATCTTTAATAACATTGTCTGGAAGAAGTTTTTTCTTAAGTCTTAGACTACCTTGATAGGTGTCTTTTACAATAGGATCTTCCATGAAAGCAATACCTGGTTTTTTATGACCACCGATGCTTTCAGCTTTCTTCATAGTAAATTCGCCGTCATTTAACTCGAATTTTTCAGAACTTACCAATATATCATGAGCAACTGGAGAGGCCGCGTATATAATCTCGCTCTTCTTCATTTTTTTAGGTTTTTTAAATGTTTCTACATCGTCAGCCATCTATAGCTCCACAGTTGCTACAAATACCGTAGCAGGATATATCGAAGTATTTTTAATAGAAGCGAAATACATATCAGAAGTATTTACAAAGAACCCTGGATTCATTTTATTATTACTAAAAATAGGCTTTACCTTATTTAAAGTACTGTTAATTGTTAGATCGCAGTTTTGGTCGACTTCTAAATAAATAAGAGATTTTGATGAAAAATAAATATCCAATCTTGAATCAGATGTAGTTATTTCTTCTGGTAGGGTACTAGAAGAAGATATTGTAATAGAATCCCAGGTAACGCCTAAAATTTCATAGGTCCCATTTGTAATAGCTGAGAAACCCTTAGAAATAGAAACATTATCACCAATTTGGACGCCATTTGCGCTATAAATACCAAGTTCAGAACTATCTGAGTTTCCCGTTAAAGCAATGCTTGATTGGGCTACTCCAGTAGCATTTTCAACAGTAAACGAAGTAGCCGTAGCATTAATTACGGTAAAAATACCACTATTTTGGGCATCAAAGGTCGTAGAACTGATTTTAACTTGATCGCCAACAACAACTCCCCCAACCAATAGGCTCCATAGGGTCCCACTAGCCGAAGTAAAGGTCAATAAATTGCCTTCTTTAGTTACATTAACGATTGTTGTATTGTCGCCACCAATTGATCTCAAAGTACGAAAAGCAGGGGCCGTTCCAGAGCTGTGTTTAATTACATAGCTGATTCCATCGGGATTCCTAGTGATTTCATATCTCGTTGTAATATCATTAGATATTGCCCTAACCCCTGAGAATAATTCAGTTTCTTGCCCAGGTTGTAGTGTAATTGAACTAGATTGAGGGTCTTTTACCGCCAATGAATTATATTGTCTATTCCATTTAAAAGCACTTAAAGTAGGCAAAGTAGTAGATAGGTTATCTTTAAAAGCATTTAAATAAAAGGATAAATTTAGCTTATTTGACATATTTTTTTCCTAAAAAAGAGTATAACTAAGTAAAGATTAGTCTACTACTATCTATAATATCACGATTTTATGGGGAAAAAATCAAACCCTTGCCCTTGATGATCTTATGTTGGCCAGAAGTTTTTTGTTGAATTATCTCTAATAGATTAGTTAGACCAGGCTCAAACACTGTTTTATCTTTATAGTAGTCTATTTCATGTTGAGACTCTTTTGCTGCACTAATCAAAACCCCACCCTTATTGGAAGGCCTATAGGCCATTTGGAAAATATACCTTACAGAGTCCATAATATCAGACTCTTCAGTATGATCAGGCTCTTCCGTTGAGTTCCCTTGTTGGTCTATCTTCCAGTGGTATGTTCCAAAAGCATCGATAATCCTTTGAGTTTCTTTAGTTTTAATGATCTTGAAGCGTCTAACGTCCATAGCGTCCAAAATAGCGGTTCTTAAGTTGCCGATACCTTTAGGTACGTCTTTTGTAAATTTGGGACAAATCATACCTTTTTTCTTAAAAAGCTTTATATAGGCAGGATAAGCTTGGTCCACAAACCACTTTTTAACATTATATTTGTTCTGGAAGCCCAAACCCAATCGAACTAAGTCGTCTGGCTCTAGGTCTTTTGCTCCAAATACATCTAATAGCCAGTACTCTCCATTGGGAAGCTCAGCAACAATCGTAAAAGCAGACTCACCAGATTGTGCCCAGTCAACACCACCATAAATAGGAATATCTAATTCAATCAATTGTCTTCGCAACATATCGAAATCATTAGTATTTCCACCGACACCACTAGTAAAAGATAAATAAGCTTCTTTTACGGACAAAGTATTTAAATCAGCACTAAATCTTTTATAAATTAATCCAGAACTAGAAGGTTTATTACATAAAAGCTCGGCCTCTGCTACGTCTACATCGCAACCCCTGATAGAGTTTCTAACGGCCCCTATAGGCTTCCAAAGGTTTTTTAAATCATTGGGGTTTTTATTTCTAAGCTTCATTTTACAGACAGAAAGCATAGGACAAGTTCCACAACCGGCCATACATTCTATTCGAACAAATTCAGACTTTTGACTTTCTTCAAGCTCTATGTACTCTTTTTCTGTTAATTGTTTAAGGGGTAGGTTTAAAGGAATATATCTAACGATTCTAGGCTCTTTAGGTTTGCACCTTGAGTCTTGGCAATATTCGGCTACGTCTAAAATGTTCCAAATGAGAACTCTTTCATCTCTGGTGGGAGAAGCTTGAATTTCTTTTTCCATCATACCGAACGCAAATTTTCTGGTAGATAGTCGGACCTTTAAGGGAAACTTACCTTGATAAACTCCAGGGATAAGCTGAGCTTGCTGGTATGCTTTGGGGTCACATAAGTCAACCTCATCAATAAATAGCAATTGAGTGTGTTCACTGTTATGAACAAAAACCCCATTAACGTAAAAACTTTTAAGATGATGCTTGTCTGTTTTTATATGAACATCTAATAACAATAATGGATCTAATATATTGATTTCTTTAACTTTTAAGGTTAGCTCTTTATCTATATTATTTCTTAATATTCTATATTTGTTTGATTTTTTAAACGTATTATCTTCAATTAAGAAGCCGTTATTCCCACTATTATTATGGAGTTTTACTTCTTTTCCACTATCTAGATAATATCCTCTTTTTGCATTAGATGTTGGAGAAAGTAATTTATATCTAAGACATTTTACAAAATATGGAGAAATCTTCTCAGATAAGTCTCTAGAAGATTTTAAATCAATCCCTATTCCAATATATTCGGATTTAGAATTCTTAATTTTTATTAATGTTGATTTATATCCTAAGTTATTAAAATGACTAACTATTTCTTCGTTTTCTTTTAATGTAAAACCACAAGATGCAATTGTAAAACAATGTTCTTTTCTTTTTCCTACTTGCTTTCTATTCCCAGAGCCGTCATCCATTATCCAGTAAGCTATTCCTTCGTAGTTTAACTTTTCTAGAATTTCTTTAGTAACTCTTTTTTTGCCATTTCCATAAAACTCTTCGTGAAAAATTTTCAATCGCTCATCTGTGACAGTAAATAATTTGTAAACAATAGTAGATTTTCCATTATATGTCTTATCATCTCTTATAATTGAGCACTTAATTCCATTTGCTTCAAATACTGATTGAATTTCTTTTAAGTATTCTAGTTGTGCCTCACAATGGCTAACATTATATCTAACCTTCCCAGAAGGTATTTTTTGGAGACTAGCATCCCCTAATAGGGTTCCATACAAAAGTTGCTCTAAGGTTCTTTTGGGTTTTTCTATTGAAAAAGGAGCGGAAGTTCTATATTGGCTATTTTCTGGTGCATTTTTGTATGGCTTTAATCTAGACCCAATCCTTAAAGAATCGGCTGTTCTCCATCCACTTTCAGTAAAAATTAAGTGATCGTCACTTAATACGATATTAGACCCATCCTCAAATATGATCTCTCTAGCTGGCTTTTTAGTGACAGAGATATCGCCAACCTCTACACTCGTATCTTCTTGCTTAAAATAGTCCCAAGTCAGGATTCTATCGCCTGGTCTTATCTCGTGCGCTAGACGATCTGTTCCATCTTCCATGTGTATAATACTGTTTCCAGCAATACAGTTCGCCCCTGACATTGTGAGGGTTACGATATTAATATATGGCTGCTCTTTTTTATCTGTTATAAATTCAATTCTATTTTTAGAGTCAGATATTTGTTTCCAGCCCCAAAATTCCAAATATGGCATTATTTTATTTTTAAACCCAGAACAATATCCCACAGCCTTTTGAGACTGAGATAATTGAGCAGCACAGTGAGCTATCGTCGTTCTAAAATGTAATAAAAGCAATACCTCAAGCATGGAAGCAGATAATGTCTTATAACTATCTCTAGAAGAAAGTAAAGTAAAAGCTGGAGTTGTTTCACCAATATTATCCCTAACAGCTTTATAGACTTCCCACATAGCGTGAACAGGAGAAGAATATTCAATATACTCCCTATCTCTTGTCTGGGATACGTTACCAAGTGGCATATAAAGGCCAAAATAAACGTGAATCCAATCTCTTAATTGTTCTTGGGAGTCTAAGATAGTGAAAATATGGGTAGCTTTAAGTTGTTCTTCTTCTGTTTTAAAGGAAAATTGGACGCGACGGAAAAACTCTTCTTCTGTACCAAATTGTACACTAATTAAGTCCAAAAAGTTTTGGTGTAGTTGTAGGGCGTCCATGCTTCCTCTATAAAAATGTATGTACCTTAAAGATTAATTCTAATGAAAAAGATTGAAAAAGCAATAAAATTAGCTATTTAGAAGATTTTTCATCCCATTCCTTTTCAAGTTTATCCAGCAAATTGGCTTCTTTTTCTGCATATCCATATTCGGCAATGTCAGATTCTTCTTCATCGAATGCTTCTAATTTCCCTGGGACACCTTTCTCTAAAGCTTCGATTAGGGCATTGAGTTCGGGATCTCTATTCTTTTTTGCGATATCGACACAAGAAGCCGCATATTCTTTAAATTCTTTAAATTCTTCATCTGTAAGAGGATCACTCTTCATAGCTTTAAGTACAGTATTTAGAGCGGTAATAAGTTCATCTTTGTCTTGTGCACTTTCTAGTTCGTATGGCTGTATTTTTTCTTGATTTTCAACTGACATAGTTACTTTATATATAATACTAGCAAGAGCGTCTAGTTCATTTTGGGACAGTTGAATCGTATACATTTTAGTACTCATACTCTACCAGCCCTAATCAAAATTTCTAATGCTTGGATATATGAACGTAATTTAGAAGATTCAGAAGCTGCAATAGTTTCTGCATCTTTTCCTACAGAAGTTTCAACTTTTAACTCATTTGCCATTTGAAAGACTACGTCAGCAACCGCGGCAAATTGATTTTTTAAAATACTAACTTCACGGGCAAAATTAGCAGCACTTGTTTCTGTAACCATGTTTCTTTCAATAGTAAGGACTTTATTATTGAGTTCTACAAAAGCTTTTAATAGTTTATCTATTTGCTGCTTTTGTGTTGGTTTTTTAGGTAAAACAGGTTTTAAATTTTGAGATACTTCTACTGTCTTGTTCTTTTGCATATTTTTTCCTTTTTTAATAGTGAAAGTTATTACCACTATTCTCGTTTATTTGTTGCGCTAGTTCAGAATCTTCTTCTGTAATAATTTGAGTAGACTCTTCTTTTTTCTTTATAATATCACAATCTTCTGTGTTTGCTAATCTAATTACTAGCTTTTCTAAAAGCTCTACTCTTTCTTCTAATTCGTTAATTCTGCTAATTAAAAAAGTAGCATCGTTCCCACTAGTTAGATTCCTTTCTAAAGATCCAACTTTATTGAAAAGCTCTATAAAAGCTTTTCTCATCTTCTCAAACTTGGTTTCTAAAGGAATTTCTTTAAAGTTAAAATTGGTATTAGCTATTCCAGTCTTACCAGTAAATTCTGGCTCTAGATTTACTCCACCAGATTCGACCTCAATTGTAATAACTTCTTTATCTGTCATAAATTATCCTTTAAAAACAAGTACTACGGTCTAAGATCGGCCTCATTTTTATGTCTAGTAGGATCATCTACCGTTTTCATATACTCCAAGTCCTTGTGAGCTTCTTCCCTTTCTAACTGATTGTCTCTAGGGAATGCGACAATTCCGCCTAAGGTTCCCAATACAGAAGCAATTGAAATGGCATTTCTAAGAGATTGCTCAACAGCTAACTCTGAATCATAAAGGCCCAAGTCTTTAGCTTTACCAAATTTAGCATTTTCGACGTCATATACTAGTTCAGGCTTCTCTAAAAGTTTAGCAATAATTTCTTCTTGTTCGTCAGCTGTATAGCCTGAGTTATCTAATAGCTTATGAATTGGCTCCATAAGACTAGTAACTAGAACGCCATTAATGATAGGATCTTCTGTTGTTTTTACGATATGCATACAAAGGTCTAGGAAGGTTCTACATCCACCAGGAAGACAACCATTAGCTATAGCACTACGCACAGAGCAAATAGCGTCCTCACATCGGTCATGCTTCTCTTTTAGTTCTCCAGTAGAACCACCAAAGATTTTAAGTTTGGCAATACCACTAGTAAGTTTTCCAATACGCTCAGTTAAGAATCTTTTTTCAATAGTACTTTGAGCTTGCTTTTCTTGATTCTTAAGATCGTCTACACGAGACTCAACTAAAAGG
>Ga0315901_10008365_pt1 | contig 12026 bp, 24 predicted proteins | sample LakEriMetagenome_10_FD_203761 | JGI IMG/M metagenome (GOLD analysis project Ga0315901, IMG submission 203761) | Freshwater fungal communities from buoy surface, Lake Erie, Ohio, United States - Buoy 2 MA116 | ecosystem: Environmental > Aquatic > Freshwater > Lake | place: USA: Lake Erie, Ohio...
GCGTCGCTACGGTTGGAAAAAGATCAACGCTGGTCAAGGACCAAATGGCGGGCGGCCGCGAATTATGTATGTTCGTTCCGAGGTTGAAACCTACGGCGACAATCGCAGCCGACAAACGTTTAAGTCTAAGAAGGTTGACGAAACGCTTTTGCGCGCGGTTGAAAGTGCGGCGCGAAACAAAAAGCCGATTGGTCGCATTGCGCGAGAGTTGGGCGTAAGTCATTTTTTGATCGGCAGCGCGGCATACGAATTAGTAAGCAAGGGGAAGCGATAATCTTTGCCGCTGTAGCTCAGTGGATAGAGCAGCTGCCTTCTAAGCAGTTGGTCGCAGGTTCGATTCCTGTCGGCGGCGCCATGATTTCTGCTATACTGCAATCATGACTAGGTCGGAAGCACTGCAAATTATGCGTGAGACCAGGGCGCAACTAACCGTCGGTGACAACTGGCGAGAAGTTGTAGACCCATCTTTCTACACCAGTGCCGGTTGGCCAGAAAGTTTTGTCAGCCCACTTGTCCGAACACACAAGTCCGAGCCAGTTGTTTCGTATGGCATTTGGCATAAAGAATTTCTTCAGGCACTTTGTGACGTTTTGGAAGTGAATCCTGCGGAATACAATGAGAAGCAAGGAATCGCGGCGCAGTGCAAAGCAATGGCGCTATGTGTTTGGCTTGCTTTTTACGAAGAGGAGGAAAAGCGTGGCAAAGAGTAGACATAAGCACCGAAAGAGTTTTTCGGAAATGAGCAATCGAGATCTCCTGGTCGCATCGGAAAGAAGATCGCTCATGTTTAGCTGGGTGGCGTACCTTGAAGACCAGAGCGAAGAGGATCGCCTGAAGTACATCGCCAGCGCAATGAAAGGCATTGCACTTGTAGACGAGGAGATGACTCGTCGCGGTATTGGGACTTGCAGCTAAGGCTTTTGCGCCTAGCAATTTCCGCAATCGTCATTGCGTCGCTGGCTCTTCCGGCAACAATAATTGTCTCGCCAGTTGAGCAAAAGCATTGGCCGATAGTTACGGCAGAATGCTCTGGCGCAAATCGGCAATCGCGTGAGTGCGTTGATTGGCTAGATTGGTTTTATGCAAAATCAGTCAAGGGGTATGCGACAACGTATGACGCTTTTTACGCCGGAGATGTTCAGTCTTGGTATTCGCTAAGCAAAAACGGAAAGGCGGGGCGAAACGGATACCTGATCGAAAGCAAAAAGGCGTGCGCTAAAAACCCGCAATGGAAATGTCGGGCGGTAAACATGGGCGGATGGATTCAGTATCGAAGGACGTGGAAGCCGACAACGGAAAACTTGTACGCCGCACTCGGCCCATACCTCAGGTCAATCATTGCAAGCCAAATGCCGAAGTACCACACAATTCCATCGCACAAATTGCGAATCACATCGCTAGAAACTAGGATTAAGGTTGTGGTTTGGATTGCCGATTATTGCAAGTGCAACGGATATGTGGTCTCCGATGGCAAAAAGATTCACCCTCTGGTAGACTTAAGCCCTGAGGCGTGGGCCGAGATGGGGCGAGAAGAATATTACATAAACGGCAAGAGATACTACCGAAATGCTTTCACGGGCGAGCAGTGGGGCAGCAACTGGATTACGGTGGAGTATCTTCCGTAGGTGGGGTTCGGGAATGGTTTGGGTTGAGGTAAAGGCATGTGGGCGATGTGGCGAGTCGTGGCCAAACTCTGCTGACTTTTACCAAAAGCCTGCTGACAAAAATTGCAAAGCTTGCAAGTATGAAGTCAAAAAGGCGCAACACGACCGTGATCCCGCAAGGTCGAAAAGCCCAGAACAAAGGGCTAAGGCCGCGGAGAAGCAGCGCCGACGCTGGCATCGCCGAAAGGGAGACCCGGCATGGAAGGCAAAAATGGCCGATCGCCAAAGAAGAAAGCGCGAGCAAAGAAAGATCAAAAATTTACTTGGCATAGGCTAAAACACACACAACCCTGGAAATATAAAAAGGTTGTGTATACTCCCCCCATGAAGAGAATTCTTGTTACTGGGGCAGGCGGGTTCATTGGCGGTTGGCTTGTGCGCGAATTAGTGCGCCGAGACGAGGGCCAAGTTTTTGCTGTAGACAAGAAGCCCCTTTCGGAATGGGAGCAAATTTCTCCAATAGCAAAATCGTATGGCGAGACAAATCTTGCTATTGCTGAGTACGCCAACATGTCGGCGCTTGGCATGGACGAAGTTTATAACCTAGCCGCAGATATGGGCGGCATGGGCTTCATCGAGCACAACAAGGCCGCGTGCATGCTGTCGGTGCTGACCAGCACCAACATGCTAGTTGCCGCCAGGAAGGCAAACGCAAAGAGATTTTTTTATTCCTCTAGCGCCTGCGTGTACGCCGCGGACAAGCAAATTGACGCTGACGTAACGGCCCTCAAGGAATCGGACGCATATCCAGCAATGGCTGAAGACGGCTATGGCTGGGAGAAGCTTTTCTCTGAGCGCATGGCGCGGCACTTCCGTGAGGACTTTGGCCTTGAGACCCGTGTTGCGCGCTATCACAATGTGTACGGACCAAACGGAACATGGACGGGCGGTAGGGAGAAGGCGCCCGCCGCAATCTGCCGAAAGGTTGCCGAGGCGGTCATTGGGCGAAAGCACGAGATTGAAATCTGGGGCGACGGCGAGCAGACCCGATCGTTCATGTACATCGACGACTGCGTCCAGGGGACCATCAAGATTATGCAGTCGGATATTCATGATCCGTTGAATCTTGGATCGTCTGAGCTTGTCTCGATTAATCAGTTGGTCTCAATTGTTGAAGACATCGCCGGCATTAAGCTTGATCGTCGTTACAACCTTGATGCGCCAAAGGGTGTTCGCGGAAGGAATAGCGACAACACCATGATTCAAGAGCAGTTGGGCTGGCAGCCATCCATCTCCCTTCGCAGTGGTCTGGAAAAGACGTATGCATGGGTCTTTGAGCAGGTTCAAAAGAAGAAGCAAGAAGGTTCATAATGGGGCACAAGCGACTTTCATTGCTTATCCCGACCCTGCACAGTCGATCGAAAGTTTGCGAGCAAATCACATCTGAAATTGTCAACCAGTTGACAACTGATGTGGAGATGTTGATTCTCCCAGACAATGGCGAGCAGACCATTGGCGCTAAGCGCAACACCCTCCTGGAGGGCGCTACGGGCGACTACGTTGCGTTCATTGACGACGACGACATGATTAGCAAGGACTATGTTGAGAAGGTTCTGGCGGCCCTTGAGGGCAATCCGGACTGCGCCTCCCTGGACGGGTATGTGTACTGGCGGGACGGACGAAAGCGGCTCTTTAAGCACTCCATCGAGTACACTAGCTGGTACACGAGCAACGACATCGACTATCGGATGCCAAGCCATCTGAATGCAATTAAGCGCGAGTATGCGTTGCAGGTGCGCTTTCCCGAAATAAACCACGGCGAAGATCATCAGTACTCAAAAGATCTTCGACAGTATTTAAAGACGGAAGGAAAGGTGGACGGTGTTATCTATTACTACTACCAGTCTCACGAGTTCCCGTTGGCCATCAGAGACGAACTGCTGAAGAGCATCAAATGAAACTTCTGATTAAGTTCCCAACTCGACAGCGACCAGAACTGTTTTTCCGCACGCTGGAAAAGTACATTGCCATGGCGTCTGGCAGGCATCAAATTGAAATCCTCATCTCGATGGACGAGGACGACAAGCTGATGAACAACCCAACGGTGATTGAAAAGCTTGAGCGGATTAAGGCAAACGGAAACGACCTTAAGTATTTCTACGGCAACTCATCAACTAAGATTGAGGCTATCAACGCCGACATGGACAAGGCAAGCGATGACTGGGACATGGTCTTTAACGGGCAAGACGATATGGTTCCGCTGTCATTTGGCTATGACGACATGATGCTGTCTCGTCTGGTTGAGCACTACCCAGATACCGATGGCGCTCTTTGGCTGGATGACCACGCTATGGGCGGATCGCAGAACTGCACGATTGTTGCCTCTGGGAGGAAGTATTACGAGCGGTTTGGGCACATCTACTACCCTGGGTATAAATCGCTCTTTGCCGATAACGAGTACACCGAAGTTGGACAAATGCTTGGCAAGTTGACGTACATTAAAGACGACATCGTTAAGCACGAATGGATTGGGACAAATGAGTTCCGGGACCCGCTTCTTGAGCGCAACGAGCAGCCATGGCTATACACCTATGACAAAATGGTCTTTGAGCGGAGAAAGCATTTGGGCTTTCCGAACGACGGAGGTGAAGTTTGGAAATCACACAAGAGCGACCAGCAACCTTAAAATCCCACCCAGACAATCCCCGGTCGGGTGACGTCGGCGCGATTGTTGAATCTATTAAGAAGAACGGCTGGCACGGCGTGGTCGTCTGCCAGAAGTCTACGCGAAGAATCTTGGTGGGCAATCATCGTGTGAAGGCGGCGCTCATCCTCAACCTTGAAGAGATTCCTGTGCAGTGGGCGGATGTTGACGACCAGCGAGCGCGGGCAATCCTCCTTGCTGACAACCGCGCCTCCGACCTGGGCGGGTACGACGACGAGATTCTCGCGCGGGTCGTGTACGAATCTGCGGTTGACGGGCTCTTGGATTCCACGGGTTACGACCTGGAGGATATGGATCGATTAGTCCGACAGGCTATGGAGCCAGCACCAATGGATCTTGACGAGAAGAAGACTGAGTGCCCGATGTGCGGGCACCGATTTCACGCAATCGCGTTTGGCGGGAGGCGATCAAGGCGGCCTTCCCATCCGGGCGGGTCAAAGTCCTGAGGGACGCCAATCCAGTTCACACTCACTGACCGTCCCGTCGCAACCGACAGCACCGCGTCCAGTGCCTCTTCTGGGCTGATGGCAAGATGGATCTGCCCGTCCGCATCTACCCGCCACGTCTCTACGCGACCAGGGAGCAGGGTAATCGTCGCAACTAGCTTCAACGGCTGACCTTCTTGATCATCTCTTCAGCGCGTACCAGGCCCGTCACTGAGGTTGGTGCTTCCCCTGCTCGAATAAACAAAACAGTCGGAACGGACTTGATATGATATTCCCGTACCAGGTCCTGGTGGTTATCCACATTGACCTTGACGATCGTGATGTCTGGTCGAGTTTGATCAACTTTCTCTAGTTCGGCATTGATTGCCTTGCAAGGGTTGCACCATGGCGCCCAAAAGTCTACAATGGCGCTGGCGGTTCCAATAGTCTCCTGAAGGGTCGACGACTCAAGGTTGATGATCATGGGGGCTCCTATCTATGGTGGTTATAGGCAGCATTATGACAGATTGCGGGGCAAGATGCACCGCTGTTATGCTCTGCCCCCACCCAATGCTGGTGCGTAGTACGGAGCGTGTGCAATGAAGGTAGACAAGTTCAAGGCTGTTGAAGAGTGGGTAACCGCTGCCGCCCTTGTCTTCGGTATTTCACACTGGGAGATTGCGATCTCTCGCGAGTTTGCCGACCCAGATGCTGACGCTGACATTGAAGTATCACCTCAGCGAAGTTACGCCGAGATGCGACTGCAAAAAGATTTTTTTTCTTACGACCCAGAGAAGCAGCGCGTCACCTTGTGCCACGAGCTAGGACACATCGTCAACGCCGGAACTGATCGCGTGGTGGAGAACCTGGAAGACACCTTGGGCAAGATTGGCTGGGCAACGTTTGAGCCAAACTATCTTGACGCTACTGAGCGGGCGACTGATCACTGGGCGCGCATTGTCGCCCCGCTTCTTCCGCTGCCCCAGTTCCCCAAGAGTTAATCCGTGTCGCTCACGGGCCTTCCGTTCCTCCTCTCCTTCGGCGACGGCATTGAGTATGAGAACCTGGGGGAGTGGGACATCGTTATTGCGACACTTGGCAATGCCTGCACCTCCTACGACATCCCGCTCGCAGAGTTAGTGCTGCATCGCCATGGAGACGAATACCCGCAGGGAGACCACCCGCTTGGGCTTACGACATTCTCGGAGCGTTCTGTCCAACTTTGCCGACCAGACATCCTGATTGCCCTGCACGAGTTGTCCCATGTGTGGCTGAACGAGGCACACTCAAAGGATTGGGCTATGGGATTCTTTGCGCTCATGAAGCAATACACACCCGACGTATTTGACACCGAGGTGTGGACTGTGGCAAACTCATACCCGCAAGCGATGGTCGCTGCGCGAGAGATGGTGCATGATGGTATCATCCCCGAGAATAGAAAGTTCGGTTGGAATAGCGGATATTCCCCAGCAGACACGTGAGGGATCGAAGCCCGTAGGGGCAAGACTCGCGACAGCGAGGCTTGACCGTGAGGCGAGAGCCCGACCCGAGCCTGCGAGGGGCACGCCCACATGGGCACCTAAGGAGAGGAGAAACACATGGGACGCAAAAGAGTACGAGAGACAAAAGATGAACCAAGCTTCTACGGTCCAGCGATTGGGAATGGACGACCATGGACACTGGAAGAGATTGCAGCAGAGTTCCGTATCTCTCGTGAACGCGTGAGACAGATTGAACAGCGAGCACTGAAGAAGCTCAAGCACCCAGCACGTGCTTGGCTGATTCGTGACTTCTTGGGAGAGTAAGGTGCAGGGAGTGATGGACAACGCACGTGAGGCTCATCTTGCCGAGACGCTCTCTATCGAGCAAGCATGGAAGTTGTGGAATGAGGGCGCCCTCTCTCATGTCACCGTGATCGCTGTGGCACGCTACAGTGATTGCGAGTGTGGCGGAAATCGTGATGGGCTGATCTGCATGAACACCGATCATATGGATCTTCGTATCGCGATGGTAAAGGGGCTCAAAGGCACTCTGGAAACGCTACGTGTAGGGGATTTATATACAGCGCCAACATCGGGAGAAATTCTGGCGTCGATTCGGGAGATTGATGCGGTTGAGCACGAATCCGATGGGGCAGGGCGTGTGGTAGGGGTTGCGGACGGTGCAGAAGGTGATACTATTGGGTGAGGTTGGGTGGGGTGGAAACAACTGGGCCACCCCCCGGCCGAATGCTTCTCGCACAGGTTCACGCTCATTCGTTGGTTATTCACGATAAGCACGTAGTTATTCCGGGGGTCCATATGTCGGAATCAGAGCAAAAGATCGGGATGTGCAACTACTGCCAGGAGCTGGGTCCTATCTACGAGCAGGAAGACGACACCAGGGTTATTTTCCTGGTCTGTAAGCGGTGCATCAAGGATGTCATCAAGCGGTTAGAGATTGATCGAAAAATGAAGAGGTTGCGCGCCCGCAGAGAATGGCAGCGCTACGACGACGAAGGGGCGTAGCTCAGCGGTTAGAGCGCCCGGCTTATATCCGGGTGGTCACTGGTTCGAATCCAGTCGCCCCTACCAGTTATTCAGGAGGCCCATATGCCCACCTACGACTACCAGTGCAAGAAGTGCAGGGCAGTTATTGAGCTCCTCCATAAGGCGGATGAACCACCGGAGTTAGTCCACGAAGGCTGTGGGGGCGAGTTAGTCCGCTGCATGAATACTATCCAGGTTGTATACCGCGGAGAGGGCTGGGCCCGCCGGGGCTAGGTTATTGTCCGGGCTGGCGGGCTAGAACCTGGGGCCAGAGCCCCGAGTTAGAACAGGCGCACACCCAGATTTGCGCCACGCTGAGCAACGAAAACCCCCAACCTGGTGTCCCAGGAGGGGGTTTATCGTTTCCAGGGCTCCTAGCCCCCTAATCGGGGCTATTATTATTCAGAATCGGGAACGTAGCCTCGCTTCTCCAATCCTGCGAAACACTCCCGGCACAAGAAGGCACCTTGCTCGCGCTTCGTGGCGGGGATCATGGTGAAGTACGGCTTGCCGTGATGGTAGTCCTCGCAGTCGTAGCAGAGGAACCGCTCGGTCACCTCCTCCACGATCATCGGCGGCTGCCGATCAGGGCAAAGCCCATGAGGAAGAAAACGATTAACAACTGGAGCGCAATGGTTTCAATCACTTGAGTACCTCCTTAATTGCGTCAGAGATCAGGTTTCGGGCTTTCGCCACGGTCATCTCTGCGTCGATATCGTAGTCCACAATCACTTCGGAACAGTCGAGGCATTCCAACGCAAGGTTGTGAATGTCGCTGATGTCAAAAAGCAACTGATCATTCTTCACGAGGTTGGGGCCGTATACCCCCACCTCAATCTCGTGCCCTCTGTGTTCGCTCATTTGAATCCGTCTTCGCCGAACAGGGTCACAGCGTTCGCGACATCGCAGAACGCCACGTGGTCGTAGTCGAGGATCTTATCAGCAATCTCGTCGGCGGTCAACGTGGCGACAGCCGCGTAGTCCTCCTCCGTGCCGCCGCACTCTTCGGCGAGCCACTCGCGACCCGCCTCTACCGCTTCGTCCTTGTCGTCTGTCATTAAGTAGAAATTGTCGTCGTCACCCAAGATGACTACCGTCTGGTAGACCACGAACTTTGCGCCTTCGTATCCCATGGTTACACCTCCTCCAAATCGTAGTCGGCTGCATTGTTATCCAGAATCCGTTCAAACTTGTACATCTCAATCTCGGGGAACGACTCAACGGTCTGACCGCAGTCGTAGCACTCGATCGAGTCGATGTAGCCACCACCCTCGCCGATTGAGTAATCATTGGCAACACCGATCTGCACGCCACCCTGACCAGATGGGGTGTTGAAGATCTCGAATGATACTGGCGTGTTGCCGAGGAAGTAGATCCCGCGGCGCACCCTTGCAACGGCATCCCTGCCGTCTACATCCCGAAGATCACATGACTTATGAACTAACATTATGCCCCCTCCTTACTGTCGTCAAACCCATCCCGAACGCCATCCTTGTCGTCCTGAATGAGCCTGATGAGAAACCCAACAACTAGAGCGAAGTACGATCCAACAATGGCGAACAGTGCTGGCATTACTCCTCCTCCTTCCATCCGTAGCGGGCGCACGGCTCACAGCCATCGCACTCCTCATTGTTGAGCATGACCGCCGCCGCGTGGAAGATCTCCTCGCAGGTGAAGTCGTGCTCACAGGAGAGTACCCGATGGATGTCTTGGTTGTCAACTACGCGCTCAAGGAACGCGTCCTTCTCGTTGTTTTCCATCTGGATCACATCCCAGCCGTAGCAGATCTCTGCCGCGGGGAACTTCTCATGGATGCCGTCGAATGCTGTGTGGTAATACGCAATCTCAAGACCCTGACTATTTCGCTCGAAGAGGATCTCCCGATCGCTGCCGTCCTTCGTCCAGATCGACAGGTTTTCGTTTGCCGTGATGCTCTCGTCGTGAATGATGTGCCACATACTCAGACCTCCTGATTGATCTGCAAGGACTCACCTTCCGTGCCGTCCTCATTGACTTCGGCTACCGACACCGCAATGGTGTTGCCGTCCAAGAAATCCCAGTTGCCGAGGCCCTGCTCTGCTGCGTCATCCGCAACTGCGGCAAGCAATCGATCACCCTCAAGCCCAGCCAAATCATCTCCATCGTAGGAGAGGTCAACCGAGAAGTCATCGATCTTCTGAATGTACACTCTGAATCGCTTCATACGAAAATCCTCCTAATCAACCATAGCGTTATCGGGGTGAACGCAATCGTCGCCGTGATACCGCCGACAACTCCGAATAGACCCTGACCGAATCCAACAGCCAGAAAGAGCGGGATTACTGATACTTGTAGTTTCCCGAATCCATCTAGGCTAGTCCACAGCCACAGAATCCCAATCAACAAGATGGGGATACTGATGGCAAGTCCGAGCGCGTGTCGGACGATTTCCCAAATGATTTCCATGACGCTCCTTTCCTATCTGGGCATTGTAAGGCAGGACATAGCGGGGAGTCAAGTTTGGGGTTGGGGTGGGGGGCTTGACAACGGTTATTATTTGGGGCAGTCCCGAGCTCGCAAGCGAGGCCCGAACCTTATTATTTGACAGATGGTTATGCGGCAACTTATAATGCGGTTAGGCAGTTAGCCTATAAGTGTAAGGAGGAAGTTATGGCTGTCGAAACCATTGCTCAGTTATTGAGCAGTAAGAACGAGTTATTAAAGCAGCGGAACGGAATGAGCCGCGACGAGATTGAGCGCCACTACCTTCGGACAGAGATGGTCGAGCCACTTATTGGTGCGACGGTTATTGGTGGCACGGTTATTGGAGATGGCGAGGAAGAGCCATTTATGCCCGTGTTATTTATTGAGCAGAATGGCAAGCGTTATTCGTTGGTTATTTCATCTGATGATGAGGCTAACGATGGTGGACGCATCTTTGTAGAGGGTGGGCATGTGGTCATGACCCCCGACGGAGTTAGTGCGCTATCTTTCGATAAATAAAAAAATAATTAGTTCGCGCTCAACAAGCTCCGGCTTGTTGAGGTAGAACTTGACAAGCAGTCAAGCGGTCGCATACAATCCAATGGTGCGGGGCTTCCCGCGAGGACACAAGGAGGACACAATGCCAAACTGGTGCGTGAACCAAGTGGACATTACAGGCGACGAGGCAGAGGTCGCAAAGTTGATTGAGTTGGTCAAGGGTGAAGACGATGGGTTCGACTTCGCCAAGATTGTCCCAATCCCAGTGAACAAGTTCTACGCAGTCGGCGAAGGTCAGAACGATTTCCTTTGCGGCTGCCACCCAGAGTTCATCACCACAAAGGAAATGGTGGAAGGAGCAAAGGGACACGAGTACGAGAAGGAACACGGCTTTCAGCCAAGAGAAGGCTACTGGGCTGTCGATGGTGTCCCAGTCGTAAAGAAGAATCTCGACAACGGAGCAATCCAAGTTGTCGTGGAGAGTATGTTCGGCGGTTCAGAGGTCTGCCCAAAGCACGACGAACCAAAGATTTCTTCGCACCCAGACTGGTGGTACAACTGGAATGTTGCCAACTGGGGTACGAAGTGGAACTGCGCCGAGGTGTGGCACGACCGCGATGACGATAAGCCTGTTGAGGGTAAGACCTCATACAACTTTGATACAGCGTGGTCGCCAGCCGAGCCAGTTATCGCTGCGCTTGCCGAGAAGTTTCCAACGCTCACCATTACGCATCGTTATTGCGAGGGCGGTATGGACTTCGCGGGTCAGGTCGTCTACCTGAACGGCGAGGAGATTTCTCGCGATGAGTATGGCGGCGACAATCTCCCAGACGAAGCGTGGTTCGCTGGCGAAGACGGCAAGCCGCAATACGGCGAGCGCGATTACGACAAGGTTCCGATGACGGCGTTCGAGTCGTTCTGCGACGAACACTTCGGAGGCGTAGTCGGAGGCTGATGACTTCGGGGCGCAAGGCGTCCTCCCTGCGCCCCACAAAGTAATAAACCCCTCGAGAAATCGGGGGGTTTATTATTATGTTCCACTCAAAGGGCTCCGGCCCTTTGAGGTAGAACTTGACGCGATGTTGTGCTTGTGGGAGAATCTTCTTACGGCAGTTGCCGTATGTAAAGAAGGAGGACGCAAATGGCACACGAGGTAGAAACGATGGCATACAACAAGGAGCGAGGTATGCCGTGGCACGGACTTGGCGTAGCAACGAGCGGCTTGACCACGAGCGCGGAGATGATTGTCGCGGCTGGTCTTGACTGGCGCGTACAGCAGCAGCCAATCTTCACCACGCTCGGCGAGAAAACAATCGCCATTGAGGGCAAGCGCGCAAATGTGCGCTCAACTGACGGCGCGGTTCTCGGCGTTGTCGGCGACCGCTACACGCCAATCCAGAACGATGAGATGATGTCGTTCGCCGATGCGCTGCTTGACGAGGGCGCACGCTACGAAACCGCGGGTTCGCTCAAAGGCGGGCAGGTCATCTTCGCAGCCTTGGAGATTCCTGAGAAGATTTCCATCAAGGGCGACAATGGCGACACCACAACTTACCTTGTGATTGCCAACGGGCACAACGGGCTGTTTCCGCTCAAAGCGATGATTACGCCTGTGCGCGTGGTCTGCCAGAACACGCTCAACGCCGCGCTCGGGAAGGCGAAGATGTCGTTCACTCTCCGCCACACGGCGAAGATTGAGGAGAAAGTCGCAGAAGCGAAGCGCGCCCTTGGGCTGGCTTCCGCCGCTGTTGATGAGTTCTCGCGCATCGGCTCGCAGATGGTC
>Ga0315901_10008366_pt1 | contig 12025 bp, 10 predicted proteins | sample LakEriMetagenome_10_FD_203761 | JGI IMG/M metagenome (GOLD analysis project Ga0315901, IMG submission 203761) | Freshwater fungal communities from buoy surface, Lake Erie, Ohio, United States - Buoy 2 MA116 | ecosystem: Environmental > Aquatic > Freshwater > Lake | place: USA: Lake Erie, Ohio...
CAATTCCTCAAATCGATCAAATCCTATTGTGCAGGCAATCGAAAGTCCGATGCTGGACCACAAAGAATACCTTCCTCCAACCCAATCCCAGAATTCGAACATGTTCGACGTGTCGATTCCAAAGCTTTTTACGGCTTCAGCGTTGGTCGAGACAGCTACAAAATGCTTGGCAACATCACCCTGACCTTTCGTTGCATCCAGAAACCATTTTCGCGCCGAATGTGCATTGGCCATGGTCTCTTGAGTTGTGAATGTTTTGGAGGCTATAATGAATAGAGTGCTTTCTGCATCTACCTGCTTGAGTACTTCCGCTAAGTGAGTGCCGTCAACATTGCTCACAAAATACGGTTTGATGTTGCCGTGGTATGGACGAAGAGCTTCACAAACCATATTCGGACCAAGATCGGATCCGCCAATTCCAATGTTTACCACATTGTTAATTTGCTTTCCTGTAAAACCTGTGAATGCGCCAGTTTGTAACCGATTCGAAAAATCCTTCATTTGGCCCAATACGCGATTAACATCAGGCATCACATCTTTGCCATTAACCAGAATTGGATGATTGCTTCTGTTTCGTAATGCTGTATGCAGTACGGACCTTCCTTCTGTGGCATTAATCGGATCGCCGGTAAACATTTGCCTTATGGCATCCTCCAATTTCATTTCACGGGCCAGTGCAAACAAATGCGCCATGGTTTCATCCGTGATGATGTTTTTGGAGAAATCGAACAAGAAATCCTCGAAATGCTTACTAAAATGATTAAACCGATTTGGATCCTCTGCAAAAAGATCTCTCATATGTGTGGCCTGCATTTCCAAATGATGGATGGTCAGTCGATGCCAGCTTTTGGTTTCAGCGGGTTTGGTTGAAGCGTGCAACATGCTTGATAAACGTTCGATTAATTTGTTCTAGCCTTTAATTGTCCCCGAAGCAGTTTGTTATAGTCACTGCAACTTAAATATCCATGCTCGTCGCAATAGGGACAAGTAGTGTATGTTTCCGATAAATAATTACGTTTTACGATCACCGTTCTCCCACTGCAAACTGGACAAACAACCTTGCCGAGTGGACCGCAATCGATGTCATAATCTCTGGATAGTATTTCTGTTGCTTCCTGTTGCTTCTGACTAAGTTCCTCAAGTAAGGCATCCTCTGCACGTTTAAGTAGGGCTGAGGCTTGTTGTGAATAAGCGCCAGAAGTTCCTTTTAATTGAATGTACTTGGTAAGCCAATCAACACTCTGTCTGTATTTTTTAAGATAAAAAGAATTTTCTCCAAAAAAATAAGCCAATTCAGATGGAACACTCTTGACGGTTTTGAGTGCCTTTAAAAATAATTTATCTGCTGCGGTGTACTCACCTGCTTGTAGAAATTGAACGGCTGAATCGATTACCGCACGGGCTTGTTGTTGTTGTCGGATGGAATTGAGTTGCTCTAGTTCCTGGATTTTATCTTTCTCCTTATCCTGACAATAGATGGTTCCGGCAGTCAGTAATAATACCAGAAGGGTAGAAGTAAGCGTTTTAAATCCGATCGATGCCGAGCCACTCAAGTGTGGAGTGACAATAAATGTTTTCCTTTTCCCCATCGGTTAAATCCATTTGATCTATAAAGGCTCCGATCTCCAGGTCTCCCAAAGGAAAAGGGTAATCGGAACCCAAAGTTACTCTTTTTGAGCCTTGGAATTTCAATACATATTCAAGTGTAGCCGGATCGTGGGTAATGCAGTCCACCCAAAATTTTCCCAGGTAATGCTTGGGATCTACCGCATTGTCGACAGCTACCAGATCGGGTCTACTTTCAAATCCATGTCGTATCCGACCCAAAGTAGCAAAGAAGGAACCTCCGGCATGCGCAAAATTTACCCGAAGTCGGGGAAGTCGCTCGAGCACTCCTCCGAAAATCATCGAACACATGGCTCTCGAGGTTTCTGCTGGCATACCAACCAACCAAGGTAACCAGTACTTTTTCATTTCCGATTCACCCATCATATTCCATGGGTGTACCAGAATGGCCATTCCCATTTGCTCGCAGGCTTCAAAGACAGGGAAGTAACGCGACTCGCTCAAATTTTCACCATTGATGTTCGATCCAATTTGGATACCCTTTATTCCAAGTTCTTGACAACGTTCCAACTCCCGTATAGCCAAATCGGTATCCTGCATAGGGATTGTGCCTAGCGCGACATAATTCTTAGGGTAGCGATGAACAATCTCGGCCAGGTGATCATTAAGAAAGGCTGACAAATCCAAAGTGTCCAATGGTTTAGCCCAATACGAAAACATTACTGGAATGGTTGATACAACCTGAACTTCCGTATGAAAGGCAGCGTACTCTTGAATTCGAAGCTCAGGATCCCAACAGTTACGTCCGATTTCTCTGAAGAACTGTTTTCCTTTCATCATGTTGGCAAATCCTGGTCGATGGTGCTCCAGGTGTATGAATTCACCATAGCCAAATTTCTCTGTCCAATCAGGCATTTTCTCCGGGAGCAAATGCGTGTGCGAATCGATGCGCATGCGTGTTTAGTTTTTCTTGCCTGAATTTAGATTGATGCCTGCCGCCCGTCTTTGCCGGATGGCTTCAAAGGTAACAATGGCGGCTGAAACCGACACATTCATCGAGTCCACATCACCATACATAGGTATGATGATGTTGTTAGTTGCTGCCTTCGTCCATATTCTGGAAAGCCCGGTGGCCTCCGTTCCCATGACGATGGCTGAGGCTCTGGTAAAATCTATAGTGTCGTATGGAACAGAAGCTTCCAGATGGGTACAATAAATTCCAATGTCGTGGTCTTTTAAAAAAGCAATGGCAGATGCTGAATCGGTAACGGCCACCTGCATGGTAAAAAGACTGCCCAGACCAGATCGTATTACATTAGGATTGTATAAGTCAGTCTGTGGATCGCAAATGATAACCGCATCAACACCTGCAGCATCAGCCGTGCGCAATACGGCACCAAGATTACCTGGTTTTTCTACTGACTCGAGTACAATGACCAAAGGATTTTTTCCCAAAGCAACGTCGTTCAAATTATGGGATTTAGATTTAGCAACAGCCAACAGACCTCCCGAATTTTCCCGAATGGCCAGTCTTGAAAAAATTTCCTCTGAGATTTGAATGGTTTGACGAGCAGCGTGCTTGACAGTCAATTGTTCACCAACTATTTGCGGACACCAAAGCAAGGTTTCCAGATCATAACCGGCTGTGATGGCCATTCCAATCTCCTTCACGCCCTCCAAAACAAAAAGACCAGATTCTTTTCTGGTTCTCGCTTTTTCCAGGGCGATGATCTCCTTGATCCTGGGATTCGCCGTACTCGTAATGATGGGCTCATTCTTCACCTGGTAAAGTTAGGGATAATCATTTAGTGTGAACCAACCAGGTGCAATTGGTTAACCAGATTGGATTTACCGAACCTTAGGTATCTTTGAAAAAAAGTTAAAGTGAATCAGTCCAGCATCCCTGTTTTATCACCAGACTCCTGGCTCGAATATGAATTGGTGGATAGCGGCAATGGTGAGAAGCTGGAGCGATTTGGTCCGTACACATTGGTTCGCCCTGAACCTCAGGCTATTTGGCAACCGAAGTTGAGTGAACAGGTTTGGAAAGAAAAGGCCTCAGCCAGATTTGACCGTGAACAAACAGAGCGCTACCGTTCATCCGATGAAATAAAGGGTGGGTGGAAAAGAAAAAATTCCATGCCCGAATCCTGGCACATCAACTATAGCTACGCCGACAAGTTTTCAATGAAACTCAGACTGGCCTTAACAGGTTTTGGACATGTGGGATTGTTTCCGGAACAAGGATCCAATTGGAATTTCATTTGGGATACGCTTAAATCCTGGAAAGGTGCAGGTGCTCCGCGTGTTTTGAATCTCTTTGCCTATACGGGTGCAGCCTCTGTTGTTTGCCGACTCGCTGGCGCAGAAGTTACACATGTCGACGCTTCACGCCCTGGACTGAATTGGGCCAATCAAAATATGCAGCTCAATAACCTTGATAACATCCGCTGGGTTTATGAAGATGCGCTAAAATTTGTGCGTCGCGAAGTTAAGCGCGGAAATAAATACCATGGCATCATCATGGATCCGCCGCCTTATGGCAGAGGGCCGGAGGGGGAGAAGTGGACCTTACAAGACAAGCTCGATGAACTCGTTGGTCAGGCACGAATGCTCATGGCTAATGATCCGGCTTTCTTTATCATGAGTCTATATGCCGTAGGATTGTCTTCCATCGTGGGTGCCAATGTTGTGAAAAGCTATTTCAAGGAAGGACACGCTGAATCAGGTGAATTTTTTCTTCGCAGCGCGGCTGGTCAGGGTCTTCCTATGGGAACCTTCATTCGGATTGGCTCGTTCTCTTAAGCAGGGTATTTTCGAATTCACACACGCTCTTAAGGCAATTGTCATTACCTTTGCGCCTTATTTCTAAAGAATCGCTTTTTTTAATCAGTTATGCAGGTAGATAAGATCAGAAACATCGCCATTATTGCCCACGTTGACCATGGAAAGACGACGCTGGTGGATAAACTTTTACACGCCGGTCAGTTGTTTAAAGCCCATGAAAACCCAGGCGAACTGATCATGGATTCCAACCCGCTGGAACGGGAACGAGGCATTACCATTTTGGCAAAAAATGTTTCGGTGCGGTATAAGGATTATAAGATCAACATCATCGATACTCCCGGTCACAGTGACTTTGGCGGTGAGGTCGAACGCGTACTCAACATGGCTGACGGCTGCCTACTATTGGTGGATGCTTTTGAAGGCCCTATGCCTCAAACCCGATTCGTACTTCAGAAAGCGTTGCAGCTTGGCCTTAAGCCAATTGTAGTTATCAATAAAGTAGATAAAAAGAACTGTACTCCAGATGAAGTTCATGAGCAAGTATTTGATCTGATGTTCGCATTGGATGCAAATGAAGATCAACTCGATTTCCCTGCCTTTTATGGATCGGCTAAACAAGGCTGGATGAGTACTGATTGGAAACAGCCTACTACGGATATCACCGCCTTGTTGGATGGTATCATACAATACATTCCCGCGCCTAAGATTGAACAAGGCTCATTACAATCCTTAATCACTTCTTTGGAATACTCATCTTATATTGGACGGGTAGCCATCGGACGTGTACACCGAGGAGAGATTAAAGCCAATCAACAAATTGCTTTGGTTAAACGTGATAATGGTGCCATCGTTAAGACCCGCATTAAAGAGTTATTTGTTTTTGAAGGATTTGAAAAGCAAAAAGTAGAATCTGTTCAGGCAGGTGAAATCTGTGCAATTGTCGGATTGGAAGGTTTTGAAATTGGTGATACCGTTACCGATCCGGAAAATCCGCAGGCTATGAAGAGCATCGCTATTGATGAGCCTACCATGAGCATGTTGTTCACCATCAACAATTCACCCTTTTTCGGTAAAGAAGGAAAATTTGTAACCTCCCGCCACATTAAAGAAAGATTGGACAAGGAGTTAGAAAAGAACCTTGCTTTACGTGTTGGTGAAACCGGATCAGCTGATTCTTTCCTAGTCTTCGGTCGGGGAGTGCTTCACCTTTCCGTACTTATTGAAACCATGCGTCGGGAAGGTTATGAGCTTCAGATCGGGCAGCCTCAGGTTATTTTTAAGCAGATCGATGGGGTTAAATGCGAACCTATGGAAGAATTGACCATTGACCTTCCGGAAACAGATGCCGGAAAAGCCATTGAAACCGTTTCGACCCGGCGTGGAGAAATGACAAATATGGAGCCAAAGGGCGACCGTATGATTCTGAAGTTTATGATTCCTTCAAGAGGAATCATTGGCCTCAGAAATTACCTCATGAATGCCACAGCTGGTGAAGCAGTGGTGACTCACCGGTTCAAGGAATACCAACCTTACAAAGGTGAAATTCCTGGACGAATTAACGGATCATTGATTTCAATGGAACCCGGGGAGGCAATCCCTTACAGCTTGCACAATCTGCAGGATAGAGGAAAATTCTTCATCGATCCCAATGATCCGGTTTATGAAGGTCAGGTTATCGGTGAAAACAACCGTAGTGGTGATCTCGTGGTCAACGTTACCAAAACCAAAAAACTCACCAACATTCGGGCCTCTGGTTCCGATGAGAAAATGAAGATCGCTCCGGCTATTAAATTTTCTCTGGAAGAAGCACTCGAGTACATCCAGTCGGATGAATATGTGGAGGTTACGCCAAAGTCTATTCGCCTTCGGAAAATCCTTCTGAACGAGACCGACCGTAAACGCGATCGAAACAAAGCCCTGTCCTGAGTGGTAAAAAATACCACTGTATTCATCGTTGGGTAACGGCTTAGGTCTGTATTTTTGAGACGATGATTCGACTATTAATTCTTTTTCTACTACCTGTAGTGTCGTCTACGCTCTTGGCTCAGCGTCCCGCTGACAATGTGTTGGCTGCTATGGAACGTGAGGCGCAGGAATTGATGCAGCAAGAGAAGTTTCAAGAGGCTGTGACCATTTTTGATAAAATTATTTCGTCCACTGGATTGGTAAGGGAGGAGGATTATCTGGCCTTATACCGCAGGTCTATTTGTAATTATTACCTGGGAAAAACGGACCTGGCGCTTAATGACATCAATGCATTTATCCCACACAATCCCGGACGATCAACACCATTTCTGTTGCGTTCGTTACTTCACAGATCCACGGAGCAATTTGATTTGGCCATAGAAGACCTCAATAAAGTTTTGTTGATGAATACTGGCGAACAAGATTCTGCACAGGTTCTTCGATTGCGATCTGCTGCATTCTTGGAGCTTCGCCAGTACTCTAATGCGATCCGCGATGTACGTTGGGCTATGAAAGAGGGAGAGGATCCGGAAGGTCTGAGTATTTTGGCTTTTGCACATTTCAATATGGGTGATGAAACCAGTGGTTTGAATGCCGTAAACCGATCCATTGAGCTTGATTTTTCTTACTTACCGTCCTATTTGTACGCTGCATCTTTTTTAAGTCAAAATGGAAAGAATCAACTGGCTCTTACCTATGCACGACTGGCCACAATGGTGGATGAAAATTCAATGGACGCTTGGTTCTATTTGGGTGTTGCACTGGTTAACCTGGATGATCTGGATCGGGGTTGTCGTTGTCTTAATAAGGCCTTTTACGGAGGAAACGATAATGCAGCTGGCTATTTAAGCCAATATTGCTTTCCGGTTGAAAATTAATTCGGCTCAGGACGGTTTTTAGGTCGTCCTGTATAACTTTGACCGAACTTCTTCGTTCTAACCACCGGAAATACCAAGCCGATGAAAAAGCTCTTCATTTTTCTTACTGTGATAGGTTTTGCCATGACGAACCTGAGTTGTTCGATCAGACCTGAACTTGGTGACCTCGTCAAAAATATGGTTGTTCAAACATCCAAGGCAGATAATATCAATTTTTCAAACTACGTCACCTTTGCCATTCCGGAGGATACATTAGGGCTTCTCAGTAATGTAACCGACGATACACTAATTGTTGGAGAGTATGCTCAGGTTACCACGGCTAAGATGATTGAAAAAATGCTTGACGCCGGTTATGAGCAAGTAGATAAAACTGAGGATCCCGATCTTGGAATCAATGCTTTTATTTTGGACAATCAGGGAGTTTTTCAATCCTACACGTACTCACCTGGATTTTTAGGTTTTCCTGGATACAACTACCCGGGATATTGGGGTTACGGTGGATTTGGAGGTTATTATGGTTATCCTTTGGTTCAGAATTTTTCTTACCAAACCGGTACAATGGTTATTGAATTAGTGGACTTGAAAAACAGAACTCCTGATAATAAGTTTCAAGTGGTTTGGGTAGCTAAAATTGGCGATGTGTATACTTCAGATGATCAACTTGGAATAATGGTGAGGTCGATTAACCAAGCCTTTGATCAATCATCCTACTTGTCACGATAACTGATTCCCATGAGGTTAATGTTCTACTCGTTTGTATGGATGCTTCACTTGCTGGGTTTCCTTGCGGCTAAAGATTTACTTGCCCAGCAGGTTTCAAATCCTGAATCAGTCCAATTTGTGGGTACCTATTACGATAAATATTTTGGTGCAGGCCCAATTGCATCAGTCCCACTGTCCAATCGTGATTTTATAGACAACCGATCCCTTCGTGGTGCGCGGTTTTTTTATCGTGAACTCATTAATGATCGGGTTTCAGCAGGATTTGATCTTTCTTATTTGGCCTATGATGATTATCTCCCGCCTCGAGTTTTTGATGATGGCACAACAGCAATTTTCACAGATTTGTACAACGCGGTAGAGCAATACGCTGTTACTGTTTCCGGAGAATACAATTTTCGTCCAGGTCAACAGATAATGCCTTATGCAGGATTGGGCGGTGGCGCATCTTATTCCACTTTTGCCTTGTATTACAATATTTATAGCGACGCTCAGAACAAGTGGTCTGGATTGATAAGGCCCTATGCCGGGGTGTTTTTCCGTTTCTCAGATAAATCCACCTGGGCGGCTTTTACAACCGCATCGTTTGATCACGCTTTCGTCAAAGCCCCAGACTACGACTACAATGGCTTTTCGGCCTTTAACCTTCATGTGGGTCTTGTCTTTCTTGACTGGTAAGCGGTTGGATTAATGTCCTAACGGGTTATTTTTGCGCCATGCCCGAACAGATCCTGATCCTGGACTTCGGTTCTCAATACACTCAATTGATTGCCAGAAGGATACGCGAACTGAATATCTATTGCCAGATATTCCCGTTCAATCACTTTCCCAAAATTACACCGGATGTACAAGGAATTATCCTTTCCGGTAGCCCATGCTCGGTTCGTGAGGAGAATGCCCCGGATGTGGATTTGGCTACGTTCGGCGATCTTCCCGTACTCGGTATTTGTTATGGTGCTCAACTGATCGCTCAAAAAACTGGCGGCTCTGTTATGGCCTCCAAAATTCGGGAATACGGCCGCGCGCGACTTTCAGAAGTCTCAAGCCAGGATCCATTAATGCTTGGTATACCGCTTGATTCCCAGGTCTGGATGTCGCATGGTGATACAATCACCTCTATAGGATCAGAGTTTGAAATAACTGCCAGCACTTCCTCCGTTAAGGTTGCAGCCTTCAAACAAAAAGGTCGCCATCTGTATGGAATCCAATTCCATCCTGAGGTCACACATAGTATACCTGGTAAGGATCTCTTGAAAAATTTTGCCGTCACCATTTGTGGGTGCAAACAAGACTGGACGCCCGGTCTTTTTATTGAAAATACCGTCGCTGGTCTTAAAGAGCAGCTTGGAAATGACAAAGTTGTAATGGCCCTTTCCGGTGGGGTAGACTCTACCGTTGCCGCAGTGCTGGTTCATAAAGCTATAGGTTCTCAATTGACCTGCATTTTTGTGGATAATGGTTTGCTGCGTAAGGATGAGTTTGAGCAGGTACTTCATTCGTACCGCGATATGGGTTTGAATATAAAAGGAGTTGATTCTCGTGATAAATTCTACACAGCCCTGAAAGGCCTAACTGATCCTGAAGCCAAAAGAAAAGCTATTGGTCGAACCTTTATCGAAGTTTTTGATGAGGAGGCGCACCTGATTGAAGGGGTATCATGGCTTGGTCAGGGTACCATTTATCCAGATGTTATAGAATCCGTTTCTGTAAAAGGCCCTTCTGCAACCATTAAATCTCATCACAACGTTGGTGGATTACCTGAACGAATGAAACTTAAGGTGGTTGAGCCACTTCGAACGCTGTTCAAGGATGAGGTTCGTCGGGTAGGGCATAGCCTGCAAATTGATCCAGCCATCCTTGGTCGCCATCCGTTCCCCGGACCAGGTCTGGGTATTCGTATCTTAGGCGATATCACGGCAGAAAAGGTACAGTTATTGCAAGAAGTCGATTACTTGTTTATTGCAGGTTTGAAAAAATTTGACCTCTATGATAAAGTGTGGCAGGCCGGTGCAGTCCTGCTTCCCATTTACTCTGTTGGCGTAATGGGTGATGAACGCACCTATGAACAGGTTGTTGCACTTAGAGCCGTGGTCAGTGTAGATGGAATGACTGCCGACTGGGCTCATTTACCTTATGAATTTTTAAGTGAGATTTCCTCGGAGATTATCAATAAAGTGAAAGGCGTAAATAGGGTTGTGTACGATATTAGTAGCAAGCCGCCATCAACCATTGAGTGGGAATAATATGCTAACTCGATTATTTCTCTTTTTATTCGTTAGTGGTTCTTTCCTTTTGCAAGCACAGGATTTCAAGTCCAAATATGCCCATGCAAAAGATCTTTTTGACAATGGTAACTATGCTATGGCCTTTGAGGCCTTTAAGCCTCTAATGGTTTACGAGCAGGGCAACACCTTTACGGAATACGCTGCTTTTTATTATGCACTAAGTGCGCTCAAGGATAATTATAAGACGCTTGCAAAAAATACTCTTTTGGGGATTGAACAATCCTACCCAACCTGGAATCAAATAGATGAAGTACGTTATTGGTTGGCTTACTTGTATTTCGAACAGGGTGAGTATTTCCGAGCTATGGAAAAGTTGGCTCAAATTCGCCAGGATAAAGGCCAAAAAGAACTGAAAGAAACTTACCTGAGTCGTATTCGTGATCCCGAGATTTTAAGAATGCTTTTGGAGGATTTTCAAGATCCTACTGCTGCTCGTCAACTCATTCAGATTTTACTGTTGCAGAGAAAAGAAGAATCAATTGCGGAGGCAAAACGTTTGATGGGAACCTATGGTTTGAATGGTGTTCAGTTCGAAATGCCTAAAAAGCCGCAGGCGCCAAGCATTCGACGCATTTCTGTTTTGTTTCCATTCCTTGCGCAATCGCTTGAGCCAACTCCTGCAACCAAGCGCAATCAATATGCGCTTGACCTCTACCATGGTATGAAATTGGCGGCAGATAGTTTAAATGCAGCCGGTGTTCCAGTTGAATTGGCCCTATATGATACGGAGCGAAATCCAGATAAAGTCCGGGAAATTCTGGCTCGTCCGGAATTGAAAAGCAGTGATGTAATAGTTGGACCATTATTTAATGATGAGATTAAACCTGTAAAGGATTTCTCCATTGCCACTAAAATTCCAATGGTGCATCCGGTAAGTAACAGTCCGGATTTTCTTTCTGGAAATCAAAATGCAATACTTTTCCAACCATCATGGGTAACACTCGGACGGAAAAGTGCAGAATACTTGGCTTCCTTAAAAATTACTAAACCATGTATTGTCTTTTACGAAAAAACACCAAGGGATTCCACCATGGCTTTTGCGTTTAGGGCACGAGCTCAGGAACTTAAAATTCCAATTGCCCTGTTTAAAGAGGTTACCCGGGAAAACTCACAGGTTATAAGTTCCATACTTACCACACCTGTGAAATACGATAAATGGCGAAATCCAATAGAATTTAAACTTAAAAAGGATAGTCTGGGAAGTATTTATGTGGCTAGCGATGCAGAGCTCATCTTTACAAAAGTTATTGCGGCTGTGGATGCCCGCGACGATGATACAATTTTAATCGGACAGGAATCCTGGTTAGAAAAGCCAGGAATGGATTGGATAAAGTTTGAATCCCTAAAAATCACACTTTCCTCACCGAATTTTTTCAACCCCTATGACACCAATTTTAGCTGGTTTCAAAATCGGTTTATGTCCATTCATCATGCTGCCCCTGGCCTGTATTCCCGAATAGGTTTTGAATTCATGATGTTCCTGGCTCATCACTTGAATGGTTCATCAGGTGGTAATCTTCGCTCTAAAATTTCTTCGGATGGTTTGACCAATGGCTTCCTCTTTCAAGGCTATGAATCTCGAGGACACGCAGATAATCAGGTGGTTCCTTTTGTTCGGTTCACGGAAGGTCAATTGATCAGGGTTTATTAGGTCCAGGTTTTAGTTTTGATTGCAACTTCTGGCTTTTTTTGAATATTTTTGGTCATTGCATGTTTATGTTCAGGCCTTTGTTCTTTTTGACCTTCTTTCTTCCGGCCTGGGTCATTGCTCAAGTAGCGCCAACCGATGCCCTTCCTGATACAACGAAACGTGAAGTGATCTAT
>Ga0315901_10008367_pt1 | contig 12024 bp, 10 predicted proteins | sample LakEriMetagenome_10_FD_203761 | JGI IMG/M metagenome (GOLD analysis project Ga0315901, IMG submission 203761) | Freshwater fungal communities from buoy surface, Lake Erie, Ohio, United States - Buoy 2 MA116 | ecosystem: Environmental > Aquatic > Freshwater > Lake | place: USA: Lake Erie, Ohio...
CAAGTTTTCCGAGTGCTGGGGTTGTAGAAGCTGAGCTGAGTCTCTTGAGGATTGGCGGCGTCATGCGAGCGATGTTCGATGAGGAGCCACGGACTGTGCTCCACGCCCAGCTTGACTGAGAGGACGTGGTCGAAGGTTTCGACCGGACGGGCTGGGGAAAGGAGGAAGGCCTTGTCCCTTGCGCGGAAGACATCGGCCTTCGGATTGCGAATGGGCTGCATGCCGATCTGCGCGGGTGCCAGCTGAATGACGGCCACCCAGCCCAGAGTGGAGAGGAAACGGGTGAGTCTCATGAGTGCCTTCTAGAATTCGTGGGGGGGTCAGGGGCGGGGCACCCAGCGGGTGGAACTGTCCCAGGCAAAGGTGGCGCGGCCATAGGGGGTGTCTACATAGCCCATCAGGGTGTTGCTGATATTCTCGATCTCCGTCGTTTTTTCGCCGTTGCCGAGGTAGGTGACCCGGTCCAGGAGGGACTTGTCCTTGAGATAGGGAGCCAACACGTCTCGCCACTCCGAACTGGTTGGAAGCTTGTCCTCTTTGTCGATGCTGTAAACATTGAACACGACTGCCGCCATCTTTACAAGCTCCATCGCCCGGCTCTGCACGATGTTGCGCACGTAGGCCTCGTAGTCTGCCAGCGGCATTTCGACAATCGTTCGCACCATTAACTGATGATCGCGGACATACCAAATGTAGTGGCGGGCATTCGTGAGTTCACTAGACATCCCTGCGCTCATGATGTAGTCGCGCCCTTTCAAGTCGCTCGCCACTTTCGACTTCGTATCCAATTCGTGTGGCAGTTGGCCTGACGGACCCCGAAGGAACACCGTAGACGAACTCAAATCCTCCGCATCGACCGAAGTGAATCCACGCACCCAAATGGATTGCGAATTCGTGTGGGCAACATCCAGCACCGGGACAAAACGAATGTTGGGCCGATAATCGCGTTGAATGGTGCGCGCCTCATCGGACGTGAGCTTTCTTACATCGCCCGTGCGCCCCGAGAGGGCATACCATTCGTTTGATTGGGCGTCATTTCGGTGGCGGAAGAGAATCTCGTAAGGATCCTTCGAGTACATCGGAAGAAACTGGCTCAAGTCAAGGTTCATGGGCCGCGTCTCGCCGTTCCAGTTCAAGAAGCGCGTGCCGGCGTCATCGATATAGAGGAACCAATCCTCGCTGAGAACCCGTGCCCCGGCGTTAGCCGGAAGCTGCATCGTTCTCCCGGTCCGGCAGTTCACGATCCAGGTTTCTAAGTTCCGCGCTTCATTCTCATTAGTTGGTACCGAGTTGAGCTCCAAAATGACAATATCAAACTGCGCGGACTGCAACCGCCACTGGCCGACCTTGCCCCGCAGCTCGGGCGGGAAGGGGCGAGCCTGATGCTGGCGCACGTTGTAAAAGCTCTGCTCCGCCGCCGGAGTCGAATTGGCTTGCCAGGGCGAAGAATCTTGTTCCGTGCGCCGACGATGGTTCACCAACAACCATTCGTTGTAAGCACCAGACTGCGAGGCTGAAATCACATAATCAAAGCTGCCAACCGGCCGGGCCGGAGCGACAATGTACGCCTTATCCCCCGCGCGGAAGGCATCCGCCTCCGGGTGCAATGCCGGCGCTGTGCCCGCCTGCTGCCCCAGCCATCCCATCGCAAGAATCAACGGCAACCCGTACATATCCGTATTATATGGGGGATTGCAGGCTAAGGCGAATGAATCTCGCGCGATTTTCAGTCGTCACAATACATACCCATGGCACCGTTCCTCGCTTTGCTCCCCCTGGCCGGGGCCCTGTGGACGCAGGAAGCCTGGTCGCTCCGCACCGAAACCCGCGCGGGCGACAAAGCGGTCTACGCCCTCACCATGCGCGTGGAAGCGGCCAACAGCCTGCAAAGCGAAGGCCGCATTGAGCGCAGCGTTGCTTCGGTGCGCCCGGATGGCACCTACATGATGCGCAGCCGCAACCTTGGAACCCGCATCACGGTGGGCGCAGATAGCCTGCTGGACGAAACCCCGCGCGAGAAGGCGGCCTGGTTTGGCCCCAACGGGCTCTTGGTGCGGTGGGAACCCGCCAGCGCGGCCGCCGCCAATGCCGCCCAACTCACCTATCTCACCACCTTCATCACCCCGCCCAAGGCGGTGCAAGTGGGCGAAGGCTGGACCGTGATGGTGGAGCCGGGCGCGAACGGCCTGAAGGTGGGCGCGGACATCCGCTACGTTCTGGCCTCCCAGCGCGATGGCCTGGCCACCGTGACCATGAGCTACCGAGAGAAGGGCACCAATGGCGCCACCGCCACCGGCACCTGGACCCTGGACGCCAAAACCGGCACCCCCCAGCGGCTGGAGGCGTCAGTCCTCAACTTCGCCGGCGAGACCGGCGCGAAGGCCACCCTCGTGATGGTGCGCGAGTAGCCGCGCCCACAGCCACTGCGCGCAGCCCAGCTTGGGCCGGTGCCCGCTCGTCTCTACCCCCGCCGGGGTGACGAGCGTGAGGGCGTTGAATTCACTCTCAAACCCGATGCCGGGCTGGGAGACATCGTTCATGGCAATGGCGTGCACCCCTTTGCGGGCGGCTTTCTGGCGCACGTAGTCCAGGTCTTCGCCGCTCTCGGCGGCAAAGGCCACGCGCACGGCCCCGGGGGCTACGGCAGCCACACTGGCAATGATGTCGGGGTTGGGCTCCAGTTCCAGCGTCCAGCGGTCGCCATCGCGGCGGCGCTTGCCGCTTAGGCGTTGCACGGGGCGGTAATCGGCCACGGCGGCGGCGCCCACCACCCAGTTCGCGGAGGGGGCCTCGGCCAGCACGGCGGCTTGCATTTCCAGGGCGGATTTCACGCGGATTACCCGCGCCCGGCCCGGCAGGCTTACGGCGGTGGGGCCCGTCACCACGGTCACCTCGGCGCCTTGCATCAGGGCGGCTTGGGCTAGGGCCGCGCCCATGCGCCCGCTACTGCGGTTGCTGAGGTAGCGCACATCGTCAATGGCCTCTTGAGTGGGGCCGCTGGTGATGAGCACGCGCTGGCCCGCCAGGGCTTTGCCCTGCTGGGTGGCCGCATGGGCCGTCTGCAAAATCGTCTCGTTGGCGGCCAGTTTGCCTTGGCCTTCTTCGCCGCAGGCCACCAGCCCGCCCACGGGGTCCACCACCACCACGCCGCGCTCTTGCAGGGTCTGCAGGCTGGCCTGAGTGGCCGGGTGGGCCAGCATGCTGGGGTTCATGGCCGGGGCCACCACCACGGGGCCATCGTAAACCAGCGCGATGGTCGTCAGCATGTCGTCGGCGATACCGGCGGCGAGACGATTGAGGGTGTGGGCCGTGGCCGGGGCGATGAGCAAGAGATCTGCCTGCCGCGCCCAGTCAATGTGCGCCATGCGCCCGGGTTCGGGCTCGTCAAAGGCCGATTGCAATACCGGTTGCCCGGTGAGCGCCTCGAACAACGCCGGCTGCACGAACTCCTGCGCACCTTCGGTGAGGCAGGCGCGCACGGTGAACCCCGCTCGCATCAGGTCGCGTGCCAGGTCGGCGGCGCGGTAGGCGGCCACGCTGCCGGTGATGCCTAAGACGACGGTGGGCACAGGTGCTCCCGGACGATCCGTTCCAGGTCGTCCACACAGGTTTCTACGTCCAGATTCACCACTTGGTGGGCATAGTCCCCGGCGGCGTCCAGCTCGCGCAGGGCGTTCTCCAGGCGTTGCTGCACCTTGGCTTCGTCTTCCGTGCCCCGGCCGCGCAGGCGTCGCTCTAATTCCTCGCGCGAGGGGGGCAGCAGGAAGATAGAAAGTGCATCCGGGCGTCTTTGCACGGCTTCGGCCGCACCTTGCACGTCGATCTTCAGGATCGCCCACAGGCCGTCGGCCAGCATCTGCTCCATGTCGGCCAGGGGCGTGGCGTAAAGGTTGCCGTGCACCTCTTTCCATTCGAGGAAGGCACCCTGTTCGGCCAAAGCTAAGAACTCTGAGTTCGATCGGAAATGGTAATCCTCACCATCCTCTTCGCCGGGGCGCGGAGCCCGGGTAGTGTAGGTCACCACGCGCTTCACCAGGGGGTTGCGGGCGCGCCAGCGGTCCAGCACCGTGTCTTTGCCCACGCCGCTCGGGCCGCTTAGGATGATTAACTGCCCCAGGCTCATCGGTAGAGCACGTCCATCACGCGGTTGGCCAGGCGCACGGGGTCGTGGCGGACCACGTCGGTTTCACTCATCAGGTCACCCGGCACCACGATGTAGCCCAGGGCATGGATCCGGTCAATATCGGGGGCGACGAACTCCTGCGCGCTCTCGCGGTACCGTTCCAGGGCCTGCGAACTCGGCACCCCGGTGTTCACCAGCACGTGGTCCACCACCCGGGTCGGGATGTTGGCCTCCAGGGCCATGATGTGCTCAGCGGCGGTGAAGGAGTCGCTTTCGCCCTTCTGCGTCATCACGTTGCACACGTACACGCGCGGCACCTTAGCCTGGTTGAGGGCATTGGCCAGGCCTTCCACCAAAAGATTGGGAAGCACTGAGGTGTACACGCTCCCCGGGCCAATGATAATGAGGTCCGCTTCGGCGATAGCCTCCAGCGCGGCGGGGTGGGGTTCCACGTGGGGGGGGTCCAAATAGAGGCGGCGGATGCGCTTGTCCGAGGCCGCAATGCGGGTTTCGCCGGTCAGTTCGCTCCCGTCTTCCATCTGGGCGCGCAGCACCACGCTGCGGGTGGTGGTGGGCACCACGCGACCGCGAATGTTGAGAACCTCACTGGCTACGCGCAGAGCCTCGTCCACGTCGCCCCGGGCTTGGTCAATCAGGGCGGCGAGGAGCAAGTTGCCGATGCTGTGGCCCGAGAGAGAGCCGGCAGCATCGCGGAAACGGTGCTGAAAGAGGTCCGTCATGCGGCCTTCGGCATTGGCCAGGGCCACCAGGCAGTTACGCAGGTCGCCAGGCGGGAGGATGCCCATCTCTTGCACCAAACGGCCGCTGCTGCCCCCGTCGTCGGTCACCGTCACCACCGCGGTGATGTTGGCGGTGTGATTCTTGAGGCCTCGCAGGAGGGTGCTGAGCCCCGTGCCACCCCCAATGGCCACCACGCGCGGCCCCAAGGCGAGCTGCGCGCGGCGCTTATAGGCGTCCATCACGGTCGGCCCGGAACCCGGCCCAGTGTTCACGGTGCTGGGGTCCAGCATCTCCCGCAGTCGGCGCAGGCCCATGCGATAACCCGAGATGGCCACCGCGATGCCCCCGAAGATGAGGATGCCGCCCAGGAAGTGAGTGGCGTATTCCGCCCGCTCGTTGCCAAAGATCCGGCGATTGAACTCAATCCACCAGCCATCCACGGCCAAGACGCCCGGGAGAATGAGGGATTGAAAACTAAGGACGAGCCCGATGAGCCCTACGAAGACGCCGAGCCCCAGCCGGAAGAAGGGAGTTCTCAGATTCCGGGCCGGGGCCAGGCGGCGACGCCAACGGTGGTAAGTTCCGGCTCGCTTGCCCACGCGTTAGTCTCGCTTATCGTCCTCGCGAACGAAGAGTTTTTCCAGGATTCCGTTGATGGCGGCAAAAAGGATCGAGCCGACCAGTGCGCTGCCAAAGTTTTCCACCACAAACCCGATGCCCCAACTGCCCACCAGCATAAAGAGACCGGCATTGATGATGAGCGTGAAGAGGCCCAGCGTCATGCAGTTGAGGGGGAGCGTCATCAGCTTGAGGATCGGCCCTAAAACGGCCGAGACCAAGGCCAGCAAGCCCGCGCCCAAGAAGAGCTGAATGATGGTGGTCGTGCTTACGGGTTCGAGTTCTACGCGGAAGCCGCTATGCCAGCCCATCACGGTCATGATCGCGCCCGTCGCAGTGGCCGCGCCCATGAGCGCTGCGACGAGAATGACCCAGCGGAGGAAGAACTTGCCCATTTCTCCCTTCATTGTAGCCAAGCATCATGTATCCTGCCAGTCCGTGCGGCCGCGAACCCCCATGATGCGGCAATATTTCGAGGCCAAGGACGCCCATCCGGGCACTCTGGTCGCCATGCGCGTCGGTGACTTTTATGAGTTCTATGGCAAAGATGCCGAGACGGCCGCCGCAATCCTCGAAATCACGCTGACCGGGCGAGAAGATGCCGAAGCGGGGCGCATCCCGATGGCGGGCGTGCCGCATCACTCGGTGGAGCGCTACTTGGCCCGGCTGATCAAGGCCGGGCAGAAGGTGGCCCTGTGCGACCAGGTGGAAGACCCCAAGACGGCCAAGGGCTTAGTACGCCGCGAGGTCACGCGGGTGCTGACCCCCGGCACGTTGGTGGAGGATGCCCTGCTTTCGGCGCGGGTCAACAACTTCCTGGTGGCGGTGGCCCGAGACGGGCATTGCATCGGCTGGGCGCTGCTGGACCCGAGCACGGGTGAGTTCCTGGCCACCGAGTTCGCGGGTGAGGCCAGCGAGGCGCGCATGGCCCAAGAACTGGCTCGCCTGAACCCCGCCGAAGCCTTGCTGCCGCAGGACGAGGAGACGCTCCCGGCGGAACTCTTTGAAGCGATTGGCTGCGCCGTAACCTACGTCAATGCGCCCACCTCAGCCGGGGCGGAGAGGCGGCTGACGGAGCAGTTCCGCACTACACATCTGGGCGGATTCGGGATCGCCGAGCGCAAGCAGGCCGTCCGCGCGGCCGCCATGGCCCTGGATTACGCCCACCGGAACGGGCTGAATACCAGCCACATCGACGCCATCGCCACCTACGAGGTGGACGAGTTCGTAGTCATTGACCCCAGCACGCGCCGCGCCCTGGAACTGACTCAAAACAGCCACGACGGTGGCATCAAGCACACGCTGCTTTCGGTGCTGGACAGCACCGTAACCCCGATGGGTGGCCGCCTGATGCGCCGCTGGGTAGAGCAGCCCCTGCGCGACAAAGCGGCCATTGCCGCCCGGCACGATGCGGTGCAGCACTGGATTGAGAACGCTGCGGCCCGCGCCGATGCCCGCGTCGCCATGGCCCGGGTGGCGGACGTCGAGCGACTGGTGAGCCGGTGCATGAGCGGGCTGGCTTCGCCCCGTGACCTGGCGGCGCTACGCGATGCGCTGCTGGCCCTGCCCGACCTCGACGACGCTCTGCGCCGGGTGAACCGCGGCCGCATTGCCGAACTCCGCGCGCAGGTGCATGACCACCATGACCTGGCGCACGAGTTCCGGCTCGCCATCACCGATCTGCCCCCCGCCACTCTGCGCGAAGGAGGCTTCATCCAGCCCGGCTACAACGTGGCGCTGGACACCCTGCGTGACAAGGCCCGGGAAGGACGAGATTACATCGCGAAGCTGGAAACGGCCGAGCGGGAAGCCACCGGCATTGACCGCCTGAAGGTGGGCTACAACAGTGTCTTCGGCTACTACCTCGAGGTCAGCAAGGTCCACACCAGCCGGGTGCCGGACCACTACATCCGCAAGCAGACCACCGCCAACGCGGAGCGGTACATCACCGCCGAGCTGAAGGAGCACGAAAGTGCCGTGCTGGGCGCGGATGAGAAGGCGGTGGCGGTGGAAAGCGACCTCTTCCAGCAACTCCGCAACCGGGTGGTGAGCGAAAGCACTGCGCTACTGGGCACCGCCCGCGCCATCGCCGAACTGGACGTGCTGGCGGGCCTGGCGGACACCGCCGTGCGGCGGGGCGATGTGCGCCCCGAACTGAGCGACGATGACGAGATCTGGATTCAGGAAGGGCGGCACCCGGTGGTGGCGCACCATTCGGCCTCCTTCGTCCCCAACGACCTGGAGCTGAACGAAACCACCCGCCTCATCGTGCTCACCGGGCCCAACATGAGCGGAAAATCCACCTATCTCCGGCAGGCGGCCTTGTTTGTGGTGATGGCGCAGATGGGGGCGTTTGTGCCGGCGGCGGCGTGCCGCTTGGCGCTCTGCGACCGGATTTTTGCCCGCATCGGCGCGCGCGACGAGATCGCCCTGGGCCAAAGCACCTTCATGGTCGAGATGGTGGAGAGCGCGAACATCCTGAACAACGCCACCCGCCAGAGCCTGGTGATCCTGGACGAAGTGGGGCGAGGCACCAGCACTTACGATGGCCTGGCGATTGCCTGGGCGATGGTGGAATCGCTGGCCGAACTCGGGGCCAAGACCCTCTTTGCCACCCACTATCACCAGCTCAATGCGCTGCAGGATGCGCACCCGGAGATCGCCAACTATCGGGTGGAGGTCCAAGAACGGGGCGACGAAGTGATCTGGACGCACCGTGTGGTACGCGGCGGGGCCGACAAGAGCTACGGCCTGCAGGTGGCCCGCATGGCGGGGGTGCCGCGCCCGGTGGTGCGACGCGCGCAGGCCATCCTTCAAGACCTGGAGAAAGGGCCAGCGCCGGCCATGCCGGTGGAGCGCCAGCGGTTGCAATTGAGCTTGTTTGAAGCCGAGCCTTCGCCCGTGGAGCAAGCCTTGGAGGCGCTGGACGTGAACCAGATGACCCCGCTGGAGGCCATGTTGACGCTGGCCGAATGGAAGCAGCGCTTCCGCAAGCCGGATTCAGGTGGGTAACGGCCGTCCGGGCTGAACGGTGATGGCCGACCCCACCGCAAACATGGCCGAGCGCGGCTCGCCCTGCAGTATGCGCCCCCACTCTGCCCCGTAGGTGGGGGAGTAATCCGAGTGGAGGTCAAGGTTGAGCACGGGGCGGGATTCCCAGCGAGGGTGCGTGACTTGGTACTCCCGCGTGAGGTTGCCGTGACGGGCGTACCCCCAGTAGTGTTCCAGCACGAACTCTTCCTCCGACCCTTCGGCCAGGGGAAGTCGCTCCGGTCCGACCTCCACCGCCACATGCTGGCGCTGGCGGGCGCATCGCCAGTTGTAGCGAAAGTGGGGGTCGTCAATTTCACCGGAGAGAGGCACCGCGTGGTAGTTCTCGCCATAGACCGTCCGGGCCACGGTGGCAATTGCCCAGCGGGGCACCAGTTCCTTGATGAACACCACTCCGCGCCGGGTTTCGCCCTCCAGCTCTCGCCGCACGTAAAACCGCAAGTTCACCTCCGGGAAGTTGATGTGCCCGGGGATGGCGACCCCGCGCACCCGCGTCTCTAAAAACTGAAACGCCACCAAGCTCAACAGCGCCCGATCCTGGAAGGTATCCAGCACCGTGCCGACCGGCACCAAGGGCACCAGTAGATCCGGCGAGACCTCCCAGTTGACCACTATGAGATTCCGCCAGGCGGCAGTTAAGAAGGGGCACTCCACGCGCCCCTGAGGGTACCTTGCGGGTTGCTCCGCGGGCTTGGTCGGCGCTTCTTGGCTGGAGTTGGTCCGGTCGCGGAGAGTGACCTTGACCACGGCCCCTCCTTGCACCAGCACGCTCAGGAAGGACGTGTTGAGGCCCGCTTCGCTATTTAGCCACTCGGTGGCCTCGTCTTTGGGCTCCTTCTTGGTCGGTTCTCCGGCTACCGTCTTGAGATCCGCTTCGGCCATCCTGGGATCAATCTTTTGGTAAAGGTCGTTGAGTTCGGCCACCGATTTCGTGTTCGGAGCGGCATCACAGGCAGCGAGCGACCAGGCCACAGCGGCCACGGCGAGAATGGACAGACAACGCATGATGATGTACCTGGGCCAACGGACGTGAACAACTTCGCGTCGATTCGTTGGGCCTAAGACAAGTGCAACGCAAAAAAATAATCCCCACCTCACGCGAGGCAGGGAACGGAAAAGGCTTCGGTTTGGCTTACGCCGTCTTGCGTCGGCGGCGAGCCAGGGCGGCGAGACCCGCACCCAGGGCGATCATCGTGCCCGGTTCCGGCACGGTGTTGGTCGCTACACCCACCTGGTCCGGTCCGCCGTAAGAGGCGTCGCTGGAGATTTGCAGGCCGATCACTTGTCCTTCAATCGGGCCGAGGGAGTCGAGGCTGGGGCCCAACACGCCCACCATTTGGGCACCGGCGATTTCTAGCGTGTCCAACTTGAAGTTTGTGTAGCGCTGAGCGGTGCGGCTGAGGAACACACTCTTGGTGGTGGTGATTTGGCCGCCGTTGCTTACAATGGCCTTCACCTTCAGGTCGCTGTATATGTCGCGCTCCAGGATCGCGATTTCCGGGGTCTTGCTGTTCTTGTCGCTCTTGATGAACTGGCCGTTGCCGAGCTTCAGGTCCAGGCTCCAGCTGGCGCAGTCTTCGCTATCCAGGATGTAGTCCAGCGGGCGAGCGGTGAACACTTCACGCAGGGTGCCGGTGCTGCTGCTTTCGCCGGCCATCGGCTTGGCGTTGTCGCGTCGGTCCGGGTTCACGGCGTACTTGTTGCCGCTGGTGTTCATGTCGCGCTTGATCGGGTCAATCCAGCCGTACGTCTTGCCACCAGTGGCCAGGCGGGCGTCTTCCCAGCGCCGAAAATCTTCTTCGGTGAGGAGCGGAGGGAGAGGGGTGCAAAACCGGTGCCAAGCGCGCCCCCTCCCATAAAATCCTCGTGAATTTGCCTGGGCCGCGACTCGGGGCAGTAGAATGAGGGTAAGCGGCTCCGGCCGCAAGGTGTCACATGAAAACCCTCGCCTGCCTCGCTTTGTTGCCTCTGGCCGCTTTGGCCTCGGCGTCCGACTTTGCGTTCGGCACCACTCGCGCCGCCGGGATGGGCAATGCTGGTTTGGCCTTCCGAGGCAATCTGGCCAGCAGCCGCCCCGCCAACCCCGCCCAGCTCGCGTGGCAACAACGGTTCCGGTTTAGCGACCTTTCCTTTGGTTACTTTGCCGACGGCGTGGACTTGGGCGATGCCTCTGACTTTGTGAGTAGCATCGACAAAGGTGCCTTTGATGCCGACAGCATCGTGCGGTTGGCCCGGCAGTTTGGGGATAGCAAGACGGACATCGGCGGCACGCTGGGGCTGGGCTTCACGGCTTCGGGCTTCCACTTCGGGGCGGAAGGGGTCGCGCTCGTAACCACCCGTCCGAACGATGCCCTCCAGCGCTGGGTGCGGGCAGGTTCGAACCTGACGGCCCCCGAAGCGGGCATGCAACTGGACGCCTACGGCGTGGGGCAGAGCGAGCTGCAATTTGGCTACGGGCGCGTGATTTCGAGTGGCTCGAACGGAGAAATGGCCGTCGGCCTGATGGGGCGGTTTGTGACCACCTACTACAGCCACCACATCGCCAACGAAGCCCAAATCACCTCGGGCAACGCGATCAACACCGCCGCGCCGGAGATGGCGGGGAGCGACTTCCTCAAGAAGGAAGGCTTCGCCCTCGACCTGGGCATGCACACCACATTTGGGCCGGGGCAGCGGTTCCAGGGGGCACTGGTGATCAACAACCTCGTGTCGCCGGATGTGTCGTTCCAGGCGTTCCAGCCGGACCAAGGCGCCACGATTGATCCGGGCGATGGCTTTAGCCGCATTGATGCCTACCGCCGCACCATGAGCCTGGGCGTGGCCTGGCAGGAGCGCGAAACGATGGGCCTGGCCGCCGACCTGGTGGGCATTGGCTCCGGGCGCACTGAAGGACGCTTTGGCGCGGATTGGCAGCTGGCGCGGGGATTTGGCGCGCGGGCGGGCTATTCCACTCTGGACGGCTGGACGGTGGGGGCGTCGCTCGGCGGGTTTAACCTCGCCGTGGGCAGCGCCAACCGCTTGATGGCGGGCACGTTCTTCCGGTTTTAGCTCTCGCAAAGAGGTTGAACATGAATGTTCGAAAGGATTTTCTCCTCGGAATCGAACTAGAATCCATGCCCGGGGCCTTTGGATTGATTTGACGACGCATATGTACAAGAAATGTGGCGTAAAAATATCTAGTGTTGGGTCTGTTGCAGTTGTTGGAATACAGACTTCGATCCAATTGTGGAAAAATATTCTATCAGCTCTAGAATTTGGCGTAGTATACGTATGAACGGACATGGGAGATAAACTCGATCACACTGGCAGTCTCGAGTTCTCGGCTGCCCCACTCATTGAGGTCGCTCTTAAGAGAGTCCCACGCCATCATATTCCGGTCAGTCTTAACCTGGTGACGCGGATATGGGAGGAGTTGCGCTCAGAATTCACACGTATTCTTGGGCTAGAGGGTATTGAACAGCCTCCTGTAGCCTTTCAGAATGCTACATTTG
>Ga0315901_10008368_pt1 | contig 12023 bp, 14 predicted proteins | sample LakEriMetagenome_10_FD_203761 | JGI IMG/M metagenome (GOLD analysis project Ga0315901, IMG submission 203761) | Freshwater fungal communities from buoy surface, Lake Erie, Ohio, United States - Buoy 2 MA116 | ecosystem: Environmental > Aquatic > Freshwater > Lake | place: USA: Lake Erie, Ohio...
AGCCAGTGAGCAACAACGAAGAAGCTCCAACGACGAACGCTACGAGAGCACGTGAAGAACTTGTAACCATTCCTCAAGTCTGCCCGAGATTTCTATGCGGAACAGTTCACTCGCATCCGGATCCAATATCGGGACAAAACACGCAATCGGACGGATTGGTAGCATGGCCTCGCCAGCGTTCGTAGCTCAATGGATAGAGCATCTGACTTCGGATCAGAGGGTTGGGGGTTCGAGTCCCTCCGAGCGCGCCATTCGCACGTCTACATCCGATACGAATGGTCGAAGTGTCTACTTGACCCGATCTGCAATTTGCTTCACCGTTGCCATCCCGTAGAGCAGGGCCCCCGTGAGAACGATGAAGAAGATCACACAACCGAAGCCGAAAAGGGCGGCTTGTGACATTGGCTATTTCTCCTTTGTTGACGACACGAGGAACGCGCCGAGCGACAGGATCGAAGGAACCCAGACACCGACATAAATCCCGTTCAGGCGATCAAATACTTCGTCACCACTGAAATACAAGTAGACACTCATGACGAGGCTGGCTGCAGCTGCCAGCAAGGTCGTGGCTTGCAAGATCTGTTTTGGTTTCATACTGAATTCTCCCACATTCCGTGGCCCAAAATGTTCAATTCCCAGTGTCGGATGGATGAACATCGGGAATACATGTGTCCCTTGAGAACGTGGGTTTCCCGCGGTAGGCCCGCTCAGACAACCTGGGTCTGACGCACCCACCGGTCTCGTCGCAAACCAACGAGCCAAGCGTCGGATGAAGATCCGTGTGCATTCTCCGCGCAGGAGCCGAATGATTGGTTCTCATCAATGACTCTGAGACCGGTGAGTACCATCTCACCATGACCGTGCATCGCGTGATCGACGTACACGCTCACATTTTGCTCCCCGGCGTGATGGGAACCTGCGGCCACGCTGGTCCAGAAATGGGCTTCAGATCAGACGGCTCCGAATACTTCCGTGCGGGCGACTACGTCCTTGACAACGTCCGATTCAACAACAGCCCATTCTCCGTCGTCGAACAGCGTCTAGAAAAAATGACGGAAATCGGCATCGATCTCCAATTGGTGTCACCCAATCCAATTACGTATTTCTACCACCAGCCGATCGATGCAGCGCTTTCGTTCAACCGTCGACACAACGACGAGGTCGCCGCGATATGTCGAGCGAACCAACGGCTCATCGGAGCGGCCTGTCTGCCCCTGCAGGAGCCCGAATCGGCATGCAACGAACTTCATCGAGCAGTAACGGAGCTCCGGCTCGTGTGTTCATACATCGGCACCGATGTGAACGGCCTTGCGCTCTCCGACCCACGGTTCGAGGAACTCTGGTCCGAACACGAACGTTTGAACGTGCCGGTGGTGATTCATCCCGGCCCACGCGGCTCGTACATGAAGACGGACGGCTTCTTCGACAAGTGGGAACTTGACGTTGTATACGGGTTCGCAATCGACGAAGGTCTCGCGGTCGCGCACCTCCTCTTTGCAGGAGTCCTTGACCGACACCCACGGCTTCGGGTTCATGTCGCCCACGGTGGAGGCTTTGCCCCGTATCAGAAGGGACGGCTGATGGCCGCCGTCGAAAAGCGACCGTTCGGAAAGGGGCTCTTCAATCGGTCGTTCGAGGACCAGTGGGCGCAACTCTCCTTCGACACCGCCGTACATCGCGCGGATGCACTGCAATTCCTCGTCGATACCGAAGGCGCCGACAAAATTCTGCTCGGCTCAAACTTTGCGGGTTGGGATGCCGAGTTTGGCTATCGCGAGATGATTGAAGGCCTGCGCCTACCACCGGGTGGTGTGGAGGCGATCTTGGGCGGAAACGCCGCGCGCATCTTCGGAATCGCTTAGTCCGATGACTCTCGATCCGCACGACCTGTATCACGTTGCATGGGTAGTACCAAACCTCGAGACTGCGATGGACAGTTTCGGTTCGGTGGGACTTCGATGGGCAACGCCAGTCACCAGACACATCGTGACGAAGACCCCGCGATCAGACCGTCAGGCGTGGTCGATCGACGTCACTTACTCGATCGACGATCCATTCCATGTCGAACTCATCAAACACTGCCCGGGTTCGCCGTGGCAACTCGAATCGAACGGAACACCTCACCACATGGGTTGGTGGGCACACGACCTCCGTCGCGACGTCGAGCGCCTGGAAAAAGAGGGTTACCGACTCGATGCGTGGATGGTCGGTGATGACGACGAACCCACACGCTTTGCCTATCTACTGAGCCCAACGGGGTTGCGCGTAGAGCTCGTCGACATTTCCGCACGACCCCAATTACAGGCATGGTGGTCCGGCAGTCCGTATCCATAGCTCCGCCAGAAAACGTCTGCCGCCCTTCGGTAACCTCGTTTTCAACTTGATTCAGGAGACCATCGTGGAAACAGTGCTCATCACCGGCGGAACCGTGATTGACGGGTCTGGCGCCAAGCCGCAAGCTGGCGTCGACGTGCTTCTCAAGGAAGGACGCATAGCCGAAGTTGGCAAGTCACTGACGATCGACCCAGCTGACCGCAAGGCAGCAGAAGTGATCGATGCGACCGGACTGACCGTCATGCCGGGCCTCATCGACGCCCATGTCCACGTCACATTCGGTGAGCCGCGCACGAACGACGAACTTTTCATGCATCGTGATCCCGCAACTTCAGCGATTCTTGCCGCGTACAACGCGAGAAAGGTCCTACAGGCCGGAGTCACCTCGATGCTCGACGTCGACGGAATATTCAACATTGGGCCGGCACTTCGCGACTCGATCAACGCCGGAATCACCCCTGGACCCACGATGAAGTCTGGCGGCTATGCGCTCATGACTGCAGTCGGTGGTACGGCGGGAAGACTCATCCCGGACTCCGGAACCGCGGGCTACGCAGAGGTCGTGCGCGACAAAGAAGAGATGGTTCGCGTTGTGCGTAGGCAGGTCAAAGAGGGTGCCGACATCATCAAAATTCACGTCACCGGCTCGATCCCGACCCGCTCGGGCGAGATTCAAGTGTGGACCCGTGACGAACTGAAGGTCGTTTGTGACACCGCACATGATCTTGGAGTCCGTGTCACGGCGCACTGCCGTGGCGACAAGGCAACGCTTGATGCGGTGATGGCGGGTGTCGACATCATTTGGCACGCCTCGTTCCTCGGAGACGCCGCACTAGAAGCAATCATCGACAAGAAGGTTCCCGTAGGTCCGGTCTTCACATTCCTTGCGAACCTGTCGGAGTACGGCCACAAGGCGGGTGCGACTTCTTCGGCCAAAGCCATCTTTGAGGGTGAGCTCGAACAAACCGGATCGAAACTTCGCGAGGCCTACGACGCCGGTGTGAAGTTGTTGTGTGGCTCGGAGAGTGGATTTTCGATGACCCCGTACGGCCATTGGCATGCACGCGAAATGGAAGTGTTCGTGCAACACCTCGGTTTGACCCCACTCGAGGCGATCACGTGTGCAACAAAGACGAATGCCGTTGCCCTCGACGAGTACGGCATCACTGGATGCATTACTCCTGGTTACCGCGCAGATGTGCTCATTCTCGAGGGTGACCCGTCGCGCGAAATTTCAATCCTTGGCGACAAGAGTAGGTTCCGACACCTCTATTGTCGCGGCAAGAAAGTCGACCTCACGCCTGTTGCCCCTCGTTCGTTGCTACGCGGAGAGCAGACATCGAGCTGGTCGAATGTTGCACTGACTCGCGAACTCGCCCTTTCCTAGATCGAGTCGAGAACCCCACCGAGGGTCGCGCGCCATCTCCCGAGATCCACGTAGTCCCGCCAGGTTCGAATTAGCCCTCGTTCGGTGTCGACCTCGATGACCGCATGACACTCGACTGCATAGACCTCGCCGCGTATCCAGAATCGATCCACCCTCTCGTAGTGAAGACGAGATTCGCTGACGGCAACAGAGACCAGTTCCCACTCGACTCGTTCACTTGATCCAAGAATCGGCGCAAACAGCGACTCGATATCAGTGCGACCACGGACTTCGACATACGGAACGTTTTGGAACGTCCCGTCTTCACAGAACATCGATGCGACCGCCGCTGCGTCTCGCCCTTCGACAGCTTCGAGGAATGCGTGGAGGACCGAAATTGGCTCTATCGTCTTGCCCAGGGAATCGACGTTACTGGGGGATCAACGATGCGAAAAGCACTCGTGACGGGCGCAGCGCGCGGAATCGGGAGGGTTATCGCCAATCGATTGGCATCTGACGGCTGGCACGTTGGGTTAGTCGACCTGAGCCGCGACTCGATCCTCAACGAAGAACCACTCGCCGAGAATTGTGTCGCGATAGAAGCCGACGTGTCTGACGCCAATTCAGTTGCCGCAGCATTGCAGGAGTTCGGCGATGCCCCCGACCTGCTCGTCAACAACGCGGGAATCGTTCGCTTCGGTCCCCTTCTCACGATCTCCCAAGAAGACTTCGAGGCAGTCGTCAACGTCAATCTCATCGGAACGTTCACCGTCTCTCGCCAGGTTGCCGCACGCATGATTGACGCAGGCAAACCAGGAAGCATCATCAGCATCGCGTCGATGAATGGCGTCGTTCCAGGACCAAATAGCGGGGCCTACACCTCAACAAAGGCTGGAATCGCTCTGCTCACCAAGCAGATGGCCGTGGAGTGGGGTCCACGCGGGATTCGTGTCAACTCCATCGCACCAGGTTTGATCGACGCGGGCATGAGTAATGCAGTTCACGCTGACCTCGAGATCCGCCGCGAACGCGAGGCGAGGATTCCTCTCCGTCGACTCGGAACCGCCGACGACATCGCGAACCTCGTCACCTTCCTCTCCTCAGAGGACTCGTCGTACATCACGGGAGAAAACATCCTCGTCGACGGTGGAATCACGATGAGCATCCTGTCAACGCTTCCGCGCCCGAAGAGCGTCGACTCCGTCGGACCATCGAGGTAACCGATGAAGGACCTCACCTCGCTCTCCGTCATTGTCACCGGTGGCGGCTCAGGCATCGGAGAAGCCACCGCCCGCCACCTCGCTCGTGGTGGAGCGATGGTGACCATCTGTGGACGTCGTGCCGACCGAATTGAAGCAGTCGCCAAAGAAATTGGACCCCATTGCGCTTGGGTCGTGGCTGACGTGACCAAAGACGCCGATCGCCGAAACCTCATCGACACGGCACTTCGCCACGGCGGACGCATTGACGCGGTCGTGTCGAATGCGGGCAACATGGAACGCAAGCCAGTCGAAGAATGGACCGAAGAACGACTCATGCAGATCTTCAACGACAACGTCGTTGCAGGCATGATGCTCACCCAGCTCGCCCTGCCCCACCTGAGCGCCTCGGAGGGTTCGATCATCTTCGTTGGGTCGGTATACACGGTTCGCGCGTATCCAGGCGCGGCACCATATGCCGCAACCAAGGGTGCTCTCGAGACACTCACTCGTGTCCTTGCGACCGAACTCGGAACGCGAAAGATCCGCGTGAACGCAATCCGACCTGGCGCAGTGCCGACCGAGATCAACGTTCGCGCAGGCGTGTTCACCGAAGATGCGGCACTCCAACGCCTCGAATCGATGGCCAATCACCACGCGATCGGTCGTATCGGAACCTCATTGGAGATTGCCGAAGGAATCGAATACCTGATTCGTGCAGAGTGGGTGACCGGCAGCGTGCTCGCCGTTGATGGCGGGATGGGACTGGGCGTAACATCGTGAACGTGCTGACCGTCGGAACGTTCGAAGACGCCAAAGAGATCTATCGACACAAGGACTTTAAGCAGGCGCTCTATGACGCTGGCGAAGTCGTGATGGACGGCGTCCTCGTCAACCTTCACGGAGATGAACATCGCGCGAGACGGCGCCTCGAGAACCGTCTTTTTCGTCGCGAAACACTGGTGCACTACGAGCGCGACCTGTTTCCAAAGGTGATCGAAGAAACTCTTGCTCCACACGTCGCCGATGGACACGGCGAACTCGTCGAGTTGTCACATCAATTGATGATGAATTTGGCAGCCCTCAATGCCGGTGTGGATCGGCCGCTGAGGACCAAAGCCGAGACCGACAATCTCTATGCGTTCATGATGAAGTTCATCGAAGGAGCAACCCTCGCACACACCACCCGCGACCCACAAGAGGTCACTCGAGAGGTCGAAGGTGCCAAACAGGAGTTCAATCGCCAGTTCCTCGTTCCGTCCATCCGTCGTCGTCAGGACCTTCTCGAGCGAGCAAAGTCGGACCAGTCGGTCGAACTTCCCAAAGACATCCTCACCGAACTCTTGAGGAATGAGGACTCACTTCCGCTCCCCGATGAGATCATCCTGAAGGAGATCGCCTTCTTCCTACTTGCCGGAGCCCATACGTCGGCGACCGCATTCGTACGCACGATCGACAATCTCTTCACATGGTTGGAGAAGCACCCAGAGGATCGAGAACTCCTGCGGTCGGACAAGTCTTTCGTCCAGCGGGCGGTGTTCGAGACAATCAGATTGAATCCATCCAGTCCGATTGCGATGCGACGCGCCACAACCGACATCACCTTGAAGTCTGGAACGGTCGTTCCGAAGGATTCGCTCGTCACTGTCGACTTGATGTCCGTCAATCGAGACCCAGACGTATTCGGAGGAACCGCAGCAGAGTTCAACCCCCACCGCACGATCGACAAGCCAAACGTTGCCGCGTGGGGGCTGTCCTTCGGCCACGGAATGCACGCCTGCATCGGCCAAGAACTCGCAGCTGGGTTGTCGGAACGCTCTGAGCAAACCGCAGAGTTCGAATACGGACTCGCCACGGTGGCAGTCCAGGCGATGTTTGACCGCCACGTGGCCCCTGATCCAAGCCAGCCTGCTCGGATGGACACGACCACGAAGCGCCCGTACTGGGGCACGTATCACGTTCGTTTTGGTAATTGATCAGAGCCGTGGCGGCTGAGGTCATCCTTCGCTCCTGGAGCCAAGCTCGCAGCGCACTTCGAAACCGCGATCTCCGGCAGGGCCTCTATGACGAGGGCACTGCACTCATGGGTGGAGTAATCGTCAACCTCCACGACTCCGAGCACACTGCGCGGCGGCGTCTCGAGAATCGCCTCTTCAGACGTGACACGTTCGCGTTCTGGGAGAAGGGTTTGATTCCCAAGAACATCACTGACAGCATCAGCCCGCACATCGCCCACGGCAACGTCGACTTGGTGCAACTTGCTCGCCTGACGATGATGCGAATCTCGGCGGGAATCGCTGGCATAGATCTCGGCACCGACCAAGAGCGATTCACCCTCCTCGCAAACGTGATGGGGAAGCTTGCACGCGCATCGAGCGTGAACCACTTCCTCGGCGACAAAGCCGCGGTGATCGAAGATGGAAACGTTGCCCTCGATCTGTTCGACAAAGAGTTCTACACACCCGCACGTGCGCGCCGGCTCGACATCATCGCCAGATCCAAAGCAGGCGAGATTTCTGAGTCCGAACTTCCGCGTGACGTACTGACAACTCTTCTGCTGCATCAAGATCAGCTTGCGATTCCTGAGTCCGTCGTCCTGCGAGAAATCGCCTACTTCCCTTGGGTCGGATCTCATTCAACCTCCGGGGCGTTCGTGAACCTCATGGACCATGTCTTTAGGTGGATTGATGCCCACCCACACGATCGCCATCTTCTCGCAAATGACATCACTCTGATCCAACGATTCGGGTTCGAATCACTTCGCCTCCACCCTGCGAGTCCAGAGTCCGTGCGTATCGCTGTATCGGACACGACGATCGACGACCATGGCCACGTACCGATGTCGACCAAGGTCGTCATCGACATGCAGTCGGCGAATCGCGACCCGATCATCTTTGGGCACGATGCACACGAGTTCAACCCGCTTCGCACCGTTCCTGACGACGTGTCGCCCTGGGGGCTCAGTTTCGGCTCCGGCTTCCATGCCTGCATCGGGCAAGAACTCGTCACAGGTCTCGAAAACACTCAGGAACCCTCGGAAACGGCGCTCTCGGGAGCGATTGCCACCATGGCCCACATCGTCCTCCAGCATGGAGCAACGCCCGACCCCGACCGCACGCCACGGCGGGACGAGCAGTCCGTCCGTCAGAACTGGCTGGAATACCCAGTGGTCTTCAACTCTCGCTGACTACGAAATTGCGAGTGGCGCACCCGTTTCATCGAAGATCGTGATCGCTTCTCCCGGGCAGTTTCGTGCAAGCTTGAGTAACGCCTCACGGTCATAGTCGACGACATCTGCAATCGGTTCTGCCAATTCCTGCGAGTCGAACTTGAACACTCGGGGACCGTCACCCACACACTTGCCGGAACTGATGCAGAGGTTCTTGTCAACAACGATGCGATACGCCATACCTCAAGAGTAGTGCGACTAGTTCATCGCTCGAATCTCGGCATCCGAACCGCCAGAGACCCAGCGCGCACTTCGCTGAATGAGGAGCCGATGAGTTTCATCGTTGAGTGAACGCTCATCGTGTCCGAGTGCGCTGTAGACGACTCGCGACGAACCACGTTCGTATGCCCACGCGTTCGGATGAGCCTCACCCCCGCCAATCGATTCAACCAACACAGTGGTGTGGGCGTGTCGTCCGATGCGCACGTATCGCTCGTCGTGGACGACAAACTCTCCGATCCCACTCACGATGGGATGCTCGGTGAGAGGAACGAGCGTCACTTCACCCGGAGCCGGATGCGTGGATTCACCCCAGATCCATGTTCCACCCACCCACTCAGCCCACTCGGGCGAGTCATCAAAGCAGATAACGGCAGTGTGCATGGCAAGAAGTCCCGCACCTGCGTCCCTTTGTCGCTGAAGCGCAGTGCGCCATTCAGGCGAGGTCGAGCGGCTCCACCTAGAACGAATCTCATCGGTATATCTCGTATCGGTCATTTGAAACCAACACGCATAGACGACGATCAGATCAAACAACTCCGCCTGCATGGCCTGCGCTGACGAGTCGACGTCATTGACAACGGAAACATCGAACCCAGCACCCCTCAGATGCTCCGCCACCAATGGCGCAGTCGACGCAAAGTCGTGTGCCCACCCTCCAGTGATGATTAGGCTCTTGCTACTTCGCATACCGTTCCTTAGTTCTACCAAACGATCGGATTCACGCTCCATGGACCTGCATCACGAGTTCACCGTCAACGTTCCAGTCGCGCGTGCGTGGGCGATCTTGACGGACCTTGAAACGATCGCCCCGTGTCTTCCTGGCGCACAGCTCACGGCAGCACAAGGAGAAACCTTCTTCGGCAACGTCAAGGTGAAAGTCGGCCCGATTTTGGCCAAGTTCGAGGGTCAGGCGACGTTCATCGAACGAGATGATGTGAACTTCCGGGCAGTGCTCAAAGGCGAAGGCCGAGACGGGACCGGGAAGGGAAATGCCTCCGCGACCATCACCGCCAAGCTTGACGCGATCTCCGATTCCTCCGCGCGCTGCTCCGTTGATACCGACCTCGCCATTTCCGGCAAGATCGGGCAATTCGGTCGCGGGGCTTTGGCCGACGTGAGCGACAAGATTCTGGCCCAATTCGTCACCAATCTGAACGCCAAGATCCTTGGTTCCTGAGTCCTGATCGGGTTCCCACCTGGGAATGCCAGTCAGTAGGCTGAGGCAGCGATTCAACCGAATCACTCGCTAGGGGGAGCTCATGAAGAAATCACATCCATCAATGATGCGCCGTCTGGTCGCGTTGTCTGCCGCAGGTCTGCTCACGCTGACCGCTTGCGGAGGAAGCGACTCGGACACTGAGGCATCCGACACCACCGCTGCGGCAGCCGATTCGTCGGCAGCTGACATCGCTGCGGCGCGCGTCACAAAGTACTTGCAGACAGTCACCGAGCTTGACTTGGGCGAAGCCCCAACGTCGGTGCCTGAGGGCAAGACCGTGTACTACATCGCATGCAGCGTTGCCGTGTGCGCAGAAATTCAGGTTGGTGTTGAGGCAGCCGCTACTGCACTCGGCTGGACCTTCAAGACAACGTCCCACCAGGACACCCCGGAGACCGTGGCTGCCGCGTTCGACGCAGCAATCGCAGCCAAGCCGGATGTGGTCCTGACGAGCGGCAACCCACGTGAATGGTTCGCCGATCAGCTCGCCACGTTGCAGAGTATGAACATCCCGGTCGTCTCGTGGTCGTTGCCGGAGAGTTACGAACCAGGCGATGGCATCGCGGCGAACATCTTGTCGGCCGACGACTACTACTTCTATGGCGTGTTGATGGCCGACTACGCAGTTGCCAACAGCCCGAACAAGAACATCCGTTTCGTTGGTTTGCCAGTGTTCCCAGTGCTCTCGCTGGTTCAGCAGGGCTTCACCGACGAAATCGCCGCGATCTGCCCCGACTGCAAGGTCGAGACCCAGGAAATTGCGATCGCCGACATCGGCGTGAACCTGCCTGGCCAGATCGTTTCTGCACTGCAGGCCGACCCGACGCTTGACTTCATCGTCTATGCATTCGGTGGAATGCTCTACGGCGTTCCGGACGCACTGGATGCAGCAGGACTGACCAGTCAGGCAAAGGCTGTTTCCCAGGCCGGTGGACCGATGAACTTCGACTTCATCAAGAGCGGTCGTCACCAGACGGGCGAAGTTGCATTGGCATCTGAGCTTCTCGGCTGGCGAGCAATCGACATGGCCGTGAGCCTCCTCTCCGGTGGCTCGATCTCGAAGGCGCCAGCCTCTGAGAACATCGCCGGTCACGCCGACATCGGTCTTAACGGTCTGCCGCTGCAGATCCTGCAGGCCGACACCATCGATGACCCGACGGCATTGTGGCCAGGAGTTGTGGGCTTCCAGGACAAGTTCCTCGCCCGTTGGGGAAAGTAATTCGCAAGTAGTCACAGTGGGTGGCTGTCGTTTCGAACCGAAGCGATAGCCACCCACTTGTCTTTTCAGCAAGAGGATCACCGATGCTTGAGCCTGCGCCAATCCTCAATGTTCGTTCGATATCCAAGACGTACCCTGGCCAGGTTGCGTTGGACCACGCCAACCTGACCATCAAACCCGGTGAGGTCCACGCACTCATCGGACAGAACGGCTCGGGAAAGTCGACGTTGATCAAGCTGCTCGCCGGCTACATCAAGTCAGACCACGGCGCAGACGTCGAATTCGCCGGCGAGAAAGTCGATTTGTGGCACCTACCCGTTCGTCTTCGAAGCCAAATCCGAGTGGTCCACCAGGATCTTGGCTTGGTGCCGACACTCTCGGCGATCGAAAACCTCGGCCTAGGACGCGGATATGAAACCGGATTCGCGCGTCGAATCAAGTGGCGCTCTGAGGCTCGTCGCTGCCAGGAGCTCCTCCTCCGATTCGGACTGGCACCAGACGTACGGGCTCCACTCGCAACGCTGAGCTCAGGCGAACGTGCGGCAGTCGCAATCGTTCGTGCACTTCAGGACTGGAACTTCGATGAGCCCGGTCTCCTCGTTCTTGACGAACCGACCGCCTCGCTGAATCGCGGCGAAGTGGATGCACTCTTCCGTGAAGTTCGTCGTGTCGCCAAACTCGGAGTCGGGGTCATTTTCGTCAGCCACATGCTGGACGAAGTCCTCGATCTCGCCGATCGGGTGACGGTCCTGCGGGATGGCCAAGTGGTTGCATCCGCAGCGGATGTCTCGACACTCAATGCTGATGACCTCGTCCAACTGATGGTCGGACGCGAACTCTCGCTCGAACGTCGTCGCCCCTCCACACCACGGAATGGTGCAGTGGTTCTGGAAGCGCAGGGCGTATTTGGATTCACGCTTCGTGGTCTCACCCTCAAGGCCCATGCCGGCGAGATTCTCGGCGTTGCAGGCTTGACTGGCTCGGGCAGAGAGGAAGTTGCCAACAGCCTCTTCGGTGTGACGCCGCGCTTCATGGGCAAGGTACTCGTGAACAAGAAAAAGGTCTTTGCACACCCGCATCAGTCCCTCAAAGCGCGAATGGCTCTCGTGCCTGCCGACAGGAAACGTCTCGGGCTGATCCTCGAGGACCGTCTCGAGGACCACATTCCGCTCCCTCGTTTGTCGACCGCAAGGAGAGGTATTCGGGTCGACCGCCGGCAGTTGCAACAGGACAGC
>Ga0315901_10008370_pt1 | contig 12022 bp, 6 predicted proteins | sample LakEriMetagenome_10_FD_203761 | JGI IMG/M metagenome (GOLD analysis project Ga0315901, IMG submission 203761) | Freshwater fungal communities from buoy surface, Lake Erie, Ohio, United States - Buoy 2 MA116 | ecosystem: Environmental > Aquatic > Freshwater > Lake | place: USA: Lake Erie, Ohio...
GATAAGACGGTCAACGGCGGTTCCGCAATCGATTCGATGGTGTCGGCCAGCCTTTGACCGGGCGTGGGGCCGTCGCTGATCCAGTGATTGTGTCCGACGTCGCTTCGCCAGACGCGGATGAAGCGGGCTGCGGGGGCGATTTTCAGGCTGTGCGCAGACACGCCTCGAATCCGCCCGTCATGCGGATGGTTCAGAGGCTGCGGATGTCGATCACCGGCAGGTCGTCCGGCGACGCTTGGATCGCGTCGCGGTCGTCATGCACCTGCACGAGCTCGTCCCAGCTGGTGGGCGGGCCTCGGGCCGGGGCCAGCGGCGTCGGCTCGAGCGGTTCACCGAGATGGAGCAGGATCTTCCTGATCGGCGCCGGGTCGGTGATGAAGGCGATGAGGCGGATGTCGCCGCCGCAGGCGGGGCACGCGAGCGGGAAGGCTTCTGCGATTCGCGCGACGAGCTTGGCCCATGCGATTCTCGAGGTGTCGTGGGAACGGCCCGGGGCATCGGGGGCACCCTCACCCTGGCCCGCTCCCGGAGGGAGAGGGAGAGAGGAAGCGTTGGCGATCGCCAGCGCCGTGACGGCGGGCCTGAGCGGGTGGTTCGGCGCGAAGACACCGTGGTAGCGATGGCGATGCCTTCACGGCGGGGGCACGAGATCTGCCAGCCGGTCGAGAAACTCGCAGGGCGAGAGATCGACTACGCCGTGCCGTCCGGGGTTGGTGGCCTTGCGCTTCCGACCGGGGCCGACCCACTGGCCGCGCTTGTGGCGCGGGAGTGAGTCGCGGATGCGTTCGGGGCCGCCGTTCCCTCGGGGGAGAAGTGAGCCGCCGGTGCGCTCGACCGGGTTCGGCGGCAAATAGCGGCCCTCCCCTATTACGAGATACTCGCTGCACTCCGCACGACCGTGCCAGAGTTTGCCCATCTCCATGGTGGCGTAACCGGCGGCCGCCAGTTGCGATCCGATCCGTCCGGCCCCGCGCGGCGCGGGCCGGCTGGCAAAGAATCCCGTGAGCAACCCGGCCCGGCTGGGCACGCACCACGCCCCGGTGCAGTAAGCGTTGGTGAACCGCACGCCTTCGCGGGCCAGCGAGTCGATGTTCGGCGTGGGGATGTCACGGCAGCCGAACGCGCCGACGTCGGCGTAGCCCAGATCGTCGACGAAGATCAGCAGGATGTTCGGCGGACGGGCGGCGGCACCGCCCGGCCCCGAGACCGGCTCGTCGCCGCGGCCCGGTCGGGAGAGGCCTGCCGCAGCGACGGCGGCACAGGTCGCGGCCAGAAGGATGCGGCGTTGCCGGTCGAAGGTGCGCTTCCGCATCGGCCAGGGCTCCGAGGTCAAAAAATGCTGTGCCTCGCCGCGGACGAGAGGAAGACGCGGCCGCCGGTCCGAGTCTCGGTGCGCCGCCGGACGCCTACTCCAGCACCTGGTACAGCGGCAGGTGCCGGAAGTAAACCTCTAGCATCAGCAGCCGCAGCGCCGTGGCGTAGATCCGCCCGCCGGACTGTTCCCAGTTGTCGGTCGGATCCCACGTGCCCTGATGGATGCCGTCGGCAACCTGCGTCGCGAGCAGCGTGTCGCTCATCGCCGCGTTCCATTGCCGCCACGGCTCCCCCTGCACGTGAAACAGGGCCTGGGTGCCGTAATACGCGTAGTAGCTCGGCTCCTTGCCCGACTTCGACGGCAGCCGTTCCAAGAGGAAGGCGATGGTGTCGGCGATCTCCGGGGCATCGCGTTTGGTGCCCAGATACTCCATGCAGAGCAGCCCCTCGGCCGTCATGGCCGGCGTGTTCTGCTTGCCGGGCGTGTAGCAGAACTCCCTCCCCTTGCGGGCCTTCTCCAGCCACTTCCGCGCCTTGTCGAGCGTCTCCGTGGGCACGGCGAGGCCGGCCATCTGCCCGCTCTTCAGGGCCATCAATTGCCAGCCCATGACCGACAGATCGCCCGGCTCGCCCGGCTTGTAACGCCAGCCTCCCTCGGCGTGCTGCGCGGCGACGATGAAGTCGATCGCCGCCTGGGCGGGCTTCTGCAGCCGGTCTTCCTTCGCCATGCCGAACGCCTCGCAGAGGGCGATCGTGGCGATGCCGTGGCTGTACATGTGCGCGTCCCCGGGAGGGCCGACGTACAGGTCCCCGTTCGGCTTCTGGTTCTTCACCAGCCACTCGATGCCGCGATCGACCATTTTGGCGTAGCGGCCCTTGACGGGCGTGTGGCCGTCGCCAAGGAAGGGAAGCAGCGCCAGCGCGGTCCCCGCCGTCGGGCTCTGCTTGCCGCCCATGCCCGTGTACTTCTCGCCCGCGGGGCCGCTGGGAAATTTGTGGAGTTCCCAGCGGCCATCATCCCACTGCACCATCGCCAGCCAGTGCAGGCCGCGTTCGATGGCTTCCAGCGTCTCCGGGCGGCCGCCGAACTGCTCGATCAACTGGCGCTTCTCGACGTCATCCCCGCCACGCTGCTGGAGCATCTGCCGCAGTCCGATGGCCTCCTGGGCGTAGAGCAGCGAGGCGGAACGGACCTTCTGTCGCGCCAGCGGCATGCCCGCGTCACCGAGCCGCACCTCCGGCCGCATGTCCGCCCGGGCGACGTCGGGCCGGCCGAGTTCGGCGCTGCCGGCCGGCCGGATGGGTGAGGCCTGTCCGGGAACGGCCGCGGCCAGCGGCTGCCCGACTTCAGGCCTGAGGATCGCCGGGGTCGCGGTCCGCGCGATTTCCACGGAGACGGTAGCCAGGCCGCCGGCCGACGCGGATGCGGCGGCTGCCGCCCGCGGCACGATGGCGATCGTCTCGACGCCGGGAGCGGGAAGCGGTGCCGGCGCGGCGCGGGTGGCCCGCGGCAGCGCCGCCACGGACGGCGTCGTCCCTGACGAGACCAGCGGCGGGGTGGATGCGGGCCGCGCGAGGTCGGCGACGCGATCGGTCTGGATCGCCGCCGCGGTCCGAGCCTCGTCGGCGGCCAGCGCGGCGGCGGCGGCGGCGGGAGCGGGGGCGACGGTCGGCACGGCTGCGGCCCGGTCGATGCGCACGTCGACCTCGGATGGCGCGACGGGCGGCGCGGCCGTGGCCGCGGTGGCGGCCGACGGCGGGACGACGGCGATCGTCTCCACGCCGGGAGCGGGGAGCGGCGCCGTCGGGGAGCGCGCGGCCCGTGGCAGGGCCGGCTCGCTGGGCGTCGCCAGCGTCGGCGCCGGGGCGGTGGCGGATTTTTCCACGGCCACGGCCTCCCGGGCCGGTTTCGCCTGCGGGGTTGCCTCCGCGACCGCGACCGCGACCGGCAGCGGCCTGGCGGTCTCCACCGGCTGGGTCGCGGCCGACCGCGTCGCCTGCACGGCCTCGGGCGTCACCGGCGCCTCGGACGGCGTCGACTCGCCGGGCCGCGCCGGCGCGAGTTCGACCGCGACCGCGGCGACCATCTCCTCGACCACCTGCTGCCGCCGCAGGACTCGCGGGTCGGCCACCGCCTGCGTCGCCACTGGGCCGTCCACGACCGCCCGTTCGGTGACCTGCTCGCTGCTCAGGCTGGCCTGAAACTCCGTGACCGGACGCGGAGCGGGCAGCGGCATCGTGGGGTCGGTCGGCGTTTGCCGGGGCGCCGGCGTGACGGCCGCGGCCTCGACGGACTCGAGCTGCGCGACCTGCTCGAAGGCCGGGGCCGCGTCCGCGGTCGCCGCCGGAGACGACTCGAGGATCACCTCCGAGGCGACGATCTGTTCGATCCGTTGCTTGATCCGCTCGGCGACGGTCACGCCCTCGATGGGGACGAAAAACGCCCCCGTCAGCATGAGGAAGTGGAGCACGAGCGCGACGAGGAAGAACACCGGCACGGGCGCTCGGCGCCGGGCCCGGTCGCGAACGTACCAGACGAGCGATGCCACGAGGCCCAGCAGGAGCGCCAGGAGCAGGATCCACCACCAGTGCCGCGCCAGCGGATCGAGGTGCGCCGTGCTCCAGCCGGCCTCGTCGATGGTCTCGCTGGCCCGACTGACGTACAGCGCGTAGCGGTCCGGCCGCGGACCGGCGGCCCCGTCGCGGTCGCTGCTGAAGACGATGCGGAAGCCCTCAGGCGAGAACGCCGGGTCATGCTCGTTGGCGGAGGTGTTGACGCCGATGCCGAGATTTTCCACTCCCTCGAGGCCCGGGACCGCGAGGCGGACGCGATAGATGTCGTAGTTCGCCCCGGCGCCGCTGGCGTTCGGCCGGTCGGACGTGAAGTACAGGAAAGCACCGTCCGGCGAGACGCAGGGCTCCCCCTCGTTGCTCGTCGTGGAATTGATGCCCGGGAGCGGCGTGGCCGACCGCCAGCGGTCGGCCGCCGCGTCGAAGGTGGCGACATGGATGTCGAATTGCTGCAGCGGGACATCGGCCCGCAGCGTGGCGTTCCAGGTGGGCTCGCGGCCTGCCGCGGCCGCGTCCGCGAGCCGCTCGACCATGTCCGGGCTGCGATTGCTGGCGAAGAACAGCCGCGTGCCGTCGGGGGAGATGGCCGGGTCGTATTCGTGGGCCGGCGTGTTCACCGCCGGGCCGAGGTTGACCGGTTCCGTCCAGCCGTCGCCGGCCCGCTGCGAGACGAACAGGTCGTAGCCCCCCTGGCCGCCGGGACGGTTCGAGTAGAGGAACAGCCGCGTGCCGTCGGCCGAGATCACCGGCCCGTAGTCGCCCGCGGCCGAGTTGAGTTCGGGCACCGGCTCGCCCGGCAGCCAGGTGCGGCCGTCGAAGCGGGAGCGGTAGATGTCGGCCTCGGCGTCGGGACGCTTGAGCGTGTAGTACAAGGTCAGCCCGCCGTCGGCCAAGTGGGGCCGCACCAGGCTGTCCTCGGGCTGGGCTTCGACCGCTGTGACGGCGATCGAGTCGGCCGGCCGCCAGACGATCTGCCGCCGGGGCGGCGCCTCCGCCGCGGCCCAGCGTTGCCCGCCATCGACGACCGCGACTTCGCTGACCCGGCGCGGCAGCAGCCAGAGCACGGCCGCGACGAGCAGCAGGCCGAGGAGGACGGCGGAGGGGTTCCAGCCGTCGCCCAGCCGCCGTCGTTCCGCGTTCGATGTCGGCGTGTTCATGACGGGTCCCGGGATGAATCGTGGTGTCGGGGCGGCGCGGACGGCCGCTCAGGAGCGGCGCTGCAGCACCGTGCACGAGTAGGGGAGCTCCTCCTTCTTGCAGATGCCGATCACGGTCAGCGGATACTTGAACTGCACGGTCTGATCGGCCCGGATCTGCACCCGCTGGTTGCCCGGATTCCGCACGGCAGCCTCGTGGAGAATCGCCACCAGCTGCTCCTCGGAGTAATCCTTGCCGGCGATGTTGAAGGTGCCGTCCTGGGTAATGTTGACGACGAGTTCCTTGCTGCCGCCGGCGAGCGGCTGGGCCTGGAGGATCTCGGCGAGGTTGATCGACACCAGTTTCTCCTGCTCGTCGAACCGGGTGGCGACGAGGAAAAAGATCAGCAGCAGGAACACCACGTCGATCATCGGCGTGAGGTTCATCTCCTCGTCGCGTTCGCTGTCGGGAATCTTCATCGGATCGTTCCTCGGGTGCCGGTGCGGGGCGGTGCGAGCGGCGGGGCCATCAGGCCCGCTGCGCGGGGGTCGCCTGCTCCATGCGGGCGAAACTGGGCAGCAGCTGGAGGAGGAACTCGTCCATTTCCACCAGGAAGCGATCCAGCCTGGCGTTCAGATATGCCAGCACCAGCAGGCAGGGGACGGCGATCGTCAGGCCGATGGCCGTGGTGAGGAGCGCGAGGTAGATGCCCTTGGCGAGCAGTTCCGCCTTGCCGAGGCCCGCCTGGCTGGCCATCTGGAAGGCGAAGATCATGCCGACCACGGTGCCGAACAGGCCCACGAGCGGCCCGACGTTGGCCATCACCGAGAGCGGCCGCTGCTTGGCCCGGAGGACGAGGATCTCCCGGGCCATCGAATCCTCGATCCCCTTCTCGATCTCGGGCAGCGGCCGCCCGACGCGGACCAGGGCGTCGCGCATCACCCGGGCCAGCGGGGCGTCGAAGCCGCCGGCCGACGCCTGCAGGTTGCCGACGGTGTCGGTGCCGCTGCGGAGGTGCTGCTGCACCTGGGCGACGAGGGCCGCGGGCATGACCTTCTCGCGGCGGAGATTGAAGATCCGCTCCAGCCCCACGGTCATCGCGATCATCGAGAAGACGAAGAGCACGAGATAGAAGAACAGCCCGATCCAGTCGTTGGCGGTGCGCGGCATGCGGAACACTTCCGCGCCGAGCGTCTGCAGCGACTCCTCGCCCTGCGGGGCCTGGTCGGGGGCGGCGGCCGCCGCCGCGGGCCGCTCGTCCCGGGCCGCGGCAGGCGTGCCGGCGAAGCCGCCGAGCAGCAGCAGCGCGAGGGTCGTGATGGAGGGCAGCCAGACGCGCGGGGCGGATCGCGCCGCTCGGTCGGGGGTGGCGGACATGGTCGTCATCTCCGGGGGATGTCGCTCGTGGCGAACGGGAATGTCATTTCTCAAGGTCGGTGAGCAGCCGCCGGGCATCGGCCGCCCGCTCATGGGCCGGCTGTTTTTCCACCAGCTGCTTCAGCGTGGCCGCGGCCCGCTGCTTGTCGCCCGTCTCCAGCAGGCACCGCGCCATCTCGAACTGCGCCATGCCCTGCCAGTACTCGTAGGGGTAGCCGACCGTGACGGCGAGGAAGTCCTCGATCGCGTCGCCGTACTGCTTGCGGGCAAAATCGATCTCACCCATCATGAACCGGGCCTTGGCCGCGGTCTCGGACTCGGTCTCCCGCGTCACCTGCTCGTATGCCTTCTCGGCGAGGGCGGGCTGGTTTTGGTTCTGCAGCGCGAAGGCCAGTCCGTAGCGGGCGTCGGCCGCCTGCTCGAACGTGGGAAACTCCTTGAGCAGGGCCTCGTAGTGGGCCTGGCTGGCCGGCCAGTTCTTGAGCTTCGCGGCACAGGTTCCCGCCCGATACAGCGCCCGGGCGTGGTACTTCTCCACCTTGTCCGCGGCCACCTTCTCGAACAGCGGCAAGGCCTCCGCAAACCGGCCGAGCTCGAACAGGCTTTCGGCGGCGAGCTGCCGGGCGGGGCCGGCGAGCGTCCCCTGCGGCTGCGCCTTGACCTGGTCCTGCAGTTGGGCGGCCGCCTCGGTGAACTTCCGCTGCCGGAAGAGGATGCCGCCGAGCTTGTACTGCAGTTTCTCGCGCAAGGCCGCCTCCGTGGCCGACTCGAGGCCCGCGGCGTAGGCGCTGGCGGCCGCGGCGAGCGGCTGCTGCTTCGCGGCGTCGTCCCCCTTTTCGGCGGCGTCCTCGTGGCTGCGGCCGACGTGGAACCAGGCCTCCGCGGCGAGCGGGCTCTGCGGGCTGTCCTTCGCCAGGGCCGCGAACGTCTGGGCCGCGTCGGCGACCTTGCCGGCGGCGAGCAGTTCGTGGCCGATCTCGTAGCGGATGCGATCGACGTTGCGATGGGTCTTGTCGGCGGCGAGGAGGGCCGCGAGCGTGGCCTGGGCGTCGCCGACCTTCTGCTGGCCGAGCTGGCAGAGGGCGAGGGCGTAGCGGGCGTCGCCCGCCTCGGCGGCCGGCGGGTTCGTGGCCAGGAAGGCCGTGAGGTCCTCGACGGCGGGCGGCCACTGCTTGAGCTGCTGCCGGGCCAGCCCCCGGAGGAACCGGCCGGCGGCGAGGAGCTTCGCATCCGCCTTGGACTTCAGCAGCTGATCGAGCTCGGCGACGGCCTGCTGGGCGTCTCCCTGGGCGAGCATGACGGAGGCCAACGCATACCGCGCCGCCTGGGCGATGTCGGGCTTTGCGGTCTGCTTCGCCGCCTGGGTGAACCTTTGGATCGCGAGGTCCGGCTGGTTCTGTTCGCGGGCGATGTCCGCGAGCTGGTAGAGGGCCTGCGGCTGCAGGGGGCTGTTGACGAAGGCCGAGGCCAGCTTGTCCAGTCGCTTGGCCGCCTCGTCGGGTTGTTTCAGCTCGCGGAGCGCACGGGCGGCCTCGAAGAGCGGCTCGTCACCCCGCGTCCAGTCGGGCTTCGCGGCGGCCGCCATGTCGAAGGCGGCGACCGCCTCGCGGCTCCGGCCGGCCTTGGCGTGCGCCCTGCCGATGAGGAACTGGGCCTCCGCCTTGTGCTCGGGGTCGGCGAGCAGACCCGCCTTGCCGGACAGCACCGCGATCGTCTCCTCCGGCTTGCCGTTTTCGAGGCCGCACCAGCCGAGCCGGAGGATCGCCCGCGGCGCCCGGTTGTGCTGCGGATACTTCTCGACGAGCTCCCGATAGAAGGCCTCCGCCTGGGTCCGGGCGGAGGCGTCCTTCTGGCCGTCCCCGAGCAGAGCCCCCTCTCCGGCGATGAAGAGCACCGTGGGCCGGAGGGGGTTCGACTCGGTGCCCTTCATCGCCAGAAACGCCTCGGCCTGGCGCCGGGCGGTGGCAAAGTCCTCGTCGGCGAGGGCGATCACCGCACGCATGTAGGCGGCCTGGGCTGCCAGTTCGTGCTGGGGAAACCGCTTGAGCACGTCGTCGTAGGCTGCGGCGGCGTCCTTGCGCCGGTTGGGTATGTCGTAGAGCGCTTCCGCCCGGGCGGAGGCCAGGTAAGGGCCGAACTCGCCGCCGCCGAACTTCTGCGCCGCTGGCTCGACCGCGGCCAAGGCATCGGCCGGCTTCGCCTGGGCGAGGAGGCAACGCCCGATCCAGTAGGCGGCCTCCGCCTGCTCGTCGGGCTTCGCGGAGGCGTCGGCGGCCAGCGGTCGGAGCGCGGCGACGGCGTCGGCGAACGCGGCCTCGTCGAAAAAGCACTTGCCGGCGGCGAGCCGGGCCGCGGCGCGGTAGCCGCTCTTGGGAAACGCCTGCGGCAGGCTGCTCAACACCTGCGCCGCTTCCTTCTTCTTTCCCTGCTCGATCCGGCACTGTCCCTGGCGGAGGAGCGCGAAATCGGCGAGCTCGTAGGTCTTCTGCGCCGCCACCTCCTCGAAGCGTCGTTCCGCCTCCGCATACCGCTTCAGTTCGCCGAGGCAGACGGCCTGCCGGAGCCGCACCTCGACGGCCAGCTCGTGCTGCGCGAAGCGGGGCTGCTTGAGAAAGTCCTCGTAGGTGGCGGCCGCCGCAGCGAAGTCGGACTGCTCCTGCTGGGCGACCCCCTTGTAGTAGGCTGCATCGGCGGCCTGGGCCGCGTCCGGATACTTGGCGACGAGCTGGCCGAAGGCCTCGATCGCCCCGGGCTTGTCGCCGGCGGCATTGAGCGACTCGCCGCGCAGGTAGAGGGCCTTCGCGGCGTGCTTGCTCGCGGGATACTTCTTGACCAGCACCGCGAAGTCGTTCGCCGCGGTCTTCCAGTCCTCCGCCATGCCGCTGGCGAGCGCGATCTGGTAGCGGGCCATGCCGCCGTTGAACGCCGCGCCGTCGACCTCGTCGAACTGCGGAAACTTTTTCGTGATCAGGTCGAACGTCGCCGCCGCAGCTGCGAACTTCTTGTTCTGTAGTTCACAGATCCCCAGGTAGTAGTGGGCCTTGTCCAGCCGGGGATCCAGCGGGTGCGCCTGGATGAAGTCCCGCCATTTCTGCTCGGCCTTGTCGTAGAAGCCGTTGTTCTGCAGCGCCGCCGTGGTGTTGAACTCGCGAACCGCGACCGGGTCATCGGCGGGCTTGTCCGCCGCCGGCGCCGGGAGGGCGAACAGCATCGCCAGGGCTGCGACACCCGGTCGCAGGAGAACATCGAACCGCATGACCACCCTCTCCGGAAATGGGCTGGGAGGAGAAACGCGAACGGTCGCCCGAGGTGCGGGCCGGGAAACGGGGAAAACGGCAGCGCGGGAACAAACGGGGGGCCGGCGGCGGGGCTGTCCAGCCGCTGCCCCCTGCCCAAAACATGATTGGTCACGAACAAGGGTTACGCAAAATTTCCGGACTGCGGGAAATTCCCGCCCATTTCCCGGGTCCTCGGCGGGGTCGGGTTTCCTGTACCCGGGCGTCGGAGCGGGTGCCGGTGCCCCGGGTGCCGGCGTGGCTGACCAGCCCAGACAGGGATGGCGAAGCGCATGCAGCCTCGCCAGGGCGGCGGACAGGATGTCCCCAGCGAGCGGCCGCCGCTGGGGCGCGGGCAGCCCCGGCCGGCGCCACGCGTGAGGTTCGAGCGGGAGGCGGTTGAGCAGACTGTGGAACAAGTCTGCCCGAGCAGGATGCGAGGAATGCCGACCGTGGAAACCCTCGGCGTTGCCTCGGCTGCGCCGAGGTCTGCGAATCCACCGGTCGGCCAAGTGGACAAAGGCCATGGAGGGCTTTTGTCCACGGACAGTCAGCGGGCTTCGCCCTTGTTCCCGCCGGCCTTTTTCTGCCGTTCCGGCGACCAGAAACCGACCGGGTCGAAGATTTCCGACCGCTCAATCATCGATCGGAGTTCCACGAACTCGTCGGCCGACAGCGGTCGGTTGCCCACGCGCATCATCGACATCTTCTGCTTTTGCGGCACGACCTCCAGGCCCTTGACCGTGACCTGCGTGCCCGCAACGTAGAGATTGTGCAGCTCCGTCATGCCGCGGAGATTCTCGATGCCCTTGTCGGTGATCTTGGTGTTCAGCAGGCCGAGATCGCCGAGCTTCGTCAGGCCGGCGAGCGAGGGCATGCCCGCATCGGTGATCTTGGTGTCGTCGAGCATGAGTTCCTGGAGTTCCGGCATGCCTTCCAGCGTCTTCATGGCGGCGTCGTCAAACGTGGTGCCGCGGAGGTACAGGCTCTCCATGCGATGCAGGCCGGCCAGGTGTCGCCATGCCTGCGGCGTGATGGTGCGACTGCTGATCCACAGCCGCCGCAGGTCCGCCATCTGGCCGATCCGCTCCAGGCAGCGGTCGTCGACCGCATCGCCGAACAGAAGGAACTCCTCCAGGCCGTCGACGGCATCGAGAAACGCCGCGACCGCGGCGGGTGTGACGCGGATCAGGTTGGCGGCACGAAAATCCATGAGTTCGACCTTGGTGAGGCCCCGGATCCGGCTCGCGTATTCCAAGACCTCGTCAGTCACGGGCGTTTCGCTGAACTTCAGCGACTTCAGGCCGCTCATGGCCGCCAACGGGGCAAACTCGCTCGCCGCGACGTTCGAGGAGGAAATTTCGAGCTGACGGAGATTGGGCAAGCCCGTCAGGGCGGCGAGCCCTTGCCGGGTGAACTTCCCCTTGTAGAGGGACAGCCTTTCGACGTCGGGCTGCCTCGCGACCAGGGCCGCCAGCATCTCGTCGGTGACCCCCTCGGCTTGGCCGTTGGATGCCATGCCGAGATTGACGACCCGTTTCGCGGCCGGCGGTTCAGCGGCCAGGCCCGCCGAATGCACGGTCAAAGGATAAGACGGTCAACGGCGGTTCCGCAATCGATTCGATGGTGTCGGCCAGCCTTTGACCGGGCGTGGGGCCGTCGCTGATCCAGTGATTGTGTCCGACGTCGCTTCGCCAGACGCGGATGAAGCGGGCTGCGGGGGCGATTTTCAGGCTGTGCGCAGACACGCCTCGAATCCGCCCGTCATGCGGATGGTTCAGAGGCTGCGGATGTCGATCACCGGCGGGTCGTCCGGCGACGCTTGGATCGCGTCGCGGTCGTCATGCACCTGCACGAGCTCGTCCCAGCTGGTGGGCGGGCCTCGGGCCGGGGCCAGCGGCGGCGGCTCGAGCGGTTCACCGAGATGGAGCAGGATCTTCCTGATCGGCGCCGGGTCGGTGATGAAGGCGATGAGGCGGATGTCGCCGCCGCAGGCGGGGCACGCGAGCGGGAAGGCTTCTGCGATTCGCGCGACGAGCTTGGCCCATGCGATTCTCGAGGTGTCGTGGGAACGGCCCGGGGCATCGGGGGCACCCTCACCCTGGCCCGCTCCCGGAGGGAGAGGGAGAGAGGAAGCGTTGGCGATCGCCAGCGCCGTGACGGCGGGCCTGAGCGGGTGGTTCGGCGCGAAGACACCGTGGTAGCGATGGCGATGCCTTCACGGCGGGGGCACGAGATCTGCCAGCCGGTCGAGAAACTCGCAGGGCGAGAGATCGACTACGCCGTGCCGTCCGGGGTTGGTGGCCTTGCGCTTCCGACCGGGGCCGACCCACTGGCCGCGCTTGTGG
>Ga0315901_10008371_pt1 | contig 12021 bp, 7 predicted proteins | sample LakEriMetagenome_10_FD_203761 | JGI IMG/M metagenome (GOLD analysis project Ga0315901, IMG submission 203761) | Freshwater fungal communities from buoy surface, Lake Erie, Ohio, United States - Buoy 2 MA116 | ecosystem: Environmental > Aquatic > Freshwater > Lake | place: USA: Lake Erie, Ohio...
TTACGATCCAGATGTATTTAATGTCGATCCTTATTATGACGATTATGACGATACTAAAAAGTTTTTAAGGGTTTTGTACAAGCCCGGATATGCCGTTCAAGCTCGCGAACTCACACAATCACAAACTATTCTCCAAACTCAGATAAAAAGATTTGGAGATCATGTATTCAAAGATGGTAGTATCGTATCCGAAAGCCAAGTTGTTGTAAATGATACTCAATTTGTTCGTGTTGCATCTTTGACTGGATATGCTGGTGTATCTATTTCAGATTTTGATGGTTTGACTGCTGTAGTTTCGGGTAAAAACACAATTCGAGTTATCAATACACTTGCTGGATTAAGTGGCTCCAACAAAGACACATCTTCTTTGCTGTTTTTTAGCGAATATCTTTATGGTGCAACAGGTTTTGATTTAGGCGATACAATTAGTGCTGTTTATCAAGGAACAACAATAAGTGCAACAGTCACTGGCGGCACATCAACTTATAATGTTTATAGTGGTGCACCAAATTCTTTGCCTGCATTTGGTGATGCAAAGCTTGTTGGTGTAGATGCAGGTGTTCGTTATATAAAGGGTTATTTTGTTAATCATGACAAACAAAAAGTTACTCCTTATGCTGTGACAGGTAGCTCGACTGCAAATTCATATAGAAAATTTAATGAACTTGATGCAATAGTAAAATTTGATGTTACAAATACAATCGTAACTGCAACCGACGATACATCATTAAATGATCCTGCTTTTGGTTCTTACAATTATGCAGCTCCTGGTGCGGATCGTTATCGTCTTGACTTGGAATTGGCGCATGCTCCTTTGTCATCAACAGCCGATTATCAATTATTAAAAATTGAAAACGATGAAGTTACGTACAAAACAAACTACCCAGAATATAATGTTTTGGCTGACACATTAGCCAGAAGAACATACGACGAATCGGGTAACTATACTGTAGATGATTTTCAAATTTCTGTTTCTGATATGACTGCAGATGCATATGAAAGTCAATTAAAAATCAATATCGGCAAAGGTAAAGCATACATTTTTGGTTATGAATTTATAAATCAAGCCACCAAATCTTTAACTGCCGACAAAGCCAGAAACATAAAGACATTAGATTCGCAACAGCAAGTACCATTTGTTGTTGGTAACACAGTTAATGTCGTTATCAACCCAAGCTTGACTGCTAATATATTCAATTTAATTAATTTTAATGGTTCTACTTTGTTTTATTTAAGCTCCGGACCAAGTGGAGCATTTTCTCGAGTAGGTACAGCACGTTTGGGTAAATTTGATGCTGTAGAATATTCTGGAACCAAGTTGCATCTTTATGACATTTTGATGGATTCGGGATATACCGCGTCGGCTGCACAAAGACTATTCCTTCCTGGATACACTGCAAGCGATCAGCACGTTTTCAACTTTTATAATGATACTTTCAACATAAGTGATGCTAGCTATTCTAGTTTGGTTTTTCCATTATCGAACGACATTTCTAGCTATGCGGTTCGAGAAATTATATCTCACGGTATCAATATTCAAAGATCCGCACAATTTAATTTGAGTACATCCTCACCGACGTTAGTAAGCGTAACCGATTTTGATGCTGGTACCGAGTTTTCAAGCGGAAGTTGGATGGACTTTACTTCGTTCAACGATGTGAAAGCTTTCAGTTTGACTGGCAATCCAGTAAGTTTGTATTTGAATGGTGCTTTCGGTGCACAAAGTTTTAGCATAACTGCTGGTTCGGGTGGAACGGCTGTAGTTTTTGTTAACATGGATATTTCCGAAAGCAGCACCAACAATCCGTTCTTTAGAACCAAAACATCTACAACCGAAACTTTAAGTGTTTCGATGGTTGCAAATTCTTATGAAAAATATGCATATCTGAACGGTAAAGTTGACGTATACGAGATAGTTTCTATTACCGGCAACACCGGCGGTAGCTCTTTCTCGATGAATGATTATTTCACTCTCGACACAGGTCAACGCGACAGCATTTACGATTGGTCTAGAATTGTGTTGAAGAAAAATTATTTCTCGGCTGGTGTTACCGGTGTAAGTGTGACTTTCAAACGTTACGATCACCCAGCATCATCCGCTCCATATTTACTCAACTCGTATGGCGATCCTTCAACGATGGTGAGTGCAACTGGTGCAGCATACAAACAAGTACCAGTTTATGTTGAAGAATCGGGTTCAAGAAAAGTTATTTCGCTTGGCGGTTGTCTAGATGCTCGTCCCGACCGCATAACGCCATCATCGTTTGGTATCACATCATATCCTCAAGATTATGGAGCAACCGGTGGTTGCAATTTGATTGGTAATTCTTTTGATATTGCTTGGAGTTATTACCAACCAAGAACCGATAAAATCGTACTCACGCGCGACAAAGAATTTAAAATCATACAAGGAATATCTGGTAACGATCAAGCACCCGAACCACAAGATGTGCCGGATGCTATGACTTTAGCTTCGATAACGTATCTTCCATACACCAAATCTTCGACCGATACAACTAAATTTATTGTTAAGAATCGCAGATACACAATGCGCGATATCGGTTCTCTTGAAAAGAGAATCGATCGTTTGGAATACTATACTACCTTGAGTTTGGCAGAAAAAGAAGCCAAGTCTTTGGAAATCCAAGATCAAAACGGTCTTAATAAATTCAAGAACGGTATATTTGTAGATAATTTTGAGTCAAGAACAAATTCAGATTATTTGAATCGAGACCACCTTTGTGCAATCGATCCAGTTCGTTTGGAAGCCAGACCACGTTTCACAACAAAATATGTTGATTTTGGATTGAGTGGAAGTATTCCTTCCGGACTCACGTTCAATTCCAACGGTTTGCTAACATGCAACTATACAACCGACGTTTTCATACAACAACGATTTGCGTCCAAAGCTATTAACGTCAATCCATTTGATGTAACAAACTTCAATGGACGTTTGACGATGACTCCTCAGTCGGACGACTGGATTGATACACAAACACTTCCGGATGTTGTTGTGAATGTCAACGGTCAAAATGATGGTGTTGGAGATTTAGCGGAAGTTGACTTTGGAACTGTGTGGAACAACTGGGAAACAACTTGGGCAGGAACTCCAGTTTCAACTGGCGTTTGGCGTGAAATTGGCAGAACCCCACCTCACAGTGTGTTGCGTCCAGGAACAACAAGAGGTCTGGTTCAACGTGTCGATTATGGTTTGGAGGCTACACAAGAAACAGTTCAAAGCAGAACTGGTACGCGCACTCGATTGGTACCAGAAACAACCACACAAAGTATCGGTAGTCGAATCGTAGACGTAAGTATTGTACCATTCATGCGTGCTGTTAACATCAATATAAAAGCCGATGGTATGCGACCAAACGTTAGAGTATATCCGTTCTTTGACAATCAAGACGTTTCACAATACGTTGCTGTTAATGGTACTTCTGGTGGTGCCATATTCACCGACGTTAATGGAAGAGTCGGATATTCTCAAGGAATTACGTTTGGTGTACCGTCCGGAACTTTCCGAACAGGCGAGCGTTTGTTGCGCTTGATAGACGATTCTTCGAACGTGCTCTCAAACTGTACAACCACTGCCGAAGATTCTTTCCGCGCACAGGGTTTGATACAGACCGAAGAAAATACAGTTCTTTCTACAAGAAACTTGGTAATTAGAAGAGAATCTGTTACCGAAGATAGAATTTTTAATAATACAATAGTAACAGACACACGTTCAGAATATGTGGATCCTGTTGCCCAAACGTTCCTTGTGGATCCAGTTGCAAATCCAAACGGTTTGTACATAAGCAAAGTAGAAGTATTCTTTAAAACCAAGTCTTCGAATCTTCCAATAACTTTGCAGTTAAGACCTGCCGTAAATGGATATCCAAGTTCAGGTATAATCATACCATTCAGCGAAGTTATAAAATTGCCATCGGATGTTAATGTTTCGGATGATGGTAGCTCTTCAACTACTTTCCAATTTGATAGTCCAATCTATTTGCAACCGGGCGAATATTCGATGGTTCTTTTGAGCAACAGCAACGAATACGAAGTATTCGTGAGCGAAGTTGGCCAAAACGATACTATAACCGAAGAAATTATTGCCACACAACCGTACGGTGGTTCTTTCTTCAAATCACAAAACTCGAGCACATGGACGGCTGAACAGATGCTCGATTTGAAATTTACTATACACAAGTGTGTGTTTGATACATCCGGTGGTACAGTTTACTTCAATTTCACTGAAACAAATTTCGATTCTGGAATATCCGGAATAACCAACGGCGCAAACTTGTTCCGTCTAAACAGCACATATATTGCACCACCTTCAACATCAATTTCTACAGCCGTAGATTTTGAAGGCGACGGGTTAGGATCTGTTAATATTCTTCCAAATGAAAATTTAATTTTTGCTACCAAAAAGAATATTAAAGATGCCGGTACCGATACAATAACAGCTTCTATCAGTCTTGATACCGACGACAATTCGGTTACACCGGCTCTTGATTTACAACGCGTAAGCGGACTTTACATTCAGAACTTGATCTTGAATTTTAACGATCAAGCTACACAAGAAACATACGAATCTTTGGCTTCGGTTGCGGGTATCACAGCCGATCAAGTTTCACCGATGCGTTACATCAGTCGTCAAATAAATCTTCAAGACGGTTTTGAATCCACAGATGTTGATGTGTATTTGACCGCAAGACTTCCTCGTGGCAGCGACATTGGTGTTTACTTGAAGTCTCAAGCCAAGACTGATAACACACGTTTCGATGACATCCCATACGAAAAATTAATTATACATCCTTCGTATGCAAATTCTTACGGAGTAACTTCTCAGTATCTCTCGGTTGGAGAAGATGACTATGTTGATTTGAGATTTACTAGAGGTGGTACCGCTACTGCTCGTACCTCTGGCATAACTGGTCAAGAAGAATTTAGAAAATTCCAACTGAAAGTAGTTATGTACGGAGACTACACCAATACTGTTGTTCCTGCGTTCAAAGATTTCAAGGTGATTGCTACATGAACCCCGTCAAACCAAAATATTTAAAAGTTCAAAACGAACCCGGTCTAGTTCGTGACACTGGCAGTAATGCTATTGTTGCAACTAGCTTGGCACAGAAAAAAGCTTTTTTAGAGAACCAAAAAAGAGAACTAAATATATCTCGAATTAGTGATATGAACGAGCGTATTGAAAAATTAGAAAACAACGTCAACGATATAAAAGACATGTTGAAAATTCTAATAAATAACAGCAGATCTTCTTAATTATGAAAGGGTTATAATGGCAAAGAATAAATTGGTATTGTCGATGATCGTCAAAAACGAAGCGCATGTGATCGAACGCTGCTTGGCATCGATGCTTCCATTGATTGACACTTGGTGTATCGTCGATACGGGTAGCACAGACGGAACTCAAGAAAAAATTGAAAAGTTTTTTGAGAACGTCGGTATTCAAGGAAAGCTTGTGCAAAGCACATGGAAAGGTTTCGGCGAAAGTCGCAGCGAAGCTCTTGAAGCTGCCAGACCAATGGCTGATTACACAATCATGATCGATGCCGACGAGATCATGGAATATGATGGAAATTTTGATCCTGAAAAGTTCAAGGATGAATTAACGGCTGATCTTTACAACGTTTTTGCATTTTACGGTGGTATCAAATATCACCGCCCTCAACTGACTGCCAATCGCAAGCGTTTCTATTATCGAGGCGTTTTGCACGAATATGTTGACTGCCACGATACAATTGAAACACGCGGTTTTGCTCCAGGAATCTTAAATCGACCGATCCAAGACGGTGCTCGCAGCAAAAACCCAGACAAATATGCTCGCGATGCAGTAACATTCGAAGAAGCTCTCAAAGGTCCAGTTGATGAAAAAGATTTTAATCGTTATCACTTTTATCTTGCTCAATCGTATCGCGATAGCCAGCAATGGCAGAAAGCTCATGACGCTTATCTCAAGCGCGCTGAATTGGGTGGATGGAGCGAAGAAGTTTTCTACAGTTTGTTCCAAGTAGGTAGAATCAAGGAAATTTTAAATCATTCTATCGATGATATCGTAAAAGTATATTTCCAGGCATATCAAGTAAATCCTTGGCGTGCCGAATCGTTATGGGCGGCTGCTCGTATCTGTAGAATGGCATGTCGTTTCGATCAAGCATACATTTTTGCTAAACAAGCTCTTAAAATTCGTCTTCCCGAAGGCGCATTGTTCGTCAGTCAACCGGTTTACGAATGGAGCATTCTTGACGAATTTTGTATTGCTGCTTACTGGAGCGGTCATTACAAGGAAGCAAAACTTGTCGGGGATCGTTTGCTTGGCGAAAAGAAGTTCCCAGAAGATCAAAGACAACGCATCGAAGCCAATCATAAGTTTGCTGTAGACGCACTTATGAACGGCGAAGGTTAAGGAAACAAAGATGGCATTTAGCGCACTGGATGTAGTACTTAGCGGTTTATCGATAACAGGTGGTGGAACAGCTGCAGGAGACGGTCAATCGATAAGATTGACTGTGACTCAGAGCAACGACTTCACTCCCGGTACAGTACTTTATCGTAAAACAGATGGCACTTACGATCGCGCTTTAGCCACCACTCTAGCTCGAGCCAATACGGTTGGTGTTGTTGAAACTGCAGATGCTTCTAGTTTTGTTTTGGTAATTTCCGGAAAACTCTCGCTCGATTCGGCTTACAATCTTTATAGTTCGGGTGGATTGTTTTACGTAAGCGATGGCGTATCTGGCGCAGCAACTGCAACAGGACCATCTGGCGGAAACAGCTACGTCAATCCATTTTTAATTGGATTGACCGGCAACCAAGCAATAGTATTGCCATCATTGGTTTCGGATCCAGTCGGAACCAGCATAGCAACACCAATCGGTTCGATAGTTCCTTTTGCTGGAGCATACGATCAAGTTCCAACAAACTGGCGTTTGTGTAATGGTGATGCACTTGAAAAAGGAGAAGACACAGAAACCAGCTGGGGTCAACTTGAAGATGTATTGAACGATCAATATTATATTGTAGTTTCAGTTACAGGAAACGGTCTCACAGGTAGTATAACTTTCCAAGACGCAGGTGATGCTACATCTAGAAATCACCTTTTTGAAAATGGCGATCGTTTTCTTCTTCAATGGCCACAACGAACAGATCCAAGCGACACGTTTACCGATAAACATGTTATATCTGTAACTGCATGCTCCAGTGGATCCAATACGTGTCAATTTTCTATAATTTATACGCAACTTGCTGGTAGTGGACTCACAACAACACCAACTTATGTTGAAGTACACTCGTTTGAAAATATAGGTTCAACTTCTTCTAATAAATTTTTTATTCCTGATCTTCGTGGACGAACAGTAATTGGTGGTGGTCAAACAGGATTTGTAAATTTAACAAATCGTCCAATTGGTTTCGCTGGTGGTGCCGAACAAGTGTCTCTCGTAGCGAATCAGTTACCACCACACAAACACGTAATTGGTGTTACAGGAAACGGATCTTCTTCGCTTCCCGGTGTTACCGCAGCATCTGGAACAATAAAAGCAATTCCAGTTTCGGAACTTAGAGATGCTGCAACTGGTATTCTCAGCGACGAAAATAACGCTTCAGCATACGGTCACGATAACGTTCCTCCATATTTGAGCACCAATTGGATCATACGTTATCTTCCGTTCCGTGGAACAATATATGAAGTAGGACCAGCAGGACCGCGTGGTGTTCAAGGAGACGCTGGTCCAGTCGGTTCGGCTGGACCCACAGGTCCCACTGGCGCAACCGGTTCGGCTGGACCAACTGGAGGTACTGGACCAACTGGAGGTACTGGACCAACTGGAAGTACTGGTGCTACAGGATCAACCGGTGCTACAGGCTCAACTGGAATAAATTTCCGTGGTGTATGGGAATCTGGAATCGATTATATACAGTCTGATGTTGTTAGATATTCTGGAAATGGTAATCTTTACATATACGTACGCAGCACTATCGATTCGGATGATAGATCTTTAACTCCAGTCGAGCAACTTAGCGAACCAAACGGATACGGTTACTCAGCCGGAACTCAGCTTTTGTTTGGAAACGATATTTATGTTCCTTTGATGGCACCAGCCAATTCTGAAATATCAACTATGTCGGATTTGAACCCCGACAACACAAGCACAAATACAAATCTTTATGTTCTGCACCCAAGAGACAGTTTGATTACTGCATCTGGATCGGCATATTCATCTATCAGTTTAACTTCCGATAGTGCATCATATGCAATCGGACCGGCTGCAAATTTGAATTTCCAGTTTCAATACGGAACATATAATGTAAATAAAACAATTACACTTTCAGATAACATCATGTCGGATGTTCCCGGAAAAGTAAATGTTTATCCCGATAATACATTAACAAATTTTGTTGAGTCTATAAGCGGTAACTTTAGTGTTACAGGATCTGCTGGTGCTTATTACGTTGGTTTCCGCTGCATCAAAACAGCATCAACTGTGACTCCGATTTATGCAAACGATTATCTGATATTCGACAATAACGTTAATTCTAATTTCTTGCGAGGCGCACATCGTGTGTTGGCTGCAACCGGAAGCACCGGATACGTATTTGATGTAACTGTGCTCAATAAATATTCTGGTGCAACTGGAACAACTTCGATTGCAGGAACAGTTGCTAGCACCACAGGTTCTATTAAAGTAGCTGACTTGGTGTTTAGCTTGACGGGTGGTACGTCGGGTGTTGTACCAAGTTCCATCTGGACTCTCAATTCACCATTTAAAACAGTTGCATTTGGTATGACGGGTGCTACAGCAAATCTTGATATAGTGTTCACGGGATGGCAGGCAGGTTCAACTGGTATTGGTGTGTATCTCAAGAACGGTGCGGTTGCAACTTTCAGCGATCGCTGCTGGTTTACCGATTTGAATTATGGTATTGTGAGCGATCGTAGCCACATCGGAGATACAACCGATACTCTCTTTTAAGGTTTAAAAATGCCAAATTTCAACAATTGTAAAACAGGTGTTTATGCTGAAGGTCGTAGTACCGTACGCTTTACCGATAAAGTTTTAATAAAAGATGCCAGCGTATCGGGTGTTACAGTCAGAAACAATAGTCAGCTCGTCTGTCAAGGAATTTCTGGATCTACCGGAAGCTCGTTTGAAGTTATAAGCTGTGTGCGCGGTTTTCAAGTGGAAACTAGCCACATAGACATATCCAACGCAAAAATATCCGATACAAGATATGGTGTAGTTAGTGCAAATGCTTCTACTTTCAACTTTAATAAATCGGAAATAAACGGCGGAATCTATGGTTCATATACAGGTCAAGCATACGGACTATACGTTTCGGACGCTTCGGTTGGAAGCTTTTTCGAGTCGTCTGTGACTGGATATGCTGGTGGAACAGCTTCGCTTACCAGCGGAAATTTTGCTGTATTTAAAAACAGTACCGTATTTGTGGGTGCGACTGCGCAAAAACAGCAAGCCAATACAACAGCTCTTGGAGTGGATCTCGAAGGAACAGTTCAAGTCGATACCTCGTTAGGTAATCGAATCATTGGTGGAGATCCGTTGTTGGTTTACCTTCCACCCGAAGGATTACCAGAGTAATTATGTTTTTACATCAAAAACAAAATATCGTAAACATAAACAATCAAGTGCGTCTTACGCTCGAGCAGTTTCGCGCACTCGAACCAACATATCCAGATCTTCCAAACGGCTACACGGAACGTTATTACGAATCTTCCAAACGCCACGATATGTCTGGACCATCCAAGACGATGATTCAGCAACCAAAAATTTGGCAAGACGGCGATCGGTATTTCAAAAGAATAAACGATTTTCTTAGATTACAACAAATAATTCAACAACAAGAAGCAGCAATAAATCAAGCTGTTGAAGCTGAACTAAACAAAAGAAAATCATACGAAGAGTTGCGTCGCAACGAATACCCAAGTGTCGAAGAACTGGTGATTGCAATGTGGCAAAACCTGATTGAAAAGCAATCCAAAGAAGACTCGGGTGTTAAAGATCTTCAAAAGCTTCGCAAAGAAATAAAAGAAAAATATCCCAAGCCGGAGGAATAAACGGTGGCAAGACCGCAAACACGTCAACAACTCATAGATTACTGTTTGAGAAATCTCGGTCATCCGGTGATTGAAATTAACGTAGACGAAGATCAGCTCGAAGATCGCTTGGACGATGCTTTGCAATTTTTTGCCGAATATCACTTTGATGGTGTCGAGCGAGTTTACTTAAAGTATCAGGTTCAACAGCAAGATATAGACAACGGCTATATCAGCATGACATCCAACAACACTTTTGTGACTGGAACCGGTCAAAGCGGTCAAAGCGAAAGCAGCATGACTTTTACCGAGACTGGGCAAAGCGGAAGCGTTCCAATCGAAGAATTGATAGCCAGCGTTTTGCAAGTGTTTCACTTTTCGGCTGGCACGATCAACATGTTTGACGTTCGTTATCAATATGCTTTGAACGATCTTTACACATTCGGCACAATCGAACTGATTCACTATTCGGTAACACAACAGTATCTATCGCTTTTGCGTCAGATGTTGTCGCCCGAAAAGTCAATAAGATTTTCACGTCGCAGCAACAAGTTGTATATTGATATGAAATGGCAGCGCGACGTGAAAGTTGGCGACTGGATTGTTATTGAAGCGTATCGTGTGATGGATGCACGAGTTTTTCCAGAAATATACAACGACATGCTTCTTAAAAAGTATCTTACGGCATTAATTAAACGTCAGTGGGGCGCAAACCTTAGCAAGTTTAATGGTATTCAGATGCTTGGAGGCGTAACTTTCAACGGCACTCAACTGTTTAACGATGCAATACGAGATATTCAAGATATCGAGAATACCGTGCAAAGCAAGTTTGAACTCCCCCCGGACTTCATTGTTGGCTAAAATATAAATATTTCTTATGTCAACCAATCACTATTTTAATAATATTCGTGCAAGCAACGAGCAAAATCTTACCGAAGATCTTGTGATCGAAACTATTAAAATACATGGTATTGACGTTTTTTATTTGCCAAGAACTTTGGTAAACAAAGACAGTATTTTTGGCGAAGATCCACTTTCTCGTTTCTCAAGCAACAAACCAATCGAAATGTACATGGAAAATGTCAACGCTTTTCAAGGTGGTGATACTCTTGGAAAATTTGGTTTGGAAATCAAGGATAGTGCCAGTTTTGTTGTGAGCAAAAAACGATTTCAAAAAGAAACTGGAATGTTGCGTCCACTCGAAGGCGACATAATTTATTTTCCGTTGACCAAAGGATTTTTTGAAATCAAATACGTCGAACACGAAAATCCATTTTTTCAACTTGGAAAAAATTACGTTTTTAAGATGAGCGTGGAGCTTTTCCAGTTCAACGAAGAAACATTTACAACTGGAGAACCCGAAATCGATATAATTCCAGAAGAAGCTCAGTTTCGTTTGTATTTAAATATAAACGCAAACAGCGGCACAGGATCTTCGTTTACTGTAGGCGATACAGTTTATCAATATAAAAATGGTGCAACAGGTGGCGGCGCATCGGGTGCCGATGCAACAGGCTATGTCAAAGCTGCGACCAGCAATTTGATAACTCTCAAGAACATCACCGGAAAGTGGTACGCATCTACCGCAAGCAAGACACGATATGTGATAAGTTCCAACGGCACCGTGTATCGAACCGTGTCTTCGGTTGACGATAAGGTGTTGCAAGACAATTACGACGACAACAAAGACATTCAAACACGTGCCGATACAGACTTAGACTTTACGATACAAAATCCGTTTGGAAACTACTAATGCTCGATTATTTTCGTCACAATATCATAAAAATGGTTGTTTCAGGTTTTGGAACGCTGTTCAATGATATTTGGGTAGCAAAATTCGATGCCAACGGCGCAGAACTTGAACGTTATAAAGTTCCTCTTTCGTATGGACCAAAGCAAAAGTTTATTGTCAGACTCGAACAAGAAACACCCGAGCTTATCAGAAACTTTGAGAG
>Ga0315901_10008376_pt1 | contig 12016 bp, 8 predicted proteins | sample LakEriMetagenome_10_FD_203761 | JGI IMG/M metagenome (GOLD analysis project Ga0315901, IMG submission 203761) | Freshwater fungal communities from buoy surface, Lake Erie, Ohio, United States - Buoy 2 MA116 | ecosystem: Environmental > Aquatic > Freshwater > Lake | place: USA: Lake Erie, Ohio...
TTGGATAAAGATGAAAGTAGAAGTCACTTTGATATAACAAACAACCACCTGTTTACTGCAACAACCAATTCGATTGTTTCATCCCTTCCAGTAAATGTATTGACTCTTAAAAACCAATTAAACCAAGAAAACGATCAAAGCAGGGGGAATGTATTCTTAAACGAGACTGAAACTACATTAAAAGAGTACGAATCAATTTTTAGTGGGGGAGATCGTCAATTTGGTTATGATAAACTAAATTTGGGCTATACTTCTTATTCAAATCCATTCAAATTTAAAAGTGGAAAAACAACATACTTTCACGTTCCCCATGACATATATCCATATGAAAGATTGAATGTAAACTCAAGTAAGCTCGCAGAAGCGGGTGCAATTGGTGGAAATTGTCCTCTCAATAGTGATAAAATTTGGAAAAAGCTGAAAGATTATAGAAATTCCTCGCCATATTCAACACCAAGTGAAGAAAATACTGGTCAATGGTTGTGTTCTTGGCTGTCGGCTGGAAACCCCAATACAAGACCAGTATGGGTTGATCGTTACTATAAACCATCCAAAACCACACCTTATGTCGCTCTTTCCGCCATTGCAACGGAAATTATATATAAAGATAGCTTTAATTGCTTGGATTTGAAGAATGATATTTCGGATGTCAAGAGCAGTTTGACCTTTGAAAGAGGTTGCTACTATGCATATATGCATTTGGGTTCCAATGATTATGAGAATTTAATCATCGAATCCCTATCTGCCAAGATTTTTCATACTGATTTGGATTCCTATCAAAATAGAAATTTTTTGAAATTAGAAAAATATGGAAATGAATATGAATTCGATGGTACAAAGTTCGGATTTATTGATTCCAATACAAAGTTTGAAAATAATGTTGCAACATTCTCACTGTTTTTAGAAAAAGAAAAATGGGAAGTTCCAAGTGGAAACATGTTGTTTGGTAATTATATAAACAAGGGATTTGGTTTTTTTAATTATATTCTCAATACTCCCTATGTTCTTGTAAAAGAAAACGAAAACACTCTTACAATATTAAACAACGATCTTGTCAAAATTGATTCATTTTCAACTGAAAATATAACTCTTTCTGCTATTGCTGGAATTTCCAGAAGAAATGGTTTTGAAAATATACACGTCATCGCAAAAGACTTTAGACTTGTGGAGTTTGACTTGAGAGGCACGATTGTAGATTCCAATTCAGCGGTATCGGATGTTCTTTCTCTTGGAGCGAGCGATGAAATTATTTCAGTAACAAACGATGAGAATTACTTCTATGTTGGAACAACTAATGGAATCGCAAAGATTGATTTAAATACCAACAATGTGTCCGAAGTTGATGCGGATAAAGAAATTTTTACATCGGAGCCATTTGAGCTTCTTGTCGATGACAATGAGATACTTTACAAGGTTTATGGTAAGCAACCGATCATAAGAAACGATAACGTATATTATTTTTATGAAGATGAAATAAAGTGTTATTATAATTCAACTGATACATTATCGACTTTTTTAACATTTGATCAAAATGTAGATTGCTTTGGAATCACAAAAGAAAACGAAATGGATGTGATTTCAAAAAACATTCTTTATACATACGAGGGACAAAATCTAACAAGCACCCAACCTCTTTGTTCTTTGGATACATATTCGTTGTCAGCAATTCAAATAAGTTACTGTGAAAAATTTGAATATGGTAATTTGGTTAAAATAAAAAATATATTCTGCCAGAATGATAGTAGTTCTTTTGTCATTCAAATTGATGAGAATAAAAAACAAACAACCAAAAAATTGGGATTAAAATACGACATTGTTCAAAACAATTTGGACATAACAAATTACAATCACAATGTCCAGTGCTTGAGTTCCAAGTTCGATGAGAAAACATATCACTTCAAGGCAAAACTTTTAAATAAAGTCAACTTGGAAGATTACTTTGATATTGTATTCAAAATAAATTCCGATGATCTCGCAACAGGATACAGACACTTTGTTTTTTCAATAGATTGTTATAATGGAAAAGCTGATTTTTATTTGGACGGTCAACTTTACGAAAGAATTAATTTTGATGCGAGAAAATACATTCTATCGGAAACTTTTAAAGACAGGATTTTTTACGGAACTAATCCGTTTTTTAATGGCATTCCCGCTTTTAAATACTTCAAAGACGCGAAAGACCTCACATATTCCAATTTGAAATTAAAAGAAAATTTTATTATTAACAAGTCATTGGATCGTTTTGAAACCCTGTATTTTTATGCAAAGATAAATCCACCAGATGATTTGAAATACAATATGCCTTCTGGAACAAGAAGTTTCATAGATAGCATAGACAAGTTTTTCAATTTCAATATTCCGATGTTCAAGACAGGTCTATTCAAACTCAATATCCTCAACTCTGGAATATATAACGAAACAACAAAGAAGAATTTGGAAGATTACATTCAAACAAACATAAGGGAATATCTCCCAATTTATGGAGAACTAATCGGAACAGAATGGATAGAAAATAAAATATCAAATCCAATTGCATTGGAAAACTATAACCTGTCAAATACTTTGACAAGACTGCTATGATTGACATTAAAACAGAATTCGAAAAAAGCAATTTCAACTACGATAGAAAGTTGAATGTCAATGATGTATTGCCTTTTAATGACGAATTTTTAATTCAACCCAATGAATTGTCTTTCTATAAAACAATAAACAAAAAATTGTCTTATCTATATGATAATTTTCTATACATCTATAGCAGATGTTCAGTTCCAAATTATCAAATCCCAACATCTTATACTGGATTTATTGGTGTTGTGGATTCTGATATTGGAATATATCAGGATTTTACGGTATCGGAACCATTTTCAGATGGGGGGTTTCCAAACTTGGATTCGGCTAAAAATAGCGTTGTTTATAAAAAAGACGAATCCTATTACTTTTTCATTAATTGCCTATCCGCAATCAATGTATTAAGATATAACGGAGAAACAAATTTCTGTCAAGCTTGTCCAAATATATTGACGACAGTTGATCCGATATCCGGTGAATTGAAATTTTCAAAAATAAGCGACATTGATATTTTGGAAAACAAATATCTCTGTGTATCTGACGAGGGACTTGATGTTGTATACAAGTACGATCTGGATTCTTATTTTTCTAGTGAAAACATATTCAAGAGCAATAAGGCACCCTTTGGAAACAATTTGTTTCTTTTAGAAAGCGTTGGAGGAAATGGAAGCAGGTACAATCCGATAAAATTCAATACTCCAAAAAACATGTCAGTATATGATGGTTTAATTCTTGTGGAGGATCAAGGAAACAAAATATTTAAATTGTTTGATTCGGATTTCAGTTTTCTTTCATACAGAACATTCATAACTCTTTATAATACTGTAACTTCTTTTCAAAATGTTATCTTTAAAGACAAAGAAACCATATATGGTATCGTAGAAAACGGTTATTACGTATTCAATGTCAATTTGGAAAACTATCGAATCGATTTAAGCCATTTCCAATCTCTCTCCGGAATATTGAAAGAAGATGAAAAGGTATTGGATTTTAAATTCAGCAAATACGAAAAAGATATATCATATGTTTTGACTGATAAATCGTTTATCAAGAAATGGGAATATATAAATGATGAAATCATTGGAAGAAAGAATGTTTCCGATTTTGGGGAAAATTCCGAATTCAAATGGATGTCAACTTGTAGTAAAACAACATCATCAGATAATATCTATCTGTATTTGTATAATTCCACGGCAAATGCAAATCAAATTCTAATATATGAAGATGAATTGGATTTGATTAGCAATTTTGGGCAGGAAAATTTCAAGGTGTATTCCAGAAATGAAATTCTAATTAAAAAGAATGAATGGAATCAATCTTGGGTATATGAAAAAAGCTTAAAGAAAATGTCCAAGAATTTGGATATTTTAAAAAACAATATCTATTACAACATAATAAGAGAACAGGATGATTTCGGTTCAGTATACGATATTAGGAAAATTTACAACAAATTTACATTTGACGAGATTCCAATAAATTACAACATTAAATTTTCAATTGGAGTTAATGAAAACTTCCAATCTTCGGTTGTAAACAGGGAAATTGAAAATATTTTCAAATATGAACAGAATCTTTTGGATTTTGTATTGATCGACAATGATATTGTATATGAGGATGAAATCGATATCGAGTATCAAAAACCTCTTGTTACAATTGTTGATGGAATTGGAATCGTTGAAATAAAAGGATCGATCAATGATCAAATTTATACAATAAAAGGAAAGGGAATAATAAATCTTGAGAACAAACAGATGTACAGTTTTAACAACGAGGAATTGTATCCAATGGATGATACCACATTGCTCACATTCTCGGAACAGAAACTGATATATCGTTTTGGTGGAGATGACATCAATACATTCAAATGATTTTAGTTAAATAACATTATATATGGCTGGTTTTTTTAGACTTCACAACAAATTCCATAGATCATCGCACCACTCCTTGTCCAGTGCATCAGTGCAAGACCAAGGCGTTGATCCAATTGCTAGTAAAGACGAGCCTTTTAATGGTATTTTCTACAATATCCTAACAGATGTCCAAAGAACATTCAACATTCCAACTAATTCCTACGAATGGTGGAGCACTTATACTACTGTTTGTGCTTTTTCTGCAAATTGGGACTCCATTGGAACAACATATACAACGGTAAATGCAAACAGTGCGAATTGGGATCTGGGATATAATGCATATCAAACACTATGTGCAGTATCCGCCAATTACGATTCAACATATTCAACGGTGTGTGCAAACAGTGCCGCATGGGGAAATGAATACATTCTTTATACCAATAGAGTCCAAGAAAACACAAGATCGAAAACATTCAGCGGATATAGATTAACTGTTAATCCGGATAATACCGTTGACTGGGATTTGAATATCGCCCAAGTCGCATTCTTAACCTTGAATAGCGATGTAACTCTAAACAATCCAATCGGAGGAACAAAGAAAAGCGGTGGATTATATAATCTCTATGTCATTCAAGGTTATAACATGCCAATTGGAGGATGGAAACTCAATTTCCAATCCGATTATCTATTTCCCGTTGGAGTTGATATAACAACGGACATGAATTTCAATTTGTCTGGAACGAGTATTTTCAGCTTTTTCTCCGATGGTGTTTTCATGTACGGGGATTTCTATAAAACAAATCTCATAGAACCTGAAGTCACATCACTTGTAACAATTGTGGATGGGTTCCCAATAAAACAAGTAGCGGGTGGACTTGTATATCCTATAGGTAATAAAGGTATTATAGATTTCAATAACTACCAGATTTATTCATTCAATGATGAAGAAATTGATCCACTTGGATATGATTACGTGGAAGTTTTTTCAAGTGGAGATCAATTGGAATTTTTCGGAAGCGGTGAACCACTCATAACATTCCCTTGATGTGAATAATTTAATTTACCATAATAATTTTCATAGAAGCAATCACCACACAGTTTCATCCTTTGGGTTTCCTGAGTCGGCAAGTGATCCTATTGCTTCTTTGGAATTTCCGTTTATTGGGACATTTTATAACGATTATTACGACATAGCTGAAAATTATATTGGAAGTTCCAATAGCATAGAATGGTGGAATGCTCGCACAATAACAAATTCCAATTCTGCAACATGGCAAAAATACTTAACAACATACACAACAGTATGTGCAAATAGTGGAAATTGGGATTTGGGATACAATGGATATTTGACAATGAATTCGTTGTCATCAAATTGGCAATCTACATATGAAACATTTAGTGATAATTTAGAATATTGGAATGCCGTCTATGATCCATATACCGCATTTACAAATAAAGTCCAAGAATTCACAAAACAAAAAACTTCCAAAAATTTTCAACTTGTTCCTGATAATATAAATCATATTGTTTGGGATTTGGAGGTTGGACAAGTTGCAACATATGTGGCAAATTCGAATTCATATTTTTCAGATTTTACTGGTGCAAAAAAAGGTGGAATTTATAATTTGATTGTGATTGGTGGGACAGATGGTATTTTCACCTTTGGAAATAATCAAAGAATATACTTTTTCGAAAATGGTGAAATTGAAAGATTTGGAGTTGGGGTATATTCCTATCAAATTGAATTTGGTTCAAAATTTAAATTTCCAAATTTTGAAAACACTTACACTATCGAGGGTTCTTTTTTGAGAAAATTTCAATTTATATACGATGGGAAGTTTTTACACGGGAGATCTAATTTGTATGATATTTCGTTTTTGTATAACTCCCCGCTTGTGAAATTTGGTAGTTTTTTCCAAATTCAAAAATTTGGTGGTGAAAAATTATATATGTTTTGAAAAAAAAAATAATTCTACAGCATAAATAAAAATATATGGCAAGCACATTGGAAAATTTCACAACAGGCTCAACAATTGCAACAGATGATTTCATTGTTGGATATGACACCGCAGTATTGGGTGGAGAGCGAAAGTGGCGATATAATACAATTGTTAATTCACTCTCTGCTGATGCATTGATTGCTGCAAAGGGTTCTACTACTAAGAGAGCACTTGATGATAGGTTTGCTGATGGTTTGACTCCTAAAGACTTTGGAGCCGATCCATCTCTTCCAGATAATACAACAGCTATCCAAAATTGGTTGAATAGCGGTGGCAACCTGCAAGGAACAGCCGGGACTTATGTGGTGACAAGCACTCTTAATATTCCAAATAATAATACTGTCATTAATGGAAATGGCATGGAAATTACATACAACACATCTTCACGCACAAGTGTTATTGAGGTAATCAATCGCTCGCATATTACGATAAATAATCTAAAAATCAATGGACGAAAAGATTTAAAGACTCCTACAGGAGCCCATCGCGCATATGGATTCGATTTCCAAAATTGCAGCAATGTCATTGTAGATGGATGCTATGTTCAAAATACAATTGAACATGGAATTCGTGTTGGAATTGCTGAATCTGTTGCTGCTGCTGATAGTGTAAATATCAAAATTGTAAATAATACTTGCTATGAATGCGGCAATACAACAACTTTGCGAGGTTCTGGAATATGGTTTTATGGTAGAGTAAAAAACTATGTTATCTCAAATAACATTTGTCTTGATTGTCCAATACTTGGAATCGGAATAGATGATTCTCACAGTCTTCCTAATTTGGATGTTGAGAGGGGAGTTGTTAATGGAAATATAACTTATTCTTCTCTTGGAATTATTACGGGAACTGACGGAATGTATACTACTGGAATAGGCTATTCTGGAAATAGGCAAATATGCATGACTAACAATGTTAGTTTTGGATATGCCAGAGGAATGTCCATGACATCTGTTCAAGCCAGAACTCAAACTGGATATTCTGAAATTTCTGGAAATTATTTTGAAGCATTAAAGCGGGGGGTTGTATTAAGGAATCTTCAATATTTGAATTTTTCAAATAATACTGTATTGGCTACAGATTCAAGTGATATTGATGACTGGTGTATATTGGCTTATAGCGATGATAGTTTTGATGCAGATTCATATCTGAAAAGCGTAAAAATATCAAATAATCTTTGTTATGCATTTAGAAAGGGAATAAATGTAAACGAATATTCTACTGGATCAAAGTGGGCCGATGATATTACTATTTCTGGAAACAGAGTTGTATTTACAGGTGTAACTCCAATTATTTCATCTACACAAAGAGGAATAATGATTGAGGAAACAACTGGGAATTCTCGTCCCGGAAAAGTATATGTCACAAACAATATAGTAACAGGGTTCTACGATGGAATATATTTTGTAACAGCAACTCCAACATATTGCATTGGAAATATTGTAGAAGATTGCGCTAATTGGGGAATTAGAACAAACAACGGAACATTTGCAATAGTTTCTCGGAATACCTGCCGAAACAATACTACCGCAGATTTTGCTGTATCCACCACAGGAAATGTTGCTACAACTGTATTTAAGGATAACGAAGCATTTAGCACTACCAAAATTGACCAGCCGGGAGTTCCAGCAACAACAAAACAAAATAATCTTGGTTTTTAATTTAATTGTCCATCACACAATCGTATGGAACGATTTATTCTAAATAATTTATGAGCGCAAACATTAAAGCATCCACAGACGGAACACAAGCAATCTAATGCTGCCTTCTTTTAAAAGATTTAGATCGTCCTTGGCTCATATTCTGACTGGCTTCGTTCCATTCATTATTGGGACTCTGATCTTTTCTAATCTTTGGGTTGGAACATTTGCTGTGGCTTGCGTTTATTGGTCAAGGGAGAAATGCCAACATCAATACAAATTAAAGGGAGATAAGTCAACATTTACAGTTTGGTATAGGGGCTGGATTCCATTTGAATGGGAATTTCCGTCACAACTTGATTTCTATGTTCCTGTTGCATTTTATAGTTTGATGTCGATTCTTTTGTGAAATAACTTTTTGATTCTTTTCAACATTGCCACTAAATAATTAATAATATGGCATTGGATTGTACAACTTCTCTACCCGTTTCTTCATTTTTCAGTAGCAACCTCAATAGCATCATGGATAGCTATGAGAGGGTAGGACAAAGAATATGTAGAAGTCTTGGTGCTCCAATGATTAATTTGGAAGTACATGAAGACCAATTGAATGAATTTATTTCAATTGCATCTGAAATGTTCACAAGATTCGCAGGATATACTAGGGAATATCTCGTATTTGATTCTGAACTCTACGAAAAAGACAAGGGAATAAGACTTGATGTATTGTTCTCCCTTTCCAGAGATTTCAATGCAAGACTGGAAATTGAAAACCCAAACAAGGATGTTCAAAAAGCATATACCATTGGGAAAATGGTTATTGGTGATCCAAATGCTCCTTGGATATATCAAGTTGCAAAACAAAACAGTGTGGGAAAACCAGTTCTTGATCTTCTTAATTCCTATGACTACATGATGGACAGTTATAGAAAAGTTATTTCTGTAACAGATTTCGAAGAAGGATCTTCCACAGGTGTCAATACTCTCTTTACAATTGAACAAACAATGGCCCAGCAAACTTACTTCTCCTATTCCATGGGCAACTATGGATTCGATCTAGTTTCTTGGCACATTCTTAAAAACTGGTTGGAAGATAGAGAAAAACTCCTTGCATTGAGACGTGATATTCAGTTTGATGAGAGAACCCAATACATGAGAATCACCCCGCAACCTAAAATGGGTTCATCTCCATCTAGATTCTGGGGTGCTGTTTCCTGCTATGTAGAAAGACCCCTTGCTGATATTATTAAAGAACCATGGGTATATCAATATGCCCTAGCACTAACCAAGATTTCTATTGGCAATGTTAGAGGAAAATATACAGGCACCGCATTATTCGGTGGTGGAGTTATTAACTATAACGATCTTTTATCCCAAGGTTTGAAAGAAAAAGATTCCTTGGAACAACAATTATTTACTGGTGCATCTGCTGGGATGGGTTCTAGTGACCCAATTTTGTTCTGTGTTGGGTAATTTTTTAAATATAAACAACTTATGTTTGGTGGAAGAGTTCAATTCGAAGGCAACTACGAGCCACAAAAGGGTTTGAATGATATGTTTTCACAAATGAAGGATATTCTAAACCACCATGCACCCCAGAAAGAACCAGAATATATTTCAAGTGGATTGCACCCCATGATCTCACCGGATCAAGCTGCTCGGGAATTACTAGAACTATTGAAAGGTGGATCAATTTGAAACTTACATCGGTCAACAAGAAGTTCCGACAAGGGATTTATAAGCCAGTAAATCCTCAGAAATATAGAGGCAATGATTATCCAAGGTTTCTATCCTCTTGGGAATTGAAACTGTTTCGTTGGTGTGATGCAAATGATGATGTAATTGAATGGAGTTCAGAGGGAATCGCAATTCAATATCAGAATCCAGTAACAGAAAAAACTTCTGTATATTTTCCAGACGTTGCAATAAAAATGAAAGTAAATGGAGTATTAAAAAAATATCTTGTGGAAGTAAAACCGCACAGGCAAACCATAGACCCAAAAACAGTTGATCATGGTAGAAAACAAAAGAAGACAATCATTTACGAGAATTTAAATTACCTGAAGAATCAGGCAAAGTGGTCGAGCGCGAGGGCTTGGTGCTCCAAATATGACTATGAATTTACAATTATTACAGAAAAAGAACTTGGAATTTTGTGAATTGATATAAATAAATAAAACATATGGCATTTAAACTATTAGTTGATCAATACGCTGATAACGAGGAATTCGAAATCATTAAAGAAGAAGCAAACAACAGGGCCAAGCCTTCTTATTATGTAGCTGGGCCTTACATGATGTGCGAAGAAGTCAACAAGAACAAACGCATCTATGATCGTGAAGAAATGCGTAGAGAAGTTCATCGTTATACGAATGAAATGATTAATGCAAAGAGATCACTAGGTGAGCTAGGGCATGGTGGTCATCCTGAGATTAATCTAGATAGAGCATGTCATTTGGTAACAGAATTGAGAAATGAAGGAAACACTTACATCGGTAAATCTAAAATTCTTTCAACTCCATGTGGAATGATCGTTCAAGCATTAATTGATGATGGCGTTCGTATCGGAATGTCCACAAAGGCACTTGGAAAACTCACAGAGAATTACAATGGGACAAATCGCGTAAGTGATTTCAGATTGATTGGTGTTGATTGCGTTGCCGATCCGTCATGCCCAAAAGCATTCGTAAATGGTATTTTAGAATCAAGAGAGTTCGTTATTGCCGAAGACGGCAAATTCGAAGAGTCTTATGATTCATTCCAAGATCGTATCTCCAAACTTCCTAGAAAAAATGTAGAAGATTATTTGAAAGACCAAATCATGGAATTCTTTCAAAAGATTTCAAAAGTAATGTGATTGATTTAGTTCACCAAGAACTAAATAAATTACATGCGAAATAAAGAAGTTCTAAATTCATTTTCATTATCACCCTTAATCCTTTCAGAAGAAGGTTGGAAGGATGCTAGAGAAGTTAAAAAAGGTGAAAATGTTTTTACCTTAAACCCAAATACAAGAGAAATTGAAATTCAAGAAGTCGAAGACATAGAAGAAACTGTTTATTCGGGAGAAGTATATCACATTAAAGGTAGAAATATTGATACAGTAGTTTTGGCTAATCAGAATTTTATAACAATAGATAGATATGGTATTTCCGCTTTTGTTCAAATTAAAGACATATACAATGATAGAACAAAATATAGTCATTCATGTATTCCCAAATCTGGTTTATGGAAAGTTGAAACTCCTAAATATTTTACATTAAAAGGGATACTAAATGTACCCAAAAAAGGAAATTATGCAATTGATCCAGAAATGGATTCAAAAATAGACTACACAACATTTGTTCAGTTTTTGGGAATATGGTTAGCAGAAGGACATACGTCTGCAAATGATCACACAAGAGTTGGGATATCTCAAAAAAAAGAAAGTGTAAAAGTAAAAATAAGAGAACTTCTTTCAAGATTTCCGGAAGAAATGAAATGGAAAGAATATATCAGTAAAGAAGGAACTTCTAGTTTTATGTTATTAGACCATAGATTGTATAGATTTTTAAGAGATAATTTTGGAACATGCTGTTATGATAAAAAGATAAACAAAGAATTTAAAAACTTATCCGCTGATCTTTTGGATGAAATGATATATTGGTTTAACTTGGGAGACGGTCGTTTCAATACAATTAAACAATTTGACAAAGAAGGTAATCCGAGAAATTATAAGGTTAGAAATATATTTTCCACATCCAAACAATTGATGTTAGATTTTAATGAAATTCTTTTAAAATCAGGCGGTTGCGGAAATATGAACATGCATATACCTAAAAAAGATTTTTTAATAAAAGATAGGATTATAAAAGCTGAAAATTGCGCCCCAATATATTTTCTATCAATTGCCAAAACAAAAAATATACACCTAGATAAAAGATTCCTCCAAATCGAAAAAATAGAAACCCAAAACCAC
>Ga0315901_10008380_pt1 | contig 12012 bp, 9 predicted proteins | sample LakEriMetagenome_10_FD_203761 | JGI IMG/M metagenome (GOLD analysis project Ga0315901, IMG submission 203761) | Freshwater fungal communities from buoy surface, Lake Erie, Ohio, United States - Buoy 2 MA116 | ecosystem: Environmental > Aquatic > Freshwater > Lake | place: USA: Lake Erie, Ohio...
CGGATCTCGTACAGACGCCCCCCGCAAACCGGACAGGCGGGTCGGGCATCGGACGGGCTCACGTGCTCATCCGACGGCTGGGGCGCGGCCCCGGACTGGGCCCGAGTCTGTTCATCTAACGACATGCGAATGCCTCTCGCTCTGCTGTCCTGAGAATTCCGCCGCGGCACGTTTCCGACACCTGTCTCCGGACCCGTGCCGGAAACGGCCGAACCGTTCTGAACGTTCTGGTCTGAAGGCCCCGGCATCATGCGCCGTCCGCTGGTTGTGATCAATGTTGTCGGCCTGACCCACGCGATGCTGGGTCCCGACACCCCTCAGCTCAGCCGGCTGGCCGCCGAAGGGTTTGCGCGTCCCCTGGGGACCGTGCTTCCCGCCGTGACCTGCTCGGCCCAGTCCAGCCTGTTGACCGGCCTGCCCCCGTCGGGGCATGGCATTGTGGCGAACGGCTGGTATTTCCGCGAGTTGGCCGAGGTGCTGTTCTGGAAGCAGTCGAACCACCTGGTGTCGGGAGAGACCGTGTACGACGCGGCCCGGCAGCTCGACCCCGGCTACACCGTGGCGAAGATGTTCTGGTGGTACAACATGTACGCGCGGGTCAACTGGTCGATGACCCCGCGTCCCAGTTATCCCGCCGACGGACGGAAGATCTTCGATTCCTACAGCCAACCGGCGACCCTGCGCGACGAACTGCAGGGGGAACTGGGGGTGTTTCCCCTGCCGAAGTTCTGGGGCCCCGCGGCCGACATCGAAAGCAGCCGGTGGATTGTCGACGCCTCGCTCTCGGTCTTCCGGCAGCATCGTCCCGACCTGACGCTGGTCTACCTGCCGCACCTCGATTACAACCTGCAGCGTCTGGGCCCGTCGCATCCCGCGATTGCGGATGACATCCGGGCGATCGACCAAGAGGCGGGGCGGCTGGTCTCGGCGGTGCGACAGCAGGGAGCCGAAGTGGTGGTGCTGTCGGAATACGCCATCACCGATGTGCAGCATCCGGTCCATATCAATCGGGCGCTACGAGAAGCAGGTCTGCTGACCGTGCGGCGGGAACCGTTGGGCTGGGAGACTCTCGACTGCGGAGCCTCCCGAGCCTTCGCCGTCGCCGATCACCAGGTGGCCCACGTGTATGTGCCGGATTCGCGCCACCTGGCCGAAACCGCACGGGTGTTGTCCCGCTTGCCCGGAGTGGCCGAGGTGCTCGACCGTCCCGCCCAGGCGCGGTTCGGGCTGGATCATCCCCGGTCGGGAGACCTGGTGGTGGTGGCCGCCCCCGGGGCGTGGTTTACCTATTACTTCTGGCTCGACGACCGGTTCGCGCCGGACTATGCCCGAACCATCGACATCCATCGCAAGCCGGGCTACGACCCCGTGGAACTGTTCGTCGACCCGCAGTTGCGGTTTCCCAAACTGCGAATGGCCCGCCGGCTGGCGCAGAAGAAGCTGGGCTTCCGCTACTCCATGGATGTGATTGGCCTCGACGCCACGATTGTGCGCGGCAGCCACGGCCGCCTTCCCACACCCGGACAGGAAGCGGCCGAAGGAGCGGTGTTTGTTTGTTCGTCCAAGGCCATTGAGCGCGACACGATCGCCATGACCGACGTCAAGTCGCTGCTGCTGCATTTGCAGTTTGGAGAGCAGCCGGCTCCACGCCCATAACCGCAGATCCCGCTGAAAGGGGACCAATCCGGGATTGCTCCGCGCGCTCTCACCTGCGGTCAATTGGGTCCAATCGAAAGCCGCACGACTCGTTTCTTCCCCACCCACAACAGCAGTCCCGGGGTGACCTCGATGGGTGTATCGTGCGTCTCAACACGTACCTTGTCTTCCCCCAGAGAGACTCCTCCCTGACTGATCAGCCGGCGGGCTTCGCTCGATGATGGGCTAAGTCCCGTCACCTGCAGCAGCCGGGCGGCGGGGATCCGCCCCTGCTCCAGGGCGGTCCCGGGGACCACCACTTCGGGAATCTCGGCGGGAAGTTCCTTCTGCGAGATTTCGCGTTGCCAGCGGTCGGCCGCTTCATCGGCCTCGGGGGAGGGGTGGTAGCCCGAGATCACGTGGCGGGCGAGGGTCAGCTTGGCGTCCTTGGGATGCCCGGCCAGCAGCCGATCGACCTCGGGCAGGGGGATATCGGTCAGCAGTTCGAAGTACATCCGCATCACCGCGTCGGGGACCTGCATGAACTTCTTCATCATGTCGTACGCCGACTCGCCAATCCCGATGTAGTTCCCCAGGCTCTTCCCCATCCGCCGCACGCCGTCGAGCCCCACCAGGATGGGGGTCATCATGCCAATCTGCTGGGGCATGTTCTGATCGCGCTGCAGGTCGCGGGCCAGCATGAAGCTGTAGAGCTGCTCGGTCCCGCCCAATTCGACGTCGGCCCGCACCTTCACGGAATCCCAGGCCTGCATGACCGGGTAGAGACACTCGTGGAGGAAGATCGCCTGCTCGGCGGCGTACCGCTTGGCGAAATCTTCTCGGGTCAGCAGTTGGGCCACGGTGACCTTGCTGCACAGTTCCAACACGTCGAGAAAACTCATGGCCGAAAACCAGTCGCCGTTGTGCACCACCTCAGCCCGCGAGAGGTCCACCACCTTGCCCACCTGGTTGAGGTAATCGCGGGCGTTGTTCTCGACCTGCTCCTGGGTCAGCCGGGCCCGGGTCTGGTCGCGCCCGCTGGGATCTCCCACGAGGGCGGTGTAATTGCCAATGATGATGACCGCCTGATGGCCCAGTTCCTGGAACTGGCGGATCTTGCGGAGAGGAACGGTGTGTCCCAGGTGCACGTCGATGCCTGTCGGGTCGATTCCGTACTTCACCCGCAGGGGCCGCCCGCTGCGAAGACTCTGCTCGAGCTTGCGCCGCAGCTCTTCGGCGGGGACGATCTTCTCGACACCGCGGGTCAACAGGGCCAACTGCTCTTCGACGGGGGGAAACGACATGATCAGCGAGGAACCAACGTGAAACAAACAAAACGGAAAACCAGCGGACCACCGCCCGGAACATCCGACTGTCCAAACCCATTCCAGCCAACGCCGGGAACTGGTACCGACCCGAGATTACGGGAAACCGCGGCCCGGTTGCAACGCCCATTCCCCGGCCCCTCGATCGCCGGACCCGCAGTCCAGTGGTTCTCGCGGACTCGGCAACGACCCCGGGTCCGGGCCTGCCACCCACCGGTCCGGGCCTGCCCCACCGGTTCGCTGCCCCACCGGTTCGCTGCCCCACCGGTTCGAACTCCAGTTCCTTGAGTTTGCCGGTCCCCAAGTCCATCATCGAACATTGTCGGTCCCTGATCATTCCCCCCCCGTCATCCATGAGCCTCTCTCCACTTCCCCTCCCCCGCCGTCAATTCGCCAGCGACAACTACTCGGGGATCTGCCCGGAAGCCTGGGAGGCCCTCTGCCAGGCCAACCAGGGGCATGCCCCCGGTTACGGTGACGACGCCTGGACGGCCCGTGCCGCCGACCTCTTGCGGGAGCTGTTCGAAATCGACTGTGAGGTGTTCTTCACCTTCAACGGCACCGCCGCCAACTCACTGGCCCTGGCGACCCTCTGCCAGTCGTACCACTCGATCGTCTGCCATGAAATGGCCCACGTCGAGACCGATGAGTGCGGCGCGCCCGAGTTCTTCTCGAACGGGACCAAGGTGCTGACGGTGGGTGGTGCCGAAGGGCGAATCGACCCTGCACAGGTCTCACGGGCGGTCCTCAAACGCAGTGACATCCACTTTCCCAAGCCTCGCGTACTGAGCGTGACCCAGGCCACCGAACTGGGGACCGTGTACGCCGTCGAAGAACTGCGCAACCTCTCCGAGGCGGCCCGTCGGCACGATCTGAAGATCCACATGGATGGGGCCCGCTTCGCCAACGCGATTGCCACCCTGGGAGTCTCCCCCAAGGAGGTCACCTGGCGCGTGGGGGTCGACGTGCTCTGCTTCGGCGGGACCAAGAACGGTATGCCGGTGGGGGAGGCGGTGGTTTTCTTTCGCCGTGACCTCGCCGCCGAATTCGCCTGGCGCTGCAAACAGGCGGGCCAACTCGCCTCGAAGATGCGGTTCCTGGCGGCCCCCTGGGTGGGGCTGCTGCAGACCGGAGCCTGGTTGAGACACGCGAGCCATGCCAACCAGATGGCCGCCCGGTTGACCGCCAGACTGCGGCAGATTCCCGGAATCCAGTTCCTGTCCACCCCGCAGGTCAACTCGGTGTTCCTCGAACTTCCCCCGGCCATCATCGAGGCGCTGCGCCAACACGGCTGGAAGTTCTACACCTTCATCGGACAGGGAGGAATCCGCCTGATGTGCAGTTGGGACACCACCGCGGACGATGTCGACGCGCTGGCGGACGATCTGACCCGGTTGCTGTCCCCTGCCCCGGCATGAGCCTCCCCCCTCCGCTGACCTCGACCGACGACCTGTTCCGACCGGCACAGGCCGGTCAGTTCTTTCCCTGGCGCGACGAACTGCCGCCCGGCCAGCACATTCCACTCACCTGTGCCGAGCTGTCGCGGCTGGCCTACGCTCCCCGGCAGGTCATCGAGGCCACACTCGAGACTCTCGATTGGAAATTGGAATGTCTCCTCCACGGCCAGCGGTTCCTTCCGGGGCAGGCCGACACCGAGGGCTTCGTCACCTGTCCCCGCGGCGGCGGCCCCCGCTTCGTGGTCTTTCGGGGGACCGACTCGGGCAGCGTGGACGACCTGCTGACCGATCTGAACGCGGTCCCCCGGCGGTGGCGCGACCGCCACACCGTACACCGTGGTTTCGCCGATGAATACGACTCGTTGTGTGCCCCCCTCCAGCAACTTGCGGGGGGATCCGCCGACCTGGTGCTGACGGGCCACAGCCTGGGAGGAGCCCTGGCGACCTTGGCCCTGGACGATCTGCCCGGTTCGCGCCTGGTGACCTGGGGAGCCCCCCGCGTGGGAGATCGGCCATTTGTGGACAGCCTGCAAGCAGCCTCCATTGAGCGGTACGTGCACTGCTGCGATCTGGTGGCGCGCGTGCCGCTGGTGTCGCTGTCGCAGGAATCGCTGGTTGGTTTCCTGCGTCGATTCGGCGAGGGACTCCGCGAGGAGGGTCAGGCTGCCCCGCGCCTCTGGCAGTTGGCCGAGAAACTCGACCCTTCAGCCTTTCTCGAAGCCCAAGCGGCTCACTGGCTGGGTGGGCCCCCTCCGGCATACCAGCACCCCGCCCGGTTGCATTACCTGACGTCGACCGGCGCCTTGGAAATCGACCCGCACGAATCGGTGGTGCGCGAAGACCAGCGACGAGGGCGGGCCGCCTTTCGACTGGCCGTGAAGGAGCGTCTGCCGGATGCGGCACTGGTCCGGGGAATCTGGAAGTCCGCCAGCCAGGCGCTCTGGTCGCTCCCCCGGGGAGATTGGTCCGGGGCCCGCGGCCACCTGGTTCGGACGGTCCGCGAACTCGCCGAGTCGAATCCTCTGCAGCTCGTGCTGATCCGCGACTTCGCCGATCACGCCCCGTGCCACTACGTGCGGGCCCTCCTCCACATCACGCGGCGGGAAGCACACCCCGCCGCCCCCCGCTGATCAGCGAATGGTCTCTTCCCGGTCGACCAGCCGGCTGATCCGGTTGGGGGAGGGGCGATACAGGGGGCGTCCCACACGGTCGTTCTTTCGCTGGTCGATCTTCCCGTAGACCCGAATCATGTCTCCTTCGAGGAAATTCTCGAGGGCGTCGTCGTGCGCAAGAGTCAGCACGCCGCCAAACTCGTCATTTCCATCCGGATCGTAGGTCACCTGCCAGTCCCCCGTTTGGGGATCCTGCGAGACCGTGCCACTGATCCAGCTATAGTCATTCGCTCGTTTGAAAGGCGACTTGCGGCCCCGGCGGGGGGCCTCAGCCACCCCCGACGTGCGTCGGATGGGAGAGCGCGGCGGGCGAAAATCGTCGTCGTAACCAATGGTCTCGACCGCATCTTCAGAGTCGCTGGGAATTCCCCCACCCGAGGGGGGCTCGACCTCTTCCAGAGACCGATTGCTTCCCTTGATGGTATCGGCATCTTCGTTGAGGATGCTGCCCCCCACTCCCTCAGGAATGGGCCGCGGCTCGACAGGCCGGGGAACAGGCTGTTCGCTCACCGCGCCCGGTGACGTGGTGACCGTTTTGGGAGCCGCCGTGACGCCCCGTCCCTGTGATGGATTCGTTGTTACGGGAGGAGCCATCGCCGGACCACGCTGGGGGCCATATCCGGGAGGTTGTGCCGGATAGGTCTGCGTGGGGTAGACCGGCGTGGGGTTCGTCCGCAGTGGTGGTCGCTGGCCGGGTTGGGCGTACTCCGGAGGGGCGGGATTCGTGTAAGTGGTCGCCGGTGCCGGGGAGTAAACCGTGGGGGCCGGGCCATAGGTGGTCGGCGGCGGAGCCGCGTACGGCCCGGTTCCGGTGTATCCATAAGGGTGGTACGAATGACAGCCCACCGCCAGCAGGACGGACAAGCCCATCAAGGGGCGCCAAGCGATCTGCATCAGCCAATCCTCGTACGGTTCGACCACGCGGTTCCACCGCGCGAAGGGAGCCGAACCGCGGCAGAGTCTGACTGATGTCCGGGATTCTGTCCATTCCAGTTTCCCGGCCCGTTGGGGCCGGCCCCGCTCTCTGGTCCTGGGCGCGTCGGGCGCAGGGGAAGTGATTCGAGGCGGGAACGGCCGGAAGTGTCAAAACCAGGCAATTCCGACACCAGCCGTCGAAAGCGACGGATTTTTGCTGAAAATCCCTCTGGCCCCGGAAAACCGTTTGCAGTATGGTCCGCCGCGTGAAGCCCTCTTGGAAGGGGCTGCCCAGAATGAGTGCGTCACCAGGCAAGGATGCTGGCAACCATGCAGAAACTTCCCGCTTCGTCTCTCTTGTGCGTGGCCCGTTGGGGCCGCTCGGTCGCTCCGCTGGCGATCTCATTGGGGTGCCTGATTTCCCCCTCCCTGATTTCCCCCGTAGCCGCCCAGCAGAAGGCTCCGGCCGGAGCCAAGGGAGCCGCGAAGTCGGCCGCTCCTGGCGCGAAGTCTCCCGCCAACCCCCCTGCGGGCGAGAAGTCGGCCGCGACGAAGTCTTCTGGTACCAAGCCCACCGGTGCAAGTTCCACCGGTGCGAGTTCCACCGGTGCGAGTTCCACCGGTGCGAAACCCGCCGCCCCAGCCGCGCCGCCGCCAGCCGGAGCGACCCCTCCCGGCCCCGCGGGAGATGAGCTGGACGATCTGGATCTGAAGGAAGATCTGAACCTCGTCTCACGCGAGGAACTGCAAGACTTCCTCGAGTCGATGGGGCAATCGGTCGACGACGGAAAACTGACCGAGTTCAACCGGTCCATCGATTGGGATGGGATGTCGGCCAAGGCGAGCCGCGGCTTCCAGATTCCCGTCAAATCGAAGGGCAAATTCCTCTCCGAGTTCCGCGACGCCCAGGATGCCGACACCGGCTTCTCGGGCCAGGTGGTTCGTTCGGCCACCCGCGGCGGCAGCTACACCCTCGTCAAGATCCATGAGGTGGGGGCCGAGACGCGGGCGATGTTCCGCATGGTCCTTCCCGAAGATGGCGGCTTCAATTACCACGACTACGTGCTGGGACGGGTCGGAGGCCAGCTCAAGGCGACCGACGTCTACATCTACGGGGCGGGCGAGCTGCTGACCTCAACCATGCGGCGGGCGATGATCATCTCCGCCGCCTCGCAGGGTCCCGAGTGGCTCAAGGGTCTCACGGGGCGAGATCTCGACATGGCCAAGTCGGCCAAGCAGATCCGCGAATACTCCGACCTGGCCGCCAAGGGTGACCCGGAAGGGGTGCTGGCCCGCTATGCCAAGCTTCCCAAGAGCGTGCAGTCCGAAAAGGGAGTGTTGCTGGTCCGCCTGTATGCCGCCACACAGGTCGACGACAAGACCCAGGAAGAGGCCCTCGCCGATATCCGCAAGTCGGATCCCAAAGACTACGCCGGCGACCTGCAGTGCCTTGCCTCGTACCTCTCGGCCCAGAAGTACACCCCGTTTGAAAAGGCGGTCATCCGTCTGAACAAGGCGGTGGGCGGCGACCCGTATCTCAATGTTGTGTTGGCTGGCATGGAGGTCGAACGGCAGGACTACAAGAAGGCCCGCCAACTGTTGGAAGAGGCTGTGACTGCGGATGACACCGTGATCGACGCCTGGTGGAGCCTCGTCACCGTCTCGCTCCGCGAGAAGGATTTCGCCGCCACCATCAAGTACCTCGACCGCCTGGCCTCCGACTTCAGTGTCGATGTGGGGGATGTGACGAAGAACGCCGAATACGCCGACTTCGTCAAATCGCCGGAATTCGCCAAGTGGAAGCAGCCCAGCAAGACGGCCGACAAGGGACGCAAATCGAAGGGGTAGGCTGTTCCCCGGCCAGTCGGTTTCCCCATCCATTTCCGCGACCTTCCAGCCATGTCCATCCCGTCTCCCGTGCTGGTGACCGGCGGAGCCGGCTATGTCGGCTCCGCCCTGATTTCCCGTCTGCTCTCCCTGGGGGTGACAGTCCGGGGGCTCGATTGGAATCCCCCCCCGGCCGGCCTGGAAATGTCCCCCTCGAGGCTTTCCTGGATGGAGGGAGACATCCGCGAGCCGGGCCTGCTGCGGCAGGCCATGACGGACTGCCGCGGTGTCGTGCACCTCGCTTCCATCGCCGACGCGGCAAGTTGCGACATCGATCCGGGTCTGGCGCGGTCGATCAACGTCGAGGGCCTGAGTTCCGTACTGGCCGAGGCGGCTTTGGCCGGGGTGGAACCGCTGGTGTTGGTCACCCACGCTCCGGAACCGCAGTCGCGCGGGTTCCACCGGATGGAGAGAGTCCGTGAGGATCTGGCCGACCAGGCCCGCGATCGCGGGCTGGCCGTCGCCACGGTGCGCGTTCCGACGCTGTGCGGCTGGTCGCCCCGCATGCGATTTGACCTCCCCGGAAACGCCGCAGTCGCCCACGAGTTCGCCGCATCGCACGATGCAACATCCGTCGACTCTCCGCTCCCCCCCAGTCTGCATCTCGACGACCTGGTCGACCTGTTGGTGCTGTTGCTGGCCTGGCCCCCGGCGATCACCTGTGGTGGAGTTTTGGAAGTCTCCCCCAAAGACATTCCAGGCGGTTCCACCCACCATCCCTCGACCATGCGCCACCCAGTCGCTGCGAACGACGAAGCGGTCCGCTCGCTCGCCGACGAGTTCAGCTGGTCTCCGCACCGTTCCCCCAGCCAGGCCCGCTCCGAACTGTGGGAGCGGCTGTCCCAGGGGGAATTCCCCGACGCCCTGTCCAACCCCGCCTATCACAACGCCGATGGACAGCGGCACGGACCCCGCGGCCGCAATCGCTCGGCCGCCTGATTCCTCCCCCACGAGACTTTATGTCCCTACCGTTGACCGACCCCCTGCTGCGGCTGGCCGCCGCGGATCAGCGCGTGGTCCTGCTGACTGGCGACGTCCCCCCCGGCCAGTTGCAACCCCTGGCGGACCAATTGCCGGGACGCTGTTTTGACTCCGGAACCGCCGATGCCCGGCTCATCCAGCAGGCGGTCAGCATGGCGCTGTCGGGACTGCGGCCGATCGTGCTGGGGGCGGTCTCGCATCTCACCACGCGATGCCTCGACAGCATCCATTCGCAGATCTGCCGGCACCGGGCGCGGGTCACCCTGGTGGGACACGATGCACCGCCACGGGGGGGCGACGACTCGACCGTCTGCCGACACGATGTGGCCCTGCTGCGGCCCCTGCCCAACCTGGCGATCGCCTGCCCCGCCGACGAGTTGGAATTCACCGCCGTACTGCGGGCGTCGCTGTCGCGCACGTCGGCCACCTACATCCGGCTGGCCGGGACCACGGGCACACGCATTCATTCCGAACCGACCGAGATCCGGCCCGGGCGATTCATTCCGGTGCGTGCCGGGTCCGAACTCTGTCTGCTGGCCTCTGGAGACGTTTTGGGCGAAGCGCTCGAGGCGGCCCGGCTGCTCGAATCGAGCGGAGTGGAGGCGGCGGTGGTCAGTTGCCCGTCGATCAAACCACTCGACGCAGATTGGCTCGACACCAACCTCCACCGGTTCACCCTGGCGGTGACGCTGGAGGACCACGGCCTGCTCGGAGGCTTCGGCGCGGCGATCGCTGAATGGCTGGTCGATTCCCCCACCCATCGCACCCCGCTGTGGCGCTGCGGTACCCCGGAAGTCTTCACCGGGGAGACCCTCGATGCCAATTCCCGCCGGGCAACGCTCGAGCCGTCGCGGCTGGCGGCACAAATTCTCAAACAGTTGCGCCGCCGCCGAAAACTCGCCGCCTGAGGCGTATCCGCCGCGGCGGCTGATGGATCCCCCGGCTACCAGTGCGCATTGGGTCCCGAGGGGACCGCAACGGTCATCTCGGGCTGATCGGTCCGACTGCCGACCGCCGGTCCCCGTTCTTCGATCTCGGCCAGAACCGCGAAGAACTCGTCGACGTTCCGGGCCGACTGCGTCTTGTGTCTCAGGTGAGGAGCGACCCGCATCGCCTTGAGATACCAGTGGGCCATCTTCCGGAAAAAGGGGACGGCCCGGTCGGCCCCCCGCAGCTCGATCACATAGCCAAATTGCTGCCGTAACAGTCCCAGGCGATCGTCGAAGTTCCCGGGCGGATCAGATCGGCCCGTCTGTTCCCACTGGTGCAGTTGACGGAAAATCCAGGGATTGGCAAGTGCCCCCCGGCCAATGGAAACCCCCGCGCAGCCGGTCTCTCGCAGCATGACCTCGGCGTCGGCCACGCTCAGCACATCGCCATTGCCGATTACCGGAATTTTTCGTACTGCCTCCACGACCTGCCGGATCCCATCCCGGTTAACCTGTCCCGAGAATCCCTGGGCCCGGGTGCGGCCATGAATCGCTACGGCGGCCACCCCCACCTCTTCGAAGGCGCGGGCAAAGGCGGGCGCGGTGATGTTTTGATCGTCCCAGCCGAGCCGCATTTTGACCGTGACGGGAATCGAGACGGACCGCACCACCGCCTCGACCAGTTCGATCGTCTCTTCGCGACGGCACATCAGGCTGGCCCCCGAACCGGTCTTGGTGACCTTTCCCACCGGGCAGCCCATATTGATGTCGACCGAGGCATGCCCCGCCCCCTCCAGCCGGCGTGCCGCCTCGCAGAGGTACTTCGGCTCGGCACCAAAGATCTGCACCGCCAGCGGCGTGTCTTCCGGGCAGGTGGCGGTCAACTCCAGGGTTTTCTCCGACCCTTCCACGAGGGCCCGGGAATTCACGAGATCGGTCGTGGCCAGCCCCAATCCCCCCAAGGCCCGCACCACGCGCCGGAAGGGAAGATTCGTGTAACCCGCCAGGGGAGACAGCAGCCACCGCGTCGGCAGTGGCAGGGGTCCGTAAGAGAGTTTGGGCACGGCGTTCATAGACCCAATAGTACCAACTGCGAGAATCGAATCCGAATCAACCGTCCCTCACCATTCCAGCCCCACCGGCCTCCCCACCCCGTGGCGACGAACCTCCAGGTTTGTCGGTCCAACAACCCCCGGCCAACCCCCCACTCGCACTACGCCGCTTTAGCCGTCTTCCCATGCGGCCAGCACGACCATGGTCCGCGCTCCTCCCTCCCGCACACAACCCGTCTGTGTTTCCATCTCATTCCGCCGGCACCTCCCGGCGCACGGACCGTCTTGGATCGGATCCTTCGCCCCCGCGGTGCTGGTTTAACGTGCGGCGTACGAATCGATCATGGGCCAAATGCGAATTGCGTCTTTGCCATCCCGAAACCGACGGCGCGGCCGGCTGGCCCAATCCACGCGTGAAGCGCACCCCTTCAGGTTTCAGGTCGTTAATTATTGGTTCGTCACCCGAATCTGTGGGTAAAAAGGGAATGGGGTGTAGCTCGGGCTCGACAGAAGGGGGCGAGTGCGGCCTTGGGGGGGGGAAAGAAGCGCATCCTGTGGGCGGGAGAGTAAGCTGGGAGTTGAAGAGACAACCGGCGTACGCCCCCCGGAGCCACAGGATGCAACTGAAGACGATCCTCAATCGGCTGGAGAAACACAAG
>Ga0315901_10008384_pt1 | contig 12011 bp, 7 predicted proteins | sample LakEriMetagenome_10_FD_203761 | JGI IMG/M metagenome (GOLD analysis project Ga0315901, IMG submission 203761) | Freshwater fungal communities from buoy surface, Lake Erie, Ohio, United States - Buoy 2 MA116 | ecosystem: Environmental > Aquatic > Freshwater > Lake | place: USA: Lake Erie, Ohio...
TAACTCGTTCTGCACAACAACAAGCAGCAGGCCGTGCTATTCTTCGTACTGCTAGCCGTGCTGGTATGGGCGCTAATATTCTTGGTGCAGCCGCTGCTGGTTATGAATCTGCTAAAGAAGAAAGCCGTTCACGCCTAAGTGCTGTAGATGCTCGTGAGAGTTATAAAAATATTGTAGGTACTGGTGGTAGTAAAGACAACCTACCGGGTTTTAAGGTATCAGAGTCTAAGTCTACTGCTGCCCCTAAGCGTGCAAAAGCTAAAGAAGTTTCTGCTTACGACATTGACCCAAATGCTGGTGCTGTACGTGAAGGCCCACACTCAGGTATTTCTGGTGAGACACGAGAATCAGCAATGGAAGATGTAAATAAGCACAAGTGGAAGGGAAGTTATGACTACGATGACTAATTCAGTGAAAGACACAATGGATGGCATTTGGGCCCGTAAGGCTGAGAACATTGCCAAGAAGAAAGAACGAGAAGAAAAGAAAGAAAATGGTACGTTTGTGAATACCCTTTTGGTAGAAATGATGCCTACTGGTTTGTACAAGTGTCGTTATGAATTGGGTGGTCCTGTTCCTTCTGAGTTTGATGGACTACACACTTCCATTGTGAAGGTTAAGGCTCTAGCCATTAGGCGCTGGGGCAGTGATGAAAAGATTAAGGTGGCGTAATGGCTGCTAGCCCAGCAGTTGAAGATAGTTTTACCTTTGTAAAGGGGCTAGTCACTGAAGGTGGCTACTTTGCCCATCCCAAGAATGCTTGGAAGGAAGGCTTCAACGTAACACCCCTTGTAGATGGTTCTATCGAGCGCAGGAGCGGTTTAGACTACGAGAGTGTATACCAGCTATATGCTGCCTCCATTGACGCCTCTGAGCGCGATCTATGGGCCTTTACGGTGGAACAGTGGAATGCTGTAGGGGGCAATGGCAACCTAGACTTCTTTGTGGTGCAGATTGGCCCCACCATTCACTTCTATGAGAGTGCCACTGGCACCGTGAGTGCAAACAAGAAGAGCTTCACTGTTGACCTCACTGCCTTTGGCTTCACGGGCCTATCGGGTGTGGTGGGCTCCAGTGTCATCAAGGCCACAGCAGCCTACGGCAAGCTCATCATCACCAATAGAGATTGCGAACCAATTCTTGTCATATACGAGCCAACAACTGACACGATTACCACACAGAAGCTAGAACTACTCATTCGGGACTTTGATGGTATTCGTAGTCCCAAGCAGGTATCTGAAGAACTCACTGAGGCTCAATGGACTGCTGAAAACTTCTGGCCTCAAGCACTATATAACCTTTATAACCAAGGGTGGCAGGATGATAAAATCACTGCCTATAAGGCCGCTAAGAGTAATAAACTACCGGGTAATAACAAGGTGTGGATATATGGTAAAGACACCAATGACAATTTTGATGTAACGGTGTTGGACAAGCAGGACTTTGGTACTATGACTGCCCCCAAGGGTCGTGTAATCCTACAAGCCTTCTATCAGGACAGGTCTTCTGCACTATCTACAATTGCAAGCACCACACCTCCGGGTTCGTCTGTACCTTCAACACCCAACTACAATGATATTTACGAGTCTACAGGCCCATGACTATCCCAGTAAACTATGAAACCACAAGGCCAAAGGTCTGTGCCTTCTTTGCAGGGCGTGTGTGGTATGGTGGTGTAGAGAGTACACAGAAGAATGGCTGGGTACTCTTTAGTCAAGTAGCTACTGACATTGACAGGTTTGCCAAGTGTTACCAAGAGGGTGATCCTACCTCTGAAGTGTTCAGTGATTTGGCAGACAATGATGGTGGTGTCATTGTTATTCCTGATGCTGGGGAAATTGTAGAGTTAAAGGCTCTAGGGCCCTCTCTACTGGTGTTTGCCACCAATGGCCTGTGGCAAATCATTGGAGGAGACAATGGCTTCAAGGCCACTGCCTACAGTGTTCAGAAGGTGAGCAACATTGGTTGTGTAGCCCCTAAGAGTGTTGTAGAGGTAGAAGAACTCATTATGTACTGGGCCAATAACGGTGTGTATGCCGTGAAGATTGGTCAAATGGGTGAAGCTTCTGTAGAGAACACCACTGATGTCACCATCAAGTCCTTCTATCAAGCTATTCCAGCACTTAATAGGTTCTACGTAGAAGGGGCCTATAACGCCTCTGCCAAGGTGGTTTGGTGGGCCTATAACAAGGATAGTGTGACTAGTTCCAGTGAAGGACGTTACAAGAAGAATCGTATCCTATGCTTTGATGTGCGCCTTGGTGCATGGTATGTGTACGACATTGCTGCTGGTAGTCCCATCCCTGTAGCCATTGCAGTGACCAATGAGTCCCAAGAGACAACTCAAGAGTATGAAGTCATCGCTGACGCTGACGAAGTATTGTCTGGTGCAGATGAAGTGATTACAGATGTGCCTGTGGTGAATGCCTCTACACGACAGTTCAAGGTACTCACCTTGCACCCTGTTACCGCCAATAACTACAGTGTGACATGGAGTGACTTCAACAATACATCCTTCAAGGATTGGTACACCTATAACACCTTGGGTGTTGATGCTCCTGCCTACTTCATCACTGGGTACACAATGGGCAACACGGGGCCTGCTAGGGCCAAGACAGCAGGGTATGTCTCTGTGTTTATGAAGCGCACTGAGACAGCCCTAGATGCATCTGCAAATCCCTTGAATGAAAGTAGTTGTTTCATGCAGACCCGCTGGGACTTCACAGATAACACCTATCCCGGTAAGTGGGGAGATGAATATCAGGTGTATAGGCACCTACGTCCCTTCTTAGCCAATCCTTTTGCCACCTTTGACGATGGCTACCCACTAGTCATCACCAAGAACAAGGTGAGGGGCCGTGGGAAGGCACTACAGATCAAGTGGTCCAGTGAACCTGGAAAGGACATGAAGATGGTAGGATGGTCCACTACGTTCACGGGTAACACCAATGTATGAAACCATCGTTGAAGATGACGATGTATGGGCTACGGTTCAATGGGCACATGGGGTTCCCTTCGCACACCTAAGGGTGTATGTATGGAGCCCAAGGGTATGCCGAAAGATTGAGAACATCATCAAGGCATACATTGTTTCAACTCAACAAGATTTATTTGTAGCAGCCCCTGTGGACAACGCAAAGTTGCACAAGTTTTGTAAACTTATGGGTGGAAGAATGGTTGGTAAAACCAGTGAATCCATCGTGTTTATTTGGGAGGCTTGATGCCGCAAGCATTACCTTTTTTAGCTGTTGCTGCTCCTATTGCATCTATTGTCTCTAGCGTTAAAGCAGGGAAAGAAGCTAGGGAACAGGCACGGGCAGAGCAGCGCCGTGCTGACATTCAAAACGTTCGTTCTGTAAGACAAAGCATTCGTGAGGCACGATTGGCCCAAGCATCCCTTGTGTCTCAAGGTGCTGTGTCTGGTGCTCTCATGGGCTCTGGTGTTGCTGGTGGTCTATCATCAGTGGCGTCCCAGCTTGGGGGTAACCTCAACTACATTAGTCAAATTGCAGAGGAGAACACCAACATCTTCAATGCTCAAATTGCAGGGGCTCGTGCAGCCTCCAATGCCACCATCTTTGGGCAAGTGGGTCAACTTGCTGGTGGTATTTACAAAGAGAAAACTGGTAAGAGTCCTTTTAGCGTATTCACCTCATGATTGACTACACACAAGAGTTGCAAGATGAAGCACCTACTCTGGAGTATTCTCCAGAGGAGATGATGCCTCCACCAATGGCCGATGTGGGCCGCTATAAAACCTTTCAACATCTTCGTTTCCTAGCCACTGGGGAACCCGTAAAGCAAGAGGACATTGAGTGGAAGTCCTCTCTAGAGTCTGCATGGAACACGGTGAATGCAGAACAAGTAGCCATTGACAAGGCCCTTGCAAATAGGGCCATTTCCCAGAACAACGTAACTGTGGCAACAGATGCCATTCAAAGTGTTCGTGACCGTATGAACGTTGAATGGGCCGCTAGCAAGCCTGAGAGGGACAAGCTGGAAGAAGTGGCAAATGCAGCCATTGAGAAGCTCTATGCCCTAAACCAGCGTACCATTTCAATTAACACGGTGCAGAAGGCTGCACAACAAATCCCTGAAGTAGCTAAGGAAGTAGCCGCTGCTGCTGCCCTACAGAAGGAAGTTGAAGCAGGAACCTCATGGGGTAACCTTGGGCAGTTTGTCCTGCGTAACCTAGTGCCTTTTGGCGGCACGGCAGAGAACCTAGCCATTGATGAGGTGGCTAAGAAATATCTCAACCCAGAGGATATTTCCTTCTTTGGTGGTGTGAGTGAGACAGAGCAGGCCCTACAGAATAGGTTTCGTAGCCTAGCACCTGAGGACAGGGCCCAATGGATTACCAATTTATTCCGTGACCTAAAGGCTAGCTGGAAGATTAGTGACTACCAAGCTGCTTCTGTCCTCAAGAATCTTCTAGACAATGAAGACATTGAACAGCGTCCTGTTCTTGATACACTGAACAAGATTGTTCCTGGACTAGAGATTTTAGGTTTAGGTCTTGCAGCTAGGGCAAGCACTCGTAGTGTTAAAGCTGCCATTGAAATGAACACTGCTGAACGTGCCCTAGCGAAGGCTGGGGGTAAAGACATTCTTGTGTCTCAGCAAGTGGGCCGGGTACTCCAAGGCACTGCACCTCTTGTGAAGGAAGTGACGGGTGTAGCTGCCATTGAGGCTATGGGTAGCCTTGCCAGTGCCACTGTGAAGCACGTACTTCCCTCTGGTATCTCTACGGCTGCTGCTGACGTTCAGAAGGCCATTATCTCTCAAGGGGAGAGAGCCCTAGACTCTATTCGCTCCACCATTGGTCTGAAGGGTTCTGAGGCCCTACAGGAGATGGCAGAGTTGCAGGCACGCTTTAGCCCTGCTGTTAATCCCTCAGTGGCCCGTTTAGACTTTGCTTCTGACGGTGCTGTGGTGATGTTCAAGCCAGAACACTCCAACACCTTCCTCACCCGTGAGGCTGCTGAAGATTGGGCTAAGGCCAATGTGTCTGCCAAGTATGACATTGTTGAGGACACGACAAACCCCGTATTCTTGGTGAGTGCTGATGCACGTAAGGCTCTGGAGACTGAGTTGGCCCTTGCAACGGCTGAACGTGCCTCATTGGCTAAGGAACTCGCTAAAAGCCTCAAGGAGCCCCTAAAGCCTGTTGTTGAGGGTGGAGTACCAGAGGCCCCTGTAAAACCCGTTGTAGAGGCTCCTAAGGCCCTGCAAACGAGTAAGCCAAAGTATTCCTTTGGTCCAATTAAGTTTGACCTAGAGTTTGACAGTCTTCTGGACAAGGCCATTTACCAAGTTGGTAGTAAGTCTTCTCCAAGCAAGAGTGATGAAGCCATCCTTCAATGGATTGAGAGTCAGACGGGTTTCACCCTAGATGCTGTGAAGCAACGGGCTTCTGCTCTTCGTGACACCATCAAAAGGCTCTCTCGTGATGCAGACAATGTTTCTGCTGAACGTATCCGCATCCCTGCCACTGTGGCCCCAGAGGCACAGGGCATGGGGGCTATTCCTGGTATCATCAAGGGTGAAGCTCCCGGTGTACAGTTTAGGGGTAAACTATTCTTTTCCCCGAAAGCCAATACTCGTGTTGTTGGTAATGTGGCTTATTCAAACACTGTACCTGAAGAGGCAACCTTATTCGTTGAGAGACTAGGAAAGTCTCTAGGTGTTGATGGTAAGTTGGTAGTTGCTAACGTAGATGACATTCTAACAAGCCCTTACACCCTGCTTCGTGTGTGGAATGGCACTACAGCCCGTCACATAAAGGGTGATGCAATGTTCTTCATTGCGGATGATGGTATTCCCGTCATCTTGGTGAAGAATGCTACACAAAAGACCAAGGTACAGTGGCTAGAGACATTTGCCCATGAGTATGGGCACCTGTGGGAACACCAGTGGGGCTTTAAGTATTCTGCCACCTTACAAACTATTTTCAATGATTTCCTGAAGGCTAGGAAGATTGAGAGTATTTCTGAGGGTAGCTTAAAGACAATCTTGGAGTTCCGTTCCTATCATGCTGCACGAGATGCACTGAGGGCTGGTAGTGCTGATGCCTACCTCAAGGCAAACCCAAAGCTTCTTAAGTGGATGGACCTCTACAATGAGTTCTTTGCTGAGAACTTTGCCAAGTGGGCACTAACAGATGAGGTTCCAACAACGGTGTTGGGGCAAGCCTTCAAGGCCATTACAGATGGCATCAAGTCCATCTTGTCAAACCTCACCTCAGAGGCTGCGTGGACTACCAAGTACCTAGACCCTGATGAGCGCATTGCAAAGCTCCTGAATGACCACATTGCCTTCCATGCCAACACCAAGAAGGTGAAGCCTGCTACAGCCATTAGGGAGTCTTTCCTCATGGCAGATGCTATGGGAGTTGCCAAGCAGACCCGTCTTGCAGAACTGGATGACTCCATTGCTCACCTGTCACAAGAGTTACAGGCAATGGACGATGCTGCCAAGAGTCTGTCCAATGGATACCTTGTGCGGGTCAAGATGCCCAATGACTTGAAGTTCACTGATGCAGACATTGCCTCTGCAAGTAGTGGTGTTGCTGAAATTGTGCAGGACTACGCTCTCATTGCCTCACGAGAGTCCTACGCAGAGCGTGTAGTGGGCTGGAACATTCAGTCCAAGATGCGTAATGATCTCATCAACTTTGCCCGTAAGCCTCTAGAGTCTTTGAACAAGAGGGACTTCAAGAAGGTGAATGATGCTCTCATCCGTGGAGACATGGAAGGGAAAGAGTTCACGGCACTAGAACTTGAGGGTATGGGTCTAAGTAGTAAGGCACAGAAAGCCTACTTCACCTTCCGTACCACACGAAATATGACCTATATGCTCTTGAATGAAGCTGTAGCGTCCTCTCTCAACAGGCGTGGGTTCAAGCACCTTGTGAACACAAACGTCACTCCTGGCACCTTTGGTAGGGCCGTAGAGCCTCCCGGTGGCTTGGTGTGGTTTGCTGATGAGAGCAGGGCAGTCATGGCAAAGGAGGACTTTGCTGACAAGTTCCCCGGTGTACGCATCTATGAGTTGGATAACATCACCAAGCAAGACGGTAGGCCCTATCGCTACATTGCCACTAAGCTTGAGGCCACAGAAGAACTACCCATCACTCGTGCTCTAAACTATAGGCCCGGGGAGTTCAGGCGCATCTACACGGATGAGCACATGGTGAAGCTCACTATGAACGGTTATGACAAGCCAGTGCTCCACCGCACCGCTGGAACCTATAGGGATGGATTTCAGTATGTGAAATCTTTCAAGGAAGCACAGGCACTACATAAGGCAGGTAAACTCACCATTGGTGAAGCCTCTAGGCTCATGGAGGGTTTTGATTGGAAGCCCGAGGAACTTGTTGCTGCCTTTGCCCGTGGGGACTTTGATGAGGTGACAGACATTCAAGTGCTGGGTAACCGCCTTGACAGTGATAGTTTTGATGAAGACCACATCCGCATGGGCAACAGTGCCTTTGCCAAGCGTGGTGAAGAAGCCATTAAGAATGTACGTGGGGAAGTGAACACCCTTAGCCCCTTGGAGAGCCTATCGAGTGAAATTGCCAACACGGCATTCGTACACTCCATTACTGCGTGGCGTGATACTCAGGTGCTACGCTGGTTCAACACCTTCATCAAGGATTCCTCTGAGTACGAGAAGTACAGCAGTATGGAACCCAATAGGGCCTTTGCTGCCTACATGAAGGAGCGTGGGGAACACTTTGTTGGCACCGATAAGCGTAGGGTGTTTCAGCGTAACGTAGAGAACTACATTGAGTCTCAACTGAACATCACCACTCCTCTAGAGAGAAACATCAATGCCACGTTTGCTCGTGCTTGGAAGGGTCTACAAGAGGGTGAAGGAGTTGTAGCCAAGGTTGCAGGCTCCAAGGTGATTCAGGGCATGTCTGAGTGGGAAGTGACATCAGGGCTGCGTCAAATGGCCTTCCATGCCTACTTTGCCATGAACCCAAAGACCTTCATCATGCAGGCCATGAACACAGCTAACGCTGCAATGCTGCACCCAATTCACGGCACCAAGGCGGCAGCACAGATGCCTGCTCTGGTGGCTGCATTGGCCTTTGACAGTGAGAAGGCTTGGAGGGCAGCAGCAGTCATTGGTAAACTAGGTATTGGCACTGATGAGTTTGTGGAAACTGTAAGGGCCATTAAGCGTTCTGGCCTCCTACAAGCCGCAGAACAAACACAGCTATGGGGACGCTCTGACGTAGGTGGTATCTTTGATAGGACCACCAGACGTACTCTAAGAGTCTCTGGGGCCATGTTTGAGTATGGGGATAAGTTTGGGCGCATCATGTCCTTTGACATTGCCCGTAGGGACTTCATTGCAACCAACCCTGGAGTGGCTTGGTGGACTGATGAAAATCTCGCAACAATTGTGGCAAAGACTGATGCACTCACACAAAACTTGAGCAACGCCAACACGGCATCTTGGCAGCGGGGTCTTGCCTCAATACCTACGCAGTTCATGCAATATCCTATTAAGTTTGCCACCAACGTTGCCTCTGCCATCTATGCTGGTAAGAATCGAAACTTAACCCGCAAACAAGCCGTACAACTACTGGCATTCCACATGCTGGCCTTTGGTACTGCTGGTAATGCAATGTTTGGTCTTGGTGGAGTTGTGTCTGAGTCCTTGGCAGAAGAGGATGAAGATACCCGTTATGCCGTGCAACAGGGTGCTATGGGTGTCGTGGTGGACGCTATGGCACAGGCACTCACAGGTGAAGAGTTGAAGCTTGCTATGGGAGCCACCTATGGCACCATGAACTTCTACTCTGACTTCTTTGAGGGCCTTATGGGGGTTGCCAAGGGTGTTGCTGGTGGTAAGGAAGAAGATGCACCCACAGTGTTCGATATGCTTGCTGGTGCCTCTGGTGGTGCCTTGGTGCGTACCTATGGTGGACTCTCCAAGGCTATGAACCTGTGGCTCGATGCTGGTATGACACCAGAGGCTGTGAAGGCTGGTGCTTGGGAAATTGCCAAGACATTCACTGTGGCTAACAACATTGACAAGGCCATGATTGCTCAGGCCATGAATGGTGCTGTGTACTCCAAGAGTGGAAACCTCCTGTATTTCACCACCGAGAATGAGCAAATGGCTAAGGCTCTAGGCTTTGAAACCGCCAAGGCCACTGACCTATCAGCCCTATATAAGACTGACCAAGCCCGTCAGGCTGAAATAAAGCGTGTAGCAGGTAGGGTAGCCTTCTATCGTACAAAGGCTCTAGAGGCTCTTGCCAATGGGGACACGGAAGCATATAACACCTATGAGGCTGCTATGCGTATCCACAGGAATCACCCTGACCTAGAAATTGCTGATGCTGCTCTGAAGGAATCCTTCAAGGGTAAATTCAACAGCAAGCAGCAGGAACTACTTATGAAACTATTCTTAGAGGGGCGTAAGCCTGAAGGAGTAACTGTGACGACTTCTCCAACAAAGGTACAATGACATGGCAACTATGTTTGCTCCAAAGTTAAGTGGTCCTCCTGACATTGCTGCTCCCTCTGCTGGTGCTGCAATTGAGGGTATTAGGCAAACGGGTCAAGCAATATCAGGGGCACTTGGTATTGTAGGTTCCATTTATGAGGCCAAGCGCGAAGGGGATATATCTGCTGCTAAGACTGAAGTAGAAGACTATGCAAATAAGTGGTTTCAAGAGCATCAAGCTGTAAAAGTAGCAATGGAAGATGTTGGTATTAACCAACAACGTCTAGCCGTTGCACAATCTGCTGTAGAGAGTCTACAAGAGGTAGACCCTGAGCGTTCAATGCTCGTGGAAGTAGAGAACCGCATGAAGCAAGACCTAGAGCAGTCTCTAGGGACTCTCCGTCAAGCACAAGAGCAGAACAAGATTGGCCCTGCTGAGTATGCTGTTAGAGTCAAGACCGTTGAGGATAAGATTAGGGCTCGTTATCCTGGTCTACGTGACCGCATTAACCAAGAGATTGCCAAGATTTCAGGGTTGCCCAATGCTGGTGATTTTGCTGTGTACTCTTTCATACAACAGCAAATGACTCCTCGTACTGCTGACACCAGTGGTGCCAAGGCTCAGGCAGAGTTGGAGACAGCAGAGACAAAGTGGATTTCTGAATACACTGGGGTATCTGTTGTTGATGTGAATAACGCTAGGACACAAGACCCTGTACGGCACGCTGAGTTGAAAAAAACAGCAACGGGCCGTGCCCAAGACAAAGCCATTACACAGAACATTGAGAATCGCCTAAAGGCTGAAACCGCTGTGGCAGACAGCGATGCCGATAAACAAAAACCAAACATTCAGTTTTTTGCTCGTGGGTCTATGGCTACCGCTGTGTCTTCCGTTCTGGCTAAACGTCCAGAAATTTTACAGTCGGTGCTTAATGCTACAAAGGGTCTGGGCAGCGCAGAGATGCAACAGGATGCAGCGTTTAAAGCCTTTAGTGCTGTTGTAGACTCTGAACTTAATAAAGCAGAAGCTTCTGTACTCATGCAAATGGACAGTTGGGGCGCTCGCCTCTCTGACGCTAAACGTGCAGAAACAAAACGCCTCATTGAAGAGGAAAAGAAAAACATTAGAACTCTAATGCTTGATCCAAATGGCACTGGTGCTGTTGTAGGTATTCTTCGTGAACATTCAGATAAAGTATTTGATACAAAGCTAAGGATGATGCAAAATGCTATTTCTGTTATGCAGGCTTTATCAAATACAGATATTTCTAAAGCGTGGTTTAGTATGGACCCAACACAAAGAACACGAATTAGACAAGAATTTCGTCCTTTAGCTGATTGGTTTCAGCAAAACGAAGATTTTATTATGAATGCTGCCTCAACTCTTCGTGATGCTTATACTGGCATATCACAAACGGTTCGTGTTGCTGATGCCGTGAAGGATGCACAGGCTAGCCCTAATGCTACCCCAGCCCCTACACGTACCAAGGTGTCTGACTCTGCTGTTGCTGCCATTACGGCTGACATTCTAAAGAAACCAGAACTGTCAGACACAGATAAGAATGTTATAGGCACTATGTTGTCTAATGCCACCAATGGTGCTGCTTATAAGACACTACGTTCTAACGAACAGCGTATTCGTGACATTGTGGGTAAGTTGACACCAGAGGAACAACAAGCCTTCAAGCAAGCAGCAGAAAAAACCTATTCTCTTGAGATGTCTAACCGTATTTCACAGTGGCAAACATTAAGTAGAAACAACGGATGGGATTTTCCTGTTGTCGTGTTGTCAACGGGTAAGTTGTCCATTGCACCCCCACAAGCAACGGATAGAACCTCTGTTGCCAAGTATGAGGCTGCTTTAACACAGTTTGACAGAACCATTGCTCCTGTAGCCGCAGCAGCTACCACTGTTCGTGCTATACTCATGAATGAAACTGGTCAACAGGCTGGTGAGTTCATTCTGCCTTATTTCCAACGAGGAGTAGTGTCAATTGCAACACCTTTCACAAACCCACAAGCTCTCCCTGAAACAGTGGGTACAGGCACTAGAAAGGTGTCTGGTACGGTGCGTCCTGCCACTCCTGCTGCTGACAACGTGCAGCCTCAACCAGGAGTTCCTTTAGCTGAACGTACTGACAAGGAACGTGCTGTAGATGATGTTGCTGCTATTACACGAGAACTCCAGCGCATAGAGAAGAAACCTTCTTGGGTGTCTGAGGCTGCTTGGTTGGAGCAGAAGAAAATCCTAGAGCAGGAACTAGCAGCGGCTAAAAAGAGGGCTCAATAATGTACAGGTTTGGCGCTAGAAGTCTCTCCAATCTCATGGGGGTACACCAAGACCTCGTGAATGTCATGCACCGTAGCATTGAGAGTGCTCCCCATGACTTCACCGTCATTGAGGGTGTAAGGAGTTCCACAAGGCAACAGAAACTAGTTGATGAGGGTAAGAGTAAAACCCTTAACTCTAGGCACATCACGGGCCATGCAATTGACCTAGCCATCATAAAGGATGGAAAGGCCGTGTGGGACGTACAGCCCTACAT
>Ga0315901_10008388_pt1 | contig 12008 bp, 12 predicted proteins | sample LakEriMetagenome_10_FD_203761 | JGI IMG/M metagenome (GOLD analysis project Ga0315901, IMG submission 203761) | Freshwater fungal communities from buoy surface, Lake Erie, Ohio, United States - Buoy 2 MA116 | ecosystem: Environmental > Aquatic > Freshwater > Lake | place: USA: Lake Erie, Ohio...
GCGTTGTACGCTTGGATTAATTCCTCACCAATTTAATAGTTCTTACCCAACGCCGCCCTAGCTCAGTCGGTAGAGCGTCGCTCTCGTAAAGCGAAGGTCGCGGGTTCGATTCCCGCGGGCGGCTCCAAAACCAGACTTAATATTTAATTCATGCAATTGACTTCGAATCACGCTATATGAAACCAATTAGAAGTTTATGGGATATGAATTAACTTAAGTCGGTCCAAGCCAACATAAAATCCTTAGGGAGATTTCTCTTTGCTGTTTTGCCCAATACTGAACTAAGTTGATCTAACGGTATACCGTTTCCAGGACGTTTAAAATCGAGTTTATCAATGGTGATAACTTCTCCTTGCTCAATATCTTTTTTGGCGACGACACTACGCCTCATTTCGAGAGATTTCTTAACTTCAGCTTCAGAAAGCTCTCTTTCATAAGTTCCCAGCATTTGTTCGAGACGCCTTATTCCCTGAATCATGCTTTGGAATTCTGGAAACTCCATCGCCATTTGATTATCGAACCCGATTTTCTTGGAATCCAATGTCACATGTTTTTCAATAACAGCACAACCCATGGCCACTGCAGCGAGTGATGCTAAAGAACCTAAACTGTGATCGGAGTAGCCAATCATTACATCTTTAAACTCATTTTTAAGGCCAAGAATATTGTTGAGGTTCAAGAGGTTGTCAGGAGTCGGGTAGAGTGAAACACAGTGCATGACAACTACTCTTGAGTTACCACAAGCAGTAATTGTTTCGAGTGCATTTCGAATCTCCCGCAGCTCTCCCATTCCGGTGGAAAGAAAAATCGGAACATCAAGATGGGCGATGTCCTCTAGGAACGGAAGGTAGTTCAAGTCCATAGAAGCTATTTTTATAAATGGAACTTGGCACTGTTCCACCAGGTACTTAGCCTCTTCTATTGAGTAAGGCGTGGAAGCAAAATCTACATTTCGCTGCTTCGTATAGTCTCGAAGATACTTCAATTCTTGATCATTGAGAGAAAACTTAGTCATGAAACGTTTTGCCATTGGATTTTCTTGATAAAAACTCTCTGAATATAATGAAGATTCACTCCAAGACTGAAACTTAACACAGTCTGCCCCAGACTCCTTTGCAGCATCAATCATCTTGCAAGCTACATCCAGATTGCCAAAATGGCTCGTATTCAACTCAGCTACAATATAGGTGGGTTTATTTGCTCCAATAAATCTTCCACTTCTCAAATTTAGTGATTGCATAAAAAAAGATTACCCTAAATTACTGCTCTGTGGTTATAGATCATTGATAAAAGAAGCATCAACAAAATTCTCCTGATTTTCAAGGATGGAGAGAGAATCTGAGACACGCCTTGCCGATGTTATCCTTGGATACTTTTGATTCCATAGACCTTTGATTTCGCAAATTATGGGAAACTCGTTTGCATTTACTATGCCTCTCAATGTTATCTCCAACTGAGAAGCCTTCTCTACAGATCTATACTTAATTCCGAAAGCATTTGCGATTTGGTCAAATTCGGGACAAGATAAACCATTCGAAGAGTCCGTTCCAATAGTACGCCCACGGAACAACTCATCTTGGCGATTTCTGATGATCCCGTAGGCGTCATTATTTATGACGAGAATTAGAATTTTCAATTTCATAGCAGAAATAGTTTGAAGCTCTTGAAGATTCATCATGATTGAGCCATCGCCAATGACGGCGCAAACAAGTGATGAAGAATTCAATGAAACTCCTACCGAAGCGGGCAATGCATACCCCATTGAGCCCTGAGAGGCTGGATGAATTACTCTTTGACTTCCTTGAATTGTGTAATTCGTAGGAATTATCACTTCTGGATAACCGGAGTCTGTTACCAGCACTGCCTCATCAGGCAATATTTTCGAAAGAGTTGCGGTTAAATGGTAAAGGTCCACAGGATCATTGGGTGAAAACTTATCCAAACTAATCTCTAAGGATTTCTTTATTTTGCAACTTCGCTTCAACCAATCTGAGTTATCTTTACCCTCGGTCAATTGAAGGAGGGTACTGATTAAACTCTTGATATCACTGCGAATTCTTCTGTCGACATGTGGTTGAAACGCTTCAATTTCAGTGAAGTCAATATCAACAACGCACACCTCAGAATTTTGCGCAAACAACTCTGGATGTGGTCCCGTTGTATATGAGCCAAGCCTATGTCCAAGAACAACCAAAAAATCACATTGATTTAGAACAATCGCAGCCGCCTGGGAGCACCCCATCGATCCTACAGAACCTATTACGTTTTCGGACAAAGTACTAAAGGTGTCCACAGCTGTGTGCGAGTAGATTATCGGAATATCGAATGCTTCGGAAAGTCTTTGCACCTCCTCCTTCGCGCGAGAGTTTTCAACTCCAGAACCCACGAGGATTAGCGGTTTTTTTGCCTTTTCCAGTGACTCTTTTAAATACATAACATCTTCCTTGGCTGGAGAATTGGCTGATTCAGCTTTTTCTGGCACCGAGAATTGAGAATCATTCTTCCGTACGATTGTCGAGCTCTGGAGATCTAGTGGAATGTCAAGCCAAATTGGCCCTTTACGGCCGCTAAGCATGGATCTGAATCCCTCTCTAAAAAAAACATCAATTTGTTTGCTATCTGTGATCATGGTGGACCACTTGGTTAATTCTTCAACAAGGGAAATGACATTAGTCTCTTGTTGACCAAAAGTTCTAACTTTCTTATTTGTGAAATATTGCGTTTCTCTCAGAAAGTGCTGTCCAGAAATGAATATCACAGGCAAAAAATCTTGCCAGGCCAGAAGAAGGGGTGTCATCAGATTCGTGCTAGCACAACCGCTCGAGACGACGACAACTGAAGGAGCCCTATTAAGTTGGGATTCGGACACTGCTGCGAATCCTGCGGCCTGCTCATGATGCATAGGAATCCAAGTTAGATTCTTGTTACGTGCCACAGCATCGCTCAAATACAAAGAACCTCTGCCTGTTACACCATAGATGTTTTTCGCACCAATAGCTTCAATACCTTCAAACAAATAATCAGCTAGTCTCATGGCTACCTCGTTATCTCTATTGTTTTAGATCCTGAATTCGAATCGGAAGTTACAAGTTGAATCTTTTGATGATCCTTGACTTTGAAAATTTTCAATAAATTTCTTTAGGCAAAAAGGATTTCAGAATGTCGGGAATCGAAATTGTTATTTCAGCAGTCGATGCAATCTCTCCATTTACTTTGCCAACACCTGTTCCACTGGCGATTCCTCTTTTCCAGCTTGAGACACGTGTCTCTAGATCAAGCCTGTCTCCAGGGATAATTTCTCGACGCATACTTATCTTGTAAGACAAGCCAAGGGGCACCTTGCCTTTAAGGCCCGGTAGAGTTGTGATGGCTACAGTCATTAACTGGGAAAAAGCCTCCATTTGTAACACGCCAGGCAAATTTGGATTACCGGGAAAATGTGGCGGAAAGTACCACTCGTTCCAAGTTAAATTCTTAAAGCCCCTAGCGTATTCTCCAGGCACAACTTCTTCGACGACATCAATCATGAGAAATGGGTACCTATTGGGTTGATATTCGAGCAATTCCGAAGGACCCAATTTCATAGTGGCAATCTAGCCGGCTTCCTACCTAATTTCTATGATTCGAGAGAGGCTTCTTAACGTGTCTATACCGTCCCAAGACGGTGTCATGTCGAAGGCGGCACCAAAGGGCACTATTCGATCTATGCCTAAAAATCCACTTTCTTTGATTGATGTAACTAAACTTTCAGGGTCTAAGCCAAAGTATGTGACTGTTTGTAGATTTCTTGCGTCGACTTCAAGAGTTTCCTCGATGCTATCAATTCGCTTCTCTAGGAAAGTCCCAAAACTCAGGATTGTCTCAAAGTCGCTATTTGGATCTTCTAAGCTTTCCAAAACAATTAGCGGATCGTGAATTGACGAGGAAAATGTAAAATTTCTCTGATTATTAGTAGACAAAATTGATAAATTGGAAAATCTTGTAAAAGAATCTGGCATCTGGATCAATTTTGAAGATAATCTGTTCGCCAAACCCCAAAAATGACCTCTTGCTTCAACGTAATCTTCCTTTGTTCCCATCCAGAAAATTTTCCTAGGAGATGAACAACCTCTTTGACCAAAACTCAAAGCATCTTGAAGAAATTTCCGTACGACAACTTCTCTTTTAGAAAAGTCTAATTCAAGAAAGGCTGACGCCGAGATGGCTGCAATCGAAATTCGAGAGGGAAAAGTCAGATCCATGAATCTAGGCTGAACTGCAAACTTCTTTATTGCCTCGATTGTTTGATTTGATCCCCAAATAACACGTGCTTCACATGCCAGGCTAAGTTCTTTGATTAAGTTACTACCATGCTCAGTTTTAAAAAAAACTACAGATTCAAGAATTCGTTTGTACTTGTTAGTCTTCACAGTTTTCTTGAACAAGTCAAGGAATATCTCAATTTGTGGGAAAAAATCGGTTGGCAATTTAATAAAGTTACTATTGCCGGCTAGAGCCGATAAAGCCCAAGAGAAAGCAAAATTAATTGGAACATTCTTCGGCGTAATGTGTAAAACTTTACCGAGCCCAAATCGTATCTCGCTTTTCGGATAATTTCTTTCGAATTGTTTTATATTTGAATTCCGACACCAAAAAGCGAACGACATTAAATCTGGAAACTCCTTGGCTTCAGACGACTTCATTATCTCCGAAGACAACACGGAAAGAAATTCGACTAATAACGGATCAAAGATTCGAGAAGGCTTATAAGAACATGTAGCACGGTAATCTCCAAGTAGCGAGGAACTTGAATCATTAAATTCCAACATCGCTACAACCCCTGACCTGGGAGTTTGGCATACGCCCCTCAATAGAAAAATACCTACCAGGGCGTTTGCAAGAACAATCATTGATTCCGTGCAATACACCCAGGTCCTGAGTTAAAATTGAGTGACCTGGATAACTGGTTGGCAACTTGGAAATAACCTGAACCAACCCTGTTTTTCCCGCCTCAAGTGGCATCAATGAGTACGGATCACGTGTTATTACACTTGAGAATTTTGATTCATGGAAAAAACCAGATTCGCACTCAAAGAAAATGCTTCCAGCTTGTTCAGCCATTCCGTAATAATCGATAATTCTACTTGCTCCGGTAATCCTTTTCATTTCTGCCTTGAAGTCACTTTTACTGATTCCAAGTCCTTCAAGCTTCTTCCAGCCACCTCCATGAAGTATTACTCCACCCGGCAAGTTAAAAGTTCTATTACCTCGATTATTAATCACCAAGTGAGTCCACAACATGAAAGTGAATCCAAACATTACAACCTTGCCGTTTGAATTAGTGGCCAGGTTCTCTTCTAATTTGTTCCAATCAATTTCAAAGTCCTCACCTAATGCAAAAAATCGCTTCGATGCGAAGGCAGAAAAGCCAATCACTGCGGCCTTGCGCGCGCTTGCGCTTGCCGAGCTACGTAACTGTTCTTGAGAGTCGAAGATGATCATTGGTAGACGTGCCTGGCCAAATTGTTCTTGAAACAACTCCTTCAAAGCCAACGTCTGGTTAAGAGAATTCTGTCTATCTAGGAATATTCTTGAGTGCGTTCCGGAAGTGCCGGATGAACTTAAAGTCTTAAAAACTTCTTGCCTGGGCACAGACATAAGATCTAATTCCTTAAAGACACTCACAGGAATGAATGGTAATTCCTCTAGGTTCTTTGCCCCTTTAAATCCTCGAAATAGGCGATTTACAATCAATCTGTATTCCTCACAATTATTGAAGTGAAAATCGCATAATTCATTCATTTCGTCAAGAAATAATTTCATTTACACACTTTTCTCTACAATGGCTAATTCATAACTTATCGAAGCGTAATCTACTTTGCCGGAATGAGTTCGTGGAATTTCTACCATTTTTTTGAAAGTAAAATCTTTAAATCGTAGCCCTACGTTGTCCCTCAGAGTCTCGTCGATTAACGCGATGTCAATATCCTGATTTGCTAACAGAAACAACTTATCCTCAATTTCCAAGACCACAACATTAAAACCCAAGTTTTGGAACATTATTTCAAGATCCTCAAATGAAAATCGGACGCCTCTAACTTTACCGAATCTATTGATTCGCCCAACGATGTAGGGAAAACCTTCTTCATCGAAATAGGCTAAATCTCCTGTCTTGAGAATTCCATTGAATTCATCGCCAAGTTCTAAGTCTGTTAGTTTTTGAGCATATCCCAAAGCAACGTTTTCACCGTGGAAGACAAGCTCTCCTACTAGATGATCTGAAGCAGTGTGTTCAACATCGTATGGGATTAGCGAAAAACGGCCCGGTGCGATTGCTTTTCCGATGCTACCTGGGTGTTTAGAGGCGTCAGTAGGACTTAGAACAGACATTCTCGCAGTTGCTTCAGTCTGGCCGTACATAACGTAAAACTCAATTTTGCCTTCTGCGCATGTTCGATAAATACTTTCGAGGGGAGCACCGGAAAGCTTTCCTCCCGCCTGAGTTAAATACCTAACGCTTGAACTCAGCAACTTGCCAGCTCCAATTTGATTAATTTGCTGGTAGAGAAAGGGGACTCCGCCGAATGTTGTCGATTTTGAATCATATAGCAACTCCCAAAAGTCTCTCTGTATCACGGAATACTCATTTAATTGAATTGACAACCCTTTTAGTAGGTGAGTATTGAGTATTGATAACCCATAAGAATAATTGAAAGGAAGTGTTGTAATTGCAATGTCTTCATCTCTCATGGGGAGAGATGAGCAGATCATTTCGCTATTTATTCTTAAGTTTCTCTCAGAAACTCTTACCAGTTTGGGACTTCCCGTACTGCCGGATGTGGTGAGAAGTAATCGCAGACCCGAATAAATGTTTTCAATTGCAAAATCTTCTTTCGAGACATAGAGATGAAAACCATCTTTGCTTTCTACTACAAAATAGGATTCATTATCAAGAAAAAAATCTAAATACAGATACCGTGGTCGATAGATATTGATGTAGTTATTCAAAAAATCAATTGGCGTTTTTGGCCCAAGCAAAATTGGAACAATATCGCTCGTAACAAATGCAAGATAACCAGCAATACTTGCCTTATTGTTTTTGCAAATCAAAATTGCTACATCTTTAGCTTTCCGAAATTTCGAGCAAAGATCATCGACTTCTTGAAAAAGGGTGCTATACGAAATTCCATTACCGTCAGACTCTATAAGCGCGGTCTTTTTGTCATGAAGCCTAATAGAGTCCAAAAACGATGGCATCAGACCTTTTCTTAATTGTCGAAGTTAATTCCGTATTTAGAAAGAATTCTTTTTCCTTCTTCATAGGAACTAAAGTCAATTATGTCGTCCATTTCCATATTAATTTCGAAAGACTCTTCGAGCCTCGAAATCATTTCCATATGCCCGACAGAGTCCCAGGCTGGGACAGATTGATAGAGCAATGTATTATCCAACTGATTTTGATTTAAGCCGAATACATCTCTAAACAATAGATCGTATTTGACCAGATTATCGCTCATGTCTAGCCCTTTCATTCTGGGTCCAAGCAGCGTTGATTTTGGAGACCTCAAACAATATATCATCGAGTTGTACTTTTTTGGCGGCTGGTTGCCTTTCAGGGCTACAAAGTATTATGAGTACGTGATTTTGGGAGTTGGAATAGACCTAATCGGAGATTTCGACTTTCAGAAACGGATTGAGAGATCACCAATCTTGCTTGATTCCTTACTAAAGCTCTCACATCCAGGTTCTCCTGATGCAGAAACAACAGAAACAAATGGAAAAATCAACAATTCGCAAATGGATATTCAGAGAGCCAAAAGCAACCTGGTAAGTATCGAGGCATTGTTTAAAGCGCTCCCTAGTAATTTAAGATCCGAACTGGACAAATTGAAATTCTCGAGGGACGAACTTGGGAAACCAACTATTGTTTACTTGGGACACAAAGTAGAGATACTTAACCAACTGGTATTTCATGTTTCAATAAGTCACGACTCCGGAGTCACTATTGGCATTGTCATCATAGAATCTGCCTAACGGTCCTTTTTAATCAATTCTTAAAATTCATTTTTTAACATGTTGCATTATTGACTTTATTGTTTCTATTTCAGTACATTTCTCCAATGTGGTCAAATCAGGATTTATGTCAGTTTGCAGAGGTGCGTTCTAATGCAACGTGCACCTTTTCTTCCTTAGGGTTTGCAGACACCCTTCATTCAAACAGCCTTACCTTCTCACTCAATCAAGTTTTTCTTGAACTAGCAATCGACAACCCAAATGTCAGTGCTGTCTTAACAACAGAAGAATTAGCAAGCAAAGTAAAGTTTTCAAATAAGGTGCTAATTTGCAAGGATCCACAATTCGTTTTCTTTCAATTTCATAATATGATTTCGCCAGTTATGATGAGTGAGTTCCCATCGTCTGTTCATGAGTCTGCACAGATAGCACAAACTGCAATTATTGAATCTCATAATGTGATTATTGGACCTCACAGCATAATTGAAGATTTCTGTGTTATTAAAAAGAATACCAAAATTGGTGAGCGAACTAGAATTCAGAGCGGTAGCATTATCGGCTCAACCGGCATCTACGTCGCAAAAGATTCGGCAGGTAACAGATTTCTAGGAGAACATTTTGGTCATGTCGAAATTGGTGATAACGTGGACATCGGAGCTAACTCAGTTATTGATAAAGGAATTTTTCCCAAAGATAAAACATTTGTAGCTTCGAACAATTTCATTGGGCCCTTGAGCAACATAGGGCATGGAGCTGAAATTCAAGAAGGCAATACTTTAGCCGTGGGGGTTTATGTTTGCGGCTACACCAAAGTGGGCATAAATAATTGGATCGGCCCTGGTGCAATCGTTTCGCATAGACTGGAAGTCGGATCTCAAAACTATATAGCTTTAGGATCAACTCTCCTGAAAAGTATTCAAGATGACACCAAAGTCATAGCCAACAAGGTATTTTCGGACAGATCCCTATTTTGAAGAACTACTTCCAAAGGAGTTTTGCCAAGGCGAGCGACCCGTACCCTGATACCGTTTCCGGTGATTAGTCGATTATCGAGTTTTGGGGGAATAGTGGAAATGGCAAAAGTACGTATTTCTAAACCACAACTTGGGTATAGAGAAAAATTGAGAGTCCAAAAAGTTTTGTCATCTGGAAATCTGGCTCAAGGAAGCCAAGTTGATCTATTTGAGAGAGAATTTTCAAGGTTTGTGCCAGAAAGACGATGTGTGGCTGTCAATTCGGGAACCTCTGGACTTCATTTAGCTCTAAAGGCACTTGGAATCGGTCATGGCGACGAAGTTATTGTTCCAGCATTTACGTTCGCGGCCACAGCAAACGTAGTTATGTTAGTCGGCGCTTCCCCGATTTTTGTTGACATCGATCCCCAAACTTTCAACATGAACGTATTGGCTATTGAAAAATCAATCACAAGTAGAACAAAAGCCATAATGCCGGTGCATCTTTACGGCCAAGCTGCCGAAATGGAGACTATCTCGACTATATGTAAAAAGTTTGGCCTATTCTTGATTGAAGATGCGGCGCAGGCTCATGGAGCTAAAACAGGCGAGCGATATGTGGGAACTTTTGGCGACGCCGCCGTATTTTCTTTTTACCCCACCAAGAATATAACTTCAGGCGAAGGCGGAATCATTGCGGTCAGGGACGAAGACGTAGAAAACAGAATACGTATGTTGCGAAATCAAGGCATGCTGCAGCGATATGCAAACGAGTTACCTGGATTCAACATGAGACTATCTGACATACACGCCGCGATTGGCTACGAGCAGATTCGAAAGCTGGAAAAATTCAACGAGAAGCGAAATAGGAATGCAGAAAGGTATAACGAAGAACTAGATAATCGCATCGTGAAACCATTCAAGAAACAAGAGAATTTTCACGTTTATCATCAATACACAATTCGAGTACCAAATGGAAAACGAGATGAATTGTCCAGTTTCCTCAAAAGTAATGGAATAGAAACAGGTGTCTACTATCCGAAAACTCTAAATCAATTTGGATATTTCGGTTCCGAAAAGGAAATGCCGACAGCAGAGTTAGCTTCTCGGGAGGTTCTATCACTGCCCATCCGACCAAATTTGACCCGAAGAGAACAGAAGTTAGTAATTGCTAAAATTAACAAATTTGTATCTCAGGAGATGAATTAGCAGTGAAGGTTGGGATTGTTGGTTTTGGATCTATGGGCCATAACCATGCGCGTGTTATTCAGAGAATTCGAACAAGTGAGTTTATTGGCTTCTACGATCCTGAAATCAAGCAAGACAACTCTTTGAGCAGATATCAGAAAACTTCTATTGAGGAACTCATTAAGTCCACTCCAGATTACTTAGTATTGTCGACGCCCACCCCAACGCATCATCGATTAATTCTAGAATTATTGGAGTTTGATATTCCTTTATTGGTGGAGAAGCCCATATGTTCAAGCCCTAGACAATCTGAGTCCCTTCGCCAACTTTCCGAAGTCCGTGAATTAGCTATCGGCGTTGGTCATATTGAGCGATTTAATCCAGCAGTACGAGAAGCAAAGAAGATTATAGATTCAGGAATGTTAGGAAAATTGATATCCGTTGATACGTTCCGAAAAGGCCCGAGGCCAAATCGAGATTTAGGTGTTGGAGTCATTCTAGATCTCATGTCACATGATATCGATACGACAATGTGGATTTCTGGCCAGAAATACGGCAAGAATGAATATCGCTCTATTTCTAGTAAGAATCTGAAAACTGAAGACTTTGCTGTATTTCAAGGACAAACTAGAGAAGGAGTGATTGTAAGACATCAAGTAGATTGGTTAAGCCCAATTAAGATCCGGCAATCTGTATTTTTAGGTACTACAGGAATGATTACTGTAGACACCATAGGAAATAAGGTTAAATTCAGTTTCAGCACCAACGAGGGATCTACTACAAAAGTATTAAATTCAAACCCAAGCTCGATTGAACCTCTTGAACTGGAGCATTTAGAGTTTCAGGAGTTCATCTCGCAAAAGCCGAGTTCAATTGCAAGCCTAAAAGATGCATTAGATGTGGTTGATGTCATTTTTGATGTTGTGAAATACTAGAGTCTACATTAAGTAGAAGTTGATTCTCTTCAATTGCTTAGAGGTTTTGATTCACTCAAGTACAATCTTGTGGTGCTCCGCAGTTATGAATGGGAAGTGGGAATCATCGGCGCTGGAATCATGGGTGAAGCGCTTCTGGTCGCAATTTCTAAAGGTGGAATCACCTCTTCTTCAATCTCGATTGCGGATAAGCGAGCTGATCGACTTACTGATCTGCAGAATAAATATGGTTGCTCTACTAGTAATGCCGCTGATCTAGCACTTAAAGCTAGGAATATTCTTCTAGTTGTAAAACCTCAGGATATGGATTCTCTTCTAGGAGAAATTGGAAAGTTTATTTCAACTTCGCAACGTGTAATTTCTTTTGCTGCTGGCAAGAAGACTTCTCACATTGAAGAATTTCTCCCAGAGGGAGTACCGGTATTGCGTGTAATGACCAATACACCGATGTCGGCGGGAATTGGGGCATCAGCAATTTCTAAGGGTAAGCACGCGAGTAAAAAGGATGTGAAAGCTGTTGAGGAATTGTTAAAGGCTTCAGGTAAGACGATTGTGGTTGATGAATCTCTTCAAGATGCAGTAACGGCGACAAGTGGATCGGGACCGGCATACTTCTTTAGGTTCGTCGAAGCAATGATTAATGGCGCAAAAGATTTGGGGTTATCAGAGAGCGACGCAAAGACTTTGGTGATTCAAACAATCACCGGCGCCGCGGCGATGTTGAATGTTAAAGGCGCTTCGCCGTCGACCTTGCGTGAGAATGTCACGAGTCCAAACGGGACGACATTTGCAGCCTTGCAGGTTTTTGAATCCATGGATATTGAGGGGCTTGTCAAGAAAGCGATGCGGGCGGCGCGAGATAGATCGCAGGAACTTTCCTAAAATTCGGATAGCCTTAGGCAATACTAGAAGGAGTTGAGAACATGGGTTCAGTAGTCAA
>Ga0315901_10008394_pt1 | contig 12006 bp, 16 predicted proteins | sample LakEriMetagenome_10_FD_203761 | JGI IMG/M metagenome (GOLD analysis project Ga0315901, IMG submission 203761) | Freshwater fungal communities from buoy surface, Lake Erie, Ohio, United States - Buoy 2 MA116 | ecosystem: Environmental > Aquatic > Freshwater > Lake | place: USA: Lake Erie, Ohio...
TAAAAACATCAGACTATAATTTAGATTGTATATGTAAGATGGAAATGACAACATATTTTGGAAACTTATATAATAAAGACATATCTAATAAATGGTATCACCCCAAAGTAGTAAATTGGGGAACACTAAAAAGTAAAACCCCAGATGAATGTAGATTAACATTTAATTGTCAGTGGTGGGAAAATGGAGGATGGCATTTAACTTACTTTGGTGGATCTGAAATGATAGCAAACAAGTTAGAGAATTTTGCTCATCAGGAATATAATAAGGACGAATTTAAAAATATAGATCATATAGAAAAATCAATATTAGAAGGAAGGGATCTTTTTGGGGAATGGAGAAAATTTGAGAAAATAGACCCAGAAAAAAATACAAGTCTACCAATAAATTGGAGAATATTACACAAAAATATTAATCCAGAAAACAATTAAAAATAAAAACAGATGGAAAAAAATATAAAAAAAGATATCAGAGAAACGATATTTGAAAAAATAGAATCCCTACAAAGAGGACCTAAGTCAATTAAAAAATTCTTCCCATTCACAATGGAGGATCTTACTGACGACTATGAGGGATGTATAGAGGTTATTGAGGATTACATAGATATGCACAAGGATAAAATTATGAATTTTGAATTTGAGTCGTGGATAGATGAGGTTACAATGACACCTGTTCTTATGATGAAAATGTATCTTGTTCCTACTATTGCAAATCATTTATCAAATATAGGACATCTTAATAATTTAGTTCCTTCTAGCGTTGAGAGTGATATAATTAGGGAAGAAATAACGAATATTATTTCTGAGTTCCAATGGGAATTTAACGACGAAAAAACAAGAGAGGTTCTAGCAAATAGAATTAAATTTAAACTAGGAGTTGAAGATATTATAGATAGAACTACTAGAGAAGATGTAGGCAATAATAAATACACCTTTTATGTAGTTAAAAACGGAAAAGAATTAGAGCTAAATGATTATATAAATCACATAGCAGAGAAAAAAAGGTTCGAATAATTATGGAGGAATTACCTTTTAATGAGGAATGGGTTTCCGATAAAGAATCAATTAGAATATTTAAGGAATCATTATTTGATGAGGAATTAAAATGGCATTTTGACGACGAGGACAGAACTATAGAATCACTTGAAGAAACCGACTGGAGATTTCAATTTGATAACCAGCTACCTATAGAATTAAAAGGACCTATACAAATAAAAAGAGGCGAATATCATCGCCTCATAAAAGGATCCGGGGATCTTAAAATATCAATAAAAAGAATATAATTTATACGTATTCTAAAGCTATCTGAGCTGACCCTCTTTTTAATATACTAGGCTCCGATGTAACAAATTTGAATTTATATCTAACATTAGGATCATCTACACCGCCATAACTAGATCTTATTTGTTTTCTTATGTATACGAAATCACCAGGATTTAGAGTTACTTTTCTTCCAATGCTCGATCCAATTACCGATATTTTATTAATTGGTTTATTACCTATATATCTCGTAGTTTCTTCAACAGCTACACCATAAAAAATTAAAGGTTGCGATTTTAAAAGATCCGTTTTATTTTTTTTGTCTTCTAAATATATTTGATAGAGCTCATCAGCATTAGATATATAAGAAACTTGCCATAAATTTTTCTTCCCGGTTTCTTGATTCTCTATAGCAATTACTAATCCCGGAGATAATTGTATCCTTTTTAATTCAAGAGCAAAATAATTCGGTTCAGCAAGAACATGTTCTTCCCTTTCCTCAGGCCCCATTTTCCATTCTCTTCCCTCTGACTGCTCTTTTAACTTACTCTCAATAGATACTTGATTATCATCAGTAAGATCGACCACTATTTCGAAATCTTCACCGTAAGGATAACCCCATGAAGAGTTTTTATAGAAAACACTAGAAGAGAATCCTGTATCTCTTTGAAAATCTGCATACATTCTTTCGATTCCGCTTCCGTCAGAAGGATAATATTTTACTGTAATACCTAGGTCGTTGTTTTTAACTGCTCCCCATATATTATCTCCCTCAGTATAAAATTGCTCTATTTGTCCTGGACCCTTTCCTGATTTTATAACTGGATAGTATTTATAAGTTCCGTTATTAAAACATATTCTTCCCAGGTCTAACATTTGTATAGGATTATTATTATCAGGTAACCAATCTTTTAATTTTTTACTATTAGTAATATAATGAATAGCTTTACTTATGTATGTATTCAATTTATTTTCATCAATATTAAGATTTGAAATAGCTTGAGCCTTGGACACATCATTATTTTTATCATCCAAAAATTTACTGACTTTAAAACCATAAGCAAAGTTACTATTATATGGCAAAGCTCGTGACATTACATCATTTAAACTAGTCCTTTCGATCCAGTGTGGATCCATTCTTATTTCATATATTTTATCGACGTACGATTCAAAAAGAAGTAAATGTTTCATTTCCATTTTTATATTATATCAGTAGATTCTAATAAGGTGTAAGAGAATTTGTTTCCGTGTATCTTAGATGCTTTTCTGCATATGCTCATAAAAGAATCGAAATCCTTAACTCTTTTAAATACCTGACATCCTTCTGACCAATTTTCTACCCAAGTAGAATCTGTTCCTGCTTTATGTATGTTAATTCCAAACATACCAGTGTCAGTAACTTTTTCTTCAAAAAGTAAATCTCTGTTAGCATCTCTCCAAACTGTAACATTACCGTTTCTTTGGCAAAGTGCATCGTATTTACCTTGATGTTTATCTATTTTCCAAACCCCTCTATATTGGCCAGGAACTAATCTTGCTACTCCTTTATTGTTATGAAATTCCATAACACCTTTCTTTCCTGGGTCGCAAGTTCCCATCCAACAATACGATTGCCAATTTAAGCTCTCGTCTTTAAATGATATTGTTAAATGGTCATCAAAAACGTTTGTAACTTTTTTGTATACAGAAGGAGACGTATTTCTAATTCCTATTATATTAACGTCGTATGTTTTGTTTGTTGTGTCTTCAAACCAAACATATCCTTTAGCTTTTACTGCTTTTTCTATCTGTTCTCTTGTATAGCTCATATTTTTATTATTTAAGTAGATTGTAATACTCTTTAAAGTGTTTAATTCTATCAGCAAGTCCTAATGTTCCACCGTTAACTCTTTTTGTTACTGCGGTAACTGTTGCATCATCAGCTCCTTTATCACATATAGTCCAAAGACCATTTTTATTAAAAAAGAACGCAGCTGACATTAACGGATATTTAGTTGCTACTAGATCCGGATTATTTATAATATCATCTTCAACGATAGCATCAAATGATTGATAATTAGATTTACCAGTTAATTGGATATAACCTCTTCCTCTAAATTTCCATCCTTCTTTAGAAGCTTCGTCGCCATTACCCATTCTACTTCCATAAACTCTAGAAGCTATTTTTTCCGGTTGCTTAGCATATGATTCATTAAGATTTCCAGGGAAATACTTACCAAATACTTTTTTAAGTCCGTCTGCTGAATAATTAAGATTTTCTGAAACTGCTTTAAATCCCCCCGACTCATGTCCGCATTGTGAAAGGAAGTGAGCTAATCTAAGTGTATTGGTTATTCCAAATTTAGCAGCAGTGTCTGGTATCTGTGCTATAACAGAATCAGGAATATGTCCTTTTAATTTTTCTAATTTAAATGCTGAGTTTGTTACAGGCATATCAGATTCTAATAGTATACCCATTTTTTTGAGGGTTACTGGACCTGCTATACCGTCATCTTTTAATCCGTTAGATTTTTGCCAAGCCTTTAAAGCCTTGTCTACAGATTCATCAAAATTTCCGTTTATTGGGAGACCTAGAAAGTTTTGTAGTTTTTCTACTTCGGTACCCTTAGAGCCTAATTTAAGTATCATGGGATATAATTTTTATTTTATATATCCCAAATTAGTATTTTAATCTTTCTCTACAATAACCTCAGTTAATGTTATTGTGTCCCCTATATTATACTTTCTATAGACAATAAATTTTCTGTCACCACATGATGTACCAACGGTATACTTTGTTCGACTCATTTCATCATGGATTGAATATTTTTTTTGTTCTTCAAAAGAAGTTACTGTACACGAGTGGTGTATTTTTTTTGTTTTAGTATTACAAGAAAATAGGATTGAAATACCAAATGATAAATAGAATATTTTTTTCATCTCTTTTCGTTTACATTAAATATGCAATTTATATAATGATCAACCCTACTATCATCTAGATCTAAACATAAACCCATTTGTGCTTTTTTATTTCCTTTGGGGTGTAGTTTTCTCATATTATTAAATAGGATTTTTCTTTTACCCGTTAAAGTAGAAATATCTTCCTCATATTCCCCGACGATTTCTATTTTTTTTCTAGCCATATCGAATACATATTATATGTTCAATAATCAGAAAGATTTCATTCTAAGGTTTCTTGTAATTTTAATGGCAGCTATAGCTCCTTTTATATACATAGGATCAATAGGAGAACTTCCATCTATATCTTCTTATTGGATTACACCTATGCAACCAATGTTTATAATAGTAAATGCTTCAACATCATATTTTCTATTCTCTCTAAATAGATGGAGAATTCCTGCAGTAATGCTATTGCTTTTGACTGCATTCTCTTTTAATACTAATGAAAGTCTTCATAATATATTTGCTATATCCTTCTTTTTGTTTAATTTTTATCCACTTTTGTTAAACAAAAAAATAAACTGGGCGATAGTACCCTATTCTGCTTCTATATTATTTTTATTCCATAGCATATTATATGCTGAAATATTTGCAATAACTATTCTTTGTTTGTTTCATTTACATGAATTATTAAGATATAATAGAATACAGAAACAAAGAAAATTAAGATCTTACACGGCTTAGGACCGTGATGTTACGCAAGTATCATCGAGAGTCAGGAGAATCGCAACCATCCTGGCTCTCTTTTTTTGTCATTCCTTTTTTTCGCTAGCGTATTTAACCCCCATGATAGTACCAACTATAGAGAATGCGTTGGTTAGGAGTATTCCGAACATATTACTCCAGGTGGACCCTATTATTTGTGTGTCTTTTCCTGTCATCATAGCTATTGCATACATAATTGTAGTAATAACTCCAACACTTATAATAACAAGCAAAGCAACTTTAACTATAGTGCCTATAAGTTCGGTTTGTGATCTTTTTTGTATAATATCCAAATCGTTTAGTGCAATGTCTTTTGCTTCTAAAGCTTCGTTTTTTGCTATTTCAGCTTCCTCTAATGCGATTTTAAGCTCTTCGTTTATTCTTATATTCTCTTCTTCGGAAGCTTGAAGCTCACGATTTCTTTCCTGTACCTGTTTAGTTATTTCAAGTCTTTTCTTTCTTCCCTCCTTATCCTTTTCTATTGATCCAGTTAGATAATTTTTAAATTCATTATCTCCTTCCTCTGGTTCAATAAGCTTCAGTATATTACCTTCTAAGCTTACTCTTTTTGTTTTGTGTATTTCAAGTAAGCAATCTCTGACTTCTTTACTTACTTTCATTACTTATAAATCTTAAATGGATTGGTTCTGTTCTTATATCCAGGAAAATCATTTTTGAAATCCTCTAATCTCGGTTCAATATCATCAGATTTTATAATCCAAAATTGAGCCCCAGCTTTAACTGCTTTAGCTTGTTCCTCTGGTTCATTAGATGAAGATATTATCCCAATAACAACATTATTACCATACTCAAAATTGATCTTACGAATTAATTCAATACCATCATAAGAAGATCCAATTATGTTCAAGTCTACGAATACACATTCAGGTTTTCCCTCAGGATCTTTTTGCCACCCAGAAAAAAGTTTAGCAGCTTCATCTGAGCTATCAAGGCTTTCTAAAGAAAGAGAAATGTCAAGAAGGCTACAAGCATCCTCAAATACAAGATGAAATAAACTTTCGTCATCTACCAATAAAATTGAATCAATCATTTTTTAAATTTATTTTTATTTGACTTCCCACATGAGGAAGTTTATCACAAGAAACACTGAACCCATGTTCTTCTAATATTGCTATACATATATTTAATCCTAATCCCGTTCCTGCCTCTTTCTGACCTTCCTTACGGGTATATGGCTGAGAAAGTAACTTAAACTCTTCAGAGCTTAATCCTCTTCCGTTATCTTCAACATATAATGTATCATCTATTCTATAGATCTTTACTATTTTATTATCACTATCATTATATTTTAGCCCATTTCTAATTAGATTATCTAATGCTGTACAAAATAGAGCTTCGTTTACACTTAAAGTACCAATATCTGATAGATCTACCTGAGGTCTATATGCAGTTGCTGATAGGTAATCATCTAAAATATATTTTAAGTCACATTCAGTTCTATTAAGGACCACGTCTTTTTTTACAAGATTTGTAAATTCGTATACACCTTTATAAACTTTTTGCGTATGTCTAAGACCCTCTTTAATCATTTTAATAGGAGCTTCAACTTTAAGTTCTTTTATTTGATCCTCTGATAATCTTCTATCCAAAGAGCTTAATCCTCTAGGCATATATGTGTTAATACCACTGTGCATGTCATGTCTAAGTATTTTAGCAGCATGCTCAAGATATGTATTTTTCTTTTCTAACTCTTTCTGCTGGTTAAAACTTTCAGTAATATCAGTAGCGATTTTCATTACTCTATATGTTTTTCCGTCATTTCCTATGATAGGATTATAAGTTGCTTGTAGATAAATTAGCTTTCCGCTTTTTTTCTTTCTAGTAATCTCTCCTCTAAAGAATTTTCCATCTCTTAAAGATTCCCAAAAATCTAAATAGGCTTTACTATTTTTTTCTGAATCCTCTATAAATATACTGTGATGTTTTCCTTCTATTTCATCATGTGAATACCCTAAAATTTCCAAAAATGAATCATTTGCAAATTTTATATTACCATACGGATCAAATTCAATAACAGCATTTGATCTATTAATAGCATTCATTCTATTGGATATCTCAACCTCTTTTCTTTTTAAATCTGTTACATCCTGACGTATAGAGGAGAATCCGGAAAGTTTATTATTCTCGTCGAATCTAGCTTTGATAAAAGTATCTACGTAATATAGGCTTCCGTCTTTAGCTCTATTTGTACAAACCGCATTCCATATTTTTTTATCAGCTACAACTGTCTTGTACATATCTGTCCAAAACTCCTTAGGATGCGTACCAGAGTTTACTATATTATGATCTTTTCCTATAACTTCTTCTAATGAATATCCAGAAACATCAGTGAATCTTTGATTTACGTAAGTTATTTTTCCTTTTTCGTCAGCAACTGATATAATAGATGCTGCATCAAGAAATTTTTCATTTTCTATTATTTCATCAGATAATTTATTAGACTCCTTAACAGAATACCCGAAAGAATATAAAGAAGAAAGCATCTGTGCGAAATCTACCTCCTCCTTGTTCCATATTCTTGGTGAAAGACTTTCAATACATATAACACCTATTACTTTTCCTTTATACCAAATAGGAACATCAAGCATAGATTTTACACCTAATGGTTTAAGATATGTTTCTAAAAAACAAGAAGTTGCTGGATGTGTTTCTGCATTATTTGCAACAATTATTGGATTCTCTTTAATTGCTTCAAAATACGGTAAAAAGTCTTTCTCAAATAACTCTATATTATTGTAGAAATTATTTTCAGATCTCACATAAAGATTCTGACAAATAATAGATGTACGATCGTTATTATAAAGCCAGAAAGAACATCTATCAGATTCTATTGTATCCGAAACCTCCTTAGAAAGAATAGCAGATCCAGCTTCTACATTACCTGAAAAAAATACCTCATTATGAGATTGGTTAATCAGAGAGTCTGATAATTTTTTATTATAATCTAATTTCTTCTTCTCCTCTTTTCTTTTCTTTAAAAAAGTTTTTGCTATAAAGTATGCAGGTAAGCAAAATGAAATAAAACATGCGTACTCAATTAAATTATAAAAATTTGAATCCTTAACTATACCAAATGTAACAGATGTTTTTGCTATAAAGAAAAACAGCATAATTAGAATAGCTGATGCTACAGAAAATGATAACCTAAATTTTTTCACAGGAAATATTTTCTTTTATATATCCCCCCGTACCATAAAATTAATATGGAATTATCTATTTATAGTAGATCTTTTCTGGATATTTACCAAATACAAATTCAGTAACGTAACAGAGCCAGATTGTAGATGGTCCGTGCCATGCGTCATTGTTATAATATCCTTGTGTAGATTCATTATGATCATAAGAAAGTATCTTAGAATCTTCAAATGGTTCATCAGAAAAAGTGACAAAGCAATAGTCAGATTCTCCGGATAATATCTCTAAAAGAGTATCTGCTCCTAGAACCATTTCAAGATCGTCTTTTTCACCTTCCCATTCAGGTAGATCTACAAACCATCTATTATCTTCTTCCTTATAAAACTTAAATTTTCTTATCATTTCTCAATATCTAAAACAAGTACTTCATCACAGTCATCAAAAAGACAATCTACTAAATAATGAGTAACTTTTCCACAGATGATATCTTTAACAGTTTTTTGTGGTGTGTGTCCTACTATCTGATTAACACCTTCTAAAGGATAATCATTTAAGATTGTAGGTCTAATCCAAAATGGTCCTGCCCATAAGTTATATCCCCCGCTGTGAGCATCAACATTAAATATATTGTCAACCCGAAGCTCAAATAGATCGTTTATAAATTTCTCTAGGTCATTTGGATCAAAATCCTTAGCTATTTCGTAATGTCTATATCTTGGATTATTAATATCTTTACAAACATCTTTTAGCCATCCATTAGTAACACCCGCATGTGTCCATAAATACTTAACACCTGTATTATCCTTCTCTAAGTGAGCCACTTTAAAACATTCTTTATTCTCAGTAAATAACTGATAAAGATCGGGTTTCATTTCTGCTCTATATCCGCTACATACTTCGTTAGGAACGAAATATTGAATATCATGATTTCCAAGTAAAAGTACAACCTTATCAGGTAATGCTTTTTTAAAGAAAAGTATTTTTTTAAGATTGTCTAATATAACAGCATTGCTAATATCGAAGCTATCAACATAATCGCCAACGAATACAATCTTATCGTATTGCATATAAGGCATTTCTTTCCAAAATTCAGCTTCGTCCGCAGGTGCTCCATTTTCAACCAATGTCATCCAATGATTGAACTCGTAAGGGCTTCCGTGTGTATGAAACATCCACCTATCACGACCATGTACATCTCCTAATGTTAGTACTTTCATATTATAAAGATAGGAATTTTTTATTGGTATAAAAAATGATTATTTTGGCTTTCTACACGTTTTGCATAGATTGTATATCCATCCTTTACCGACGCTTCTAACTTTTTCTTTACCTCCACACCTTTCACATGTTTTGTAACATTCGTCTTCAGCTTGATCTATTATTTTTTCTATCTCCTCACCAAAATGTCCATAAATTCTTAGAGTAGCAAATTTATCTTTAATGTCTGTTATAATTTGTCCTTTGGTTAATTTAGTTCTTATTCTATACCAGAACCAACTTCTAACCCTAACCACACTATTTCCAGTTGCTAAGTAATGTATCAATCTTTTTATAAAAAGAGGTATCCATCTAGGCCACATTTCTTTTTCTATCTCTACTATTGCTTTTTCAACTATAGGCTTCCATGGATTTGGTACTCCTGGGTATGAATATCCTATATGTCTATACTTTTCTGATGTCTTCATTTTTTTATTCATTTTCTTCGTTTATTTCCCACCCGTCATCTTGATCTTCCTCGCTATTATTATCTGTTAGATATGATATACATTTAAACCAAACCAATATAGATATGACGGAAGAAAGATCTCTAAAAAATTTCTCACCATATCCAATTAAAAGAAATATAAAATAGATCAGTGAAAAAATACCAATTATACCTAATCCAGGAGGCCAAACATAGTTTTTTAGCTGGGTAAAATTAAATATTATTAATAGTAGTCCCACTGTATAAATTAGGGACAAAATAGGAAATGATAATCCTAATAAAATATTAGCCTCGTGTGCTATACCAATAGCAAAAAATATTGCTAATAGGTGTCTTAGATTAAAATCGTTTAAGTACATATAATTTTTTACTTGATCTTGTGTATGCTGTGTATTTTATTCTATTTCTCTCAACTACATTAGTATTAACATCTATATCGTCTTCGAGAACAAAAGCTGTATTATATGTACTCCCTTGAGATTTATGAGCTGTTATTGCATAAGCATAACTAACATCTGCAAATCTTCTAATAAATTCGTAGTACTTTATCCAGGATTTTTCTTTTCCTCTTTTCTCTATAGCTATTTTTTTAAGTTTCCCTGCTAGAACATTAAAATAGGATTCGCTATCCTCGTGTAGTATATCTATATAATAATAAATCCTTTTGTCGTCATCATTTAAGTAACTGACCCTTGCTTCATAATATTTTAGTATACCCTCATCATCTCCAACTCTAACCTTTTCTTTTTTTATCTCAAACTCCTCAACACTGAATTCGTCGTTAGTATTAAAAAGTATTTGATTCATATCCATTATTGGATTATTAGCTATGAGCTTCTCTCCTATCAATATTTTAGATCCTATATTCTCCTCTCCATAAATAACCTTTCTAACAAGATTATTCATAGTTTCAACCGTTTTATTTCTCCAAGCTATAATCTTAGAATATTCTGAATCTTCTTTAAATTCTTCAGTTTTAAAATAGCTGGATAATATATCCGAAAAGGTAACTCTTTTGTCGCTGGAATTTAGATTTATTATTTCTATCCCTTCGCCTCTATCATTTAATCTAGAATCATTTCCTGTATCAACGTAAGGATTTTCTAGATCATTTCTTATAGTAACAGAAGTGCTTATGATTGGATTATCTCCCTTCTGTCTCATTATAGTTTTAAGCTCTATTGTTTTTATACCATACATTTCAGAAAATTCATCTCTGAATGGTATGCAATCAGGCTTACCGACTGGTGGGATCTGAGCAGGATCTCCCATACATATAATTTTAACCCTATCCCTATATCTCAATATCTCGTGGAATAGATCATCATTGAGCATAGAAACCTCATCTATTATAAGCAATTTTGTTTTCTCAATAGGTGGAACAAAATCACCCTGGTTAACAAATTCCTGTTGCCCGTCCTGTGTTATTCTCTCTGTTAGACCTAACATTTTATGTATAGTCTGAAAAACAACCCTAGGATTTTTTATACCTGTACTTTTTTTAATAACCCTAACTGATTTATTCGTTGGACCAGTAACAGCTATTTTGTACCAATTTTTGTCTGGATATATTACATCAAGAACATATCTAACAAGTATGCTTACACAATATGTTTTACCAGTACCTGCCCATCCCTTTAAAACATAAATATCGTCATCATTCCTGTCATAAATGAAATCTTTCATTAAATCAAATGATTTTCTCTGATCATCGTTTAGAGTTGAAAGATCTACTATAGACTTAGATATAATTTTATCCTCGGACATTATTTTATTATTTCGTCTATTACACCTAATTTTAATGCCTCTCCACTATCCATATACCAGTCTTTTTTGCCTTTATAAACTTTCTCTAGCATTTTTTTACTTATTGAAGTTTTTCTTAGGGTTATATCCTCTATAGTTTCTTGTAATCTTAAGATCTCTAAAAGTTCCTCCTCTATATCCTTAACCTTTCCAAAAGCTCCTCCTGCTACCTGATGGTATAAATAAGTTGATCTATCATATCCAAATCTCTTGTGGCCTGATATAGCTATTAAAAATCCACAAGATATAGCACATCCAGTTACAATTGTATGAATCTCGGTTTTACACGTTTCCATTATCCCTATAAGTCCTAGACATTGATATACGTATCCACCATAAGAATCTACATATATTTTAATAGGCTTTGGTACGTATATAAGATCATGTGCTTCATATATCTTTTTGATATACTGGTCATGCTCTGAGATATCTACT
>Ga0315901_10008395_pt1 | contig 12006 bp, 6 predicted proteins | sample LakEriMetagenome_10_FD_203761 | JGI IMG/M metagenome (GOLD analysis project Ga0315901, IMG submission 203761) | Freshwater fungal communities from buoy surface, Lake Erie, Ohio, United States - Buoy 2 MA116 | ecosystem: Environmental > Aquatic > Freshwater > Lake | place: USA: Lake Erie, Ohio...
ATTAAAAAAGCTGACGCTCATATTGTGAATGCTTATAAAAAACTAGGAGCCAACCTCACCAATCAAAGCTTTAGCAATATAAAAGACAGTTTATTCAAAAATGTTAAAACAAATGCTGTAGCGAGTGAATCAAATGTGAATATTATTTTTTCTACTAAAGAAGGTATATCTGATGCCATAACTCAGCAGCAATCTAATATAAAAAACGAATTGAAAGAAAAATTATTTACAGCTATTCCATGGGATAAACTTGAAATAAAAATTACTTCCAAAACAACAGAGAATGAATTAAAACAATTGCAGCCACATATAGATAAACTAAATGAAATTAAAAATAAAATGAAATTTAATATCGATCTCATTATCGACATTGCAAATGAAAATAAATCTGAAAGAAACTCAAAGTCTAGTGAGTCATTTTCTGGCTTAAAGGATAGCCTTTTAAAATTATTTCGTGAAGCTGCTACTGAAACTATATCTGAGACTAAATTTCAAACTGAATTAGATAACCTTAATGAAATACTATGTGAAATTAATGGAAATGAAAATAATAATAATTCAAAAGCACCAAATTACATTCCTACCCCTCCAACTTTCGATCAACTAAATAGACCTGAATAATTTACAGATTCTAATTTTTATTTACATTTTTAACGAATAATTTCTTTAATCTGCTCTAGTGAAGTCGGATCTTCAATCGTAGTCAAATCGCCTGGATCACGTCCTTCACAAATCGCTTGTATAGAGCGGCGCAGTAATTTTCCTGAGCGTGTCTTAGGCAATAAATTCACGCAATGCACACGAGCTGGCCTTGCTACTGCGCCCAGCTGTTTATCTACCACTGCCCATACTTCTTTTTCTAATTGTGCACGTGCTTCGGCTGTGGCTGTGGTTTCAGCATGCCGTGGAATGACAAAGGCGACGGCAACTTGTCCTTTGAGTTTATCTTCCACGCCAACAACGGCCACTTCTGAAACATTGGGATGACTGGAAATACTCTCTTCTATCTCACGTGTTCCAAGTCTATGACCTGCAACATTGATAACATCATCGGTGCGACCCAAGATGAAATAATAGCCATCATCATCGCGTATGCCCCAATCAAAGGTGGAATACACTTGTTCAGTTGAGAAGTTAGACCAGTAGGTTTTAACGAAACGCGCATCATCACCAAACACGGTTTGCATGCAGCCTGGTGGCAAAGGACCTTCTATCACCACCACGCCTTTTTCATTGTTGCCGCATTCTTCACCAGTGGCTTCATTTAACAACTTCATACGATAACCAGGCATAGGAATACCAGGGCTACCTAAACGCGTAGGTTTATCTTCGATGCCTTTTGCAATCGACAGTACTGGCCAGCCTGTTTCTGTTTGCCAGTAATTATCAATAATAGAAACGCCTAACTCATTCGCTATCCAAGATGAGGTACTTTCATCTAAAGGTTCACCAGCCAGATAGAGTGCTTTTAATGATGAGACATCATATTTTTTCATCATCTCCGGTGGCTGTTTTTTTAATACTCGTACTGCTGTCGGTGCTGAGAACATACGTGTGACTTTGTATTTTTCTACTATCTGCCACCAGATGCTAGCGTCTGGTCGCAATGGTGTGCCTTCATACATAATGGTTGCCATTCCTGCGATCAATGGACCATAGACGATATAAGAATGACCTACCACCCAACCTATGTCTGATGTTGCAAAGTAGGTCTCGCCAGCTTTGCCACAGAAAATCGTTTCCATCGATGCAGCGAGTGCGACTGCATAACCACCTACATCACGCTGCACACCTTTAGGTTTGCCAGTAGTGCCTGATGTATAGAGTATGTAAGAGATGTCATCCGATTTTAGCCATGTGACTGGAACAGTAGCGTGTAAGTATTTTTCACGTTGGGTGGCATAGTCCACATCACGACCTGCAACAAAATTCATCGCGACTAAACCACGATCAATCAACAACACATGGGCAGGCTTATGTTCAGCCAGTTGAATCGCTTCATCTAGCAAAGGTTTATAAGGCACTGGCTTTCCACCACGTGAGCCTGCATCGGCTGACACGATGAGCTTAGGTTTAGCATCATCTATACGTGTTGCCAGACTGTTCGAAGCAAAACCTCCAAAAACCACAGAATGAATTGCACCTAACCGTGCACACGCCAACATGGCGAACGTTGCTTCAGCAATCATGGGCATGTAAATCAAAACAATGTCGCCCTTACCTACACCGAGTGATTGCATGATGGCTGCGGTGCGCTCTATTTCTGCTTGCAGTTCTTTAAACGTCCAGCTTTTTTCAGAGGGTGTGCCATCTGCTGTTTCAGTAGAGATAGCAATCAGTGCTGTTGCATCAGGTTGTTTGTTTGCCCAACGATCAACTGCGTTATGGCAGAGATTGGTTTCACCACCTATAAACCAATTTGCAAAAGGAGGCTTGCTGTAATCCAGTACTTTTTTAAAGGGAGTGTGCCAATCTATACGCTTAGCTTCATTACCCCAAAAGCCTTCAGGATCTTGTAGGGATTTTTTATAATAATCTTGGTAGTTCATGCTGTCTCCGCACTGTTCTTACTGTTTTATTTTTTCTGATTTTTTTGTTTTTTAAAATGCATCGCCAGGAATACGTACCCAGCCTTCCATCAACACGCGAGCACTACGACTCATGATGGCTTTCTTCACGCTCCACTCACCATGCACTTGGGTCGCTTGTGCACCAACACGCAAGGTACCAGAGGGATGACCGAAACGTACTGCTTCACGTTCTCCACCACCTGCTGCTAAATTAACTAAAGTGCCAGGTATCGCTGCTGCTGTACCAATTGCCACTGCTGCTGTACCCATCATGGCGTGATGCAGTTTACCCATAGACAGTGCACGCACTAGCAAATCAATGTCTGATGCTGATACTTTTTTTCCACTGGATGAAGTGTAGTCTTTTGGAGATGCTACAAACGCGACCTTAGGTGTATGTTGACGTGTTGCTGCTTCATCGATGTGTTTAATTAAACCCATACGCACTGCGCCATGAGCACGTATGGTTTCAAACATGGCTAAGGCTTTGCTGTCACTATTAATGCCTTCTTGCAATTCGGTGCCTGTGTAACCAATCGCATCCGCATTAATAAAAATAGTTGGTATACCTGCGTTAATCATCGTAGCTTGCAGTTTTCCTACGCCGGGTACATCGAGTTCATCAATCAAATGACCAGTTGGGAACATCGCACCACCGCCGCCCTCTTCTTCTGCAGCAGGATCCATAAACTCAAGTTGCACTTCAGCGGCAGGAAAGGTAACGCCATCTAATTCAAAATCACCGGTCTCTTGAACTGCACCATTCACCATAGGTACATGCGCAATAATGGTTTTGGAGATGTTGGCCTGCCAGATGCGTACGATTGCCATACCATTTTGTGGCAATTGCTTTGCATCGATTAATCCAGAGCTAATCGCAAACGGTCCTACTGCGGCTGAAAGATTGCCGCAGTTACCACTCCAATCAACAAACGCTTTATCTATGGATACCTGACCAAATAAATAATCCACATCATGATCAGGTTTGGCACTTGGTGAAACGATGACTGTTTTACTCGTACTTGATGTAGCACCACCCATGCCATCAATCTGCTTGCCATAAGGATCTGGGCTACCAATGACACGCATGAGTAAAGCATCACGTGCCGCACCCACTGTTTGCGCTTGCACAGGCAAGTCTTGTAAACGAAAGAATACGCCTTTACTAGTGCCACCACGTATATAGGTTGCAGGGATTTTTATTTGAGGAGCGTGTACCATGATTATGCTGCCTTGGTTGAAGCAAGAAAGTCTTGCGCAAATCTTTGCAACACACCACCGGCTTCATATATCGAGACTTCTTCTGCTGTATCAAGTCTGCATGTGACAGGCACTTCCACCTTCTCGCCATTTTTTCTGTGTATGACCAAAGTTAGTGTTGCACGTGGTTTGCGTTCACCCACCACATCATAAGTTTCGGTGCCATCTAACCCCAGTGTTAAACGATTCACACCAACTTTAAATTCTAGTGGTAACACACCCATACCAACTAAGTTAGTACGATGTATACGTTCAAATCCTTCAGCCACAATCACTTCCACTCCAGCTAAGCGCACGCCTTTAGCAGCCCAGTCACGTGAAGAACCCTGACCATAATCAGCACCTGCAATCACGATTAAGGGTTGCTTACGTTGCATGTAAGTTTCAATCGCTTCCCACATGCGCGTGACTTTACCTTCAGGTTCTATGCGTGCTAATGAACCTGCTTTGACTTTGCCATTCTCTATCACCATTTCATTTAACAAGGTGGGATTCGCAAAGGTGGCACGTTGTGCAGTTAAATGATCACCTCTGTGCGTGGCATAAGAATTAAAGTCTTCTTCTGGTAAACCCATCTTAGCTAAGTACTCACCTGCTGCGCTATCGAGCATGATGGCATTTGAAGGTGAAAGATGATCGGTGGTGATGTTGTCACCTAAGACAGCTAAAGGACGCATCGCTTTTAACGAACGCTCACCAGCCAAGGCACCTTCCCAATAAGGTGGACGACGAATATAGGTACTTTGTGCGCGCCAGTCGTAGAGTGGGCTGACCTTCTCGCCTTTATCAACTTGTATCGCAAACATAGGGTCATATACTTTGCGGAATTGCTCAGGCTTGACGCTAGAAGCAACAATGGCATCAATCTCTTCATCACTAGGCCAGAGATCTTTTAGCGTGATTGGCTTGCCATGTGCATCGGTGCCTAATACATCTTTCTCTATGTCGAAACGTATGGTGCCTGCAATCGCATAAGCAACCACTAAAGGAGGTGACGCAAGAAAGGCTTGCTTAGCATAAGGATGTATACGACCATCAAAATTACGATTACCTGATAACACCGCAGTCGCATATAAATCACGATCTATGATTTCTTTTTGTATGACAGGATCTAAAGCACCTGACATACCATTACAAGTGGTACACGCAAAAGCCACTACACCAAAACCTAGCTGCTCTAATTCAGACATTAAGCCAGCTTCTTCTAAATATAAAGCCACTGCTTTAGATCCGGGAGCGAGTGAACTTTTCACCCAAGGCTTACGTAATAAACCCAATTTATTTGCATTGCGTGCTAATAAACCTGCAGCAATCATATTGCGAGGATTATTCGTGTTGGTGCAACTGGTAATAGCAGCGATGATGACAGCGCCATCAGGCATGAGACCAGGTTCGTTTTCTACTTTACCGCTAATACCGCGTGCTGCTAATTCTGAAGTGGGTACACGTTTATGGGGATTGGATGGACCTGCAATATTTCTCACTACAGTAGATAAATCAAATTTCAATACACGCTCATATTCAGCATGTTTTAATGTATCAGCCCATAAGCCTGTTTCTTTTGCATAGGTTTCAACTAGCTTGACTAATTCATCATCACGACCAGTGAGCTTGAGATATTTAATGGTTTGCTGATCAATATAGAACATAGCAGCAGTTGCACCAAACTCTGGTGCCATGTTGGAGATGGTAGCGCGATCACCTAGTGTTAAGTTATTCGCGCCTTCACCATAAAACTCTAAGTAAGCCGAAACCACTTTTTCTTTACGCAGAAATTCTGTAAGCGCCAACACAGTATCGGTAGCTGTGATGCCCTCTTGTGGCTTACCAGTTAACTCAACACCAATGATGTCAGGTAAACGCATCCATGATGCACGACCTAACATCACGGTTTCCGCTTCTAAACCACCTACACCAATTGCAATCACACCCAATGCATCGACCATCGGTGTATGACTATCAGTGCCAACTAAAGTATCGGGATAAGCCACACCATCTTTCACCTGAATGACTGGTGACATCCGTTCTAAATTAATTTGATGCAGAATGCCGTTCCCTGGCGGGATTACATCTACATTCTTAAATGCTTTTTTAGTCCAGTTAATAAAATCAAAGCGATCTTCATTACGTCTATCTTCAATCGCGCGATTTTTGTTAAATGCATCAGGATCAAATCCACCACACTCCACTGCCAGTGAATGATCGACCACTAATTGTGTAGGCACCACAGGATTCACTAAAGCCGGATCACCACCCTGCGCAGTAATGGCATCACGCAATCCTGCTAAATCGACTAATGCAGTTTGACCCAAAATGTCATGACACACTACGCGTGCTGGAAACCATGGGAAATCTAAATCACGCTTACGTTCTATCAGCTGTTTTAAAGAATCCGTTAAGGTAGCGGGTTCACAACGACGTACGAGATTCTCTGCTAACACTCGTGAGGTGTACGGCAGTTTTTCCCAAGCGCCAGATTGAATCGCATTAACAGCAGCGCGAGCGTCGAAATAATCAAGTTTGGTACCAGGCAGTGATTTGCGGTGAGCAGTGTTCATGGGAGCAGAATAAAAAAGAGTCTGACAAAAATCTTAAAGATGTAAGACATTCTTAAAGACGAATAAGAAACAAAAGCAATCAAAATCGATTAAGAGTCTCGCCTCAGTGGGTAATTCGCTCACTGAGGAAAGTTAATCTTATTGACTATTTATTTACGATTTTTAATTGGCACAAATTTCAGATTTTCAGGACCTACATAATTTGCGCTAGGACGAATAATTTTATTGTCTATACGCTGTTCAATAATGTGTGCAGCCCAACCTGATGTACGTGAAATAACAAACAAGGGTGTGAACATCGCTGTAGGCACACCCATCATGTGATATGACACCGCTGAGAACCAATCCAGATTCGGGAACATTTTTTTCACATCCCACATCACGGATTCTAAACGTGCTGCGATATCAAACATTTTGGTTGAACCTGCATCTTTAGATAATTGATGCGCTACTTCTTTAATCACTTTGTTTCGTGGATCAGAGATGGTGTAAACCGGATGGCCAAAACCGATAATGACTTCTTTGTTTTCTACACGACGGCGGATATCTGCTTCTGCTTCATCAGGATTGTCATAACGCTTTTGAATTTCAAACGCGACTTCATTGGCACCACCATGCTTAGGACCACGCAATGCACCAATACCACCAGTGATAGCTGAATACATATCCGAACCTGTACCTGCAATGACACGACTTGCAAATGTGGAGGCATTGAATTCATGCTCTGCATATAAGATTAAAGAAGTATGCATCGCTTTGACCCACAAATCAGAAGGCGCTTCACCATGCAACAAATGCAGGAAATGACCACCGATAGAATCATCATCGGTTTCGACTTCAATGCGACGACCGTTATGGCTGTAGTGATACCAGTACAACAGCATAGAACCAAAAGATGCCATTAATCTGTCAGCGATATCACGTGCACCTGGTGTGTTGTGATCTTCTTTTTCTGGTAGCACACAACCTAAAGCGGACACACCTGTACGCATCACATCCATAGGATGGGAAGAAGCAGGCAACCACTCTAAAACTGCTTTTACATTTGCAGGCAAGCCACGCAAGGCTTTGAGTTTTTGTTTGTAGGCTTGTAATTCAGCGTTGGTCGGCAACTTACCGTGCACAAGTAAATGTGCAATCTCTTCGAATTCGCAGGTGTCAGCAACATCAAGAATGTCGTAGCCACGATAATGCAAATCATTACCTGTTTTACCTACCGTACACAGTGCAGTGTTACCTGCTGTGACACCAGAGAGTGCAACGGATTTTTTTGGTTTAAAGCCAGGTGTGGTTGTTTCGCTCATTATTTTCTCCTAAAATTTTTACTATGTAATTGTGTCTTTGATGCTTATTTAAATTGATTTTTAATTTGATTTTTATTTCGCTTTTTGCTGAGCAAATAAAGCATCTAGTCTTTGTTCGAAATCGTGATAACCAATGCGGTCATATAACTCCATACGTGTTTGCATGGTATCGACAACATTTTTTTGCGTACCATCACGACGCACAGCCATGTAAACATTTTCTGCAGCTTTATTCATCGCGCGGAAAGCTGAGAGTGGATATAAAATCAATCCGCAATCTGCATCACGTAATTCATCAACAGTGAATAGTGGTGTTGCGCCAAACTCAGTGATGTTAGCGAGAATAGGCACTTTGACTGCGGCTGCGAATTTTTTATACATAGGCAGCTCTGTAATCGCTTCCGGAAATATCATGTCAGCACCGGCTTCTACACAAGCGACTGCACGTTCAATTGCTGACTCTAAACCTTCCACAGCAAGCGCATCAGTGCGCGCCATGATGACGAAATTCTCATCGGTGCGTGCATCGACTGCCGCTTTAATTCTGTCCACCATTTCTTGCTTGGTGACGATTTCTTTATTCGGTCTATGACCGCAACGCTTAGCACCCACTTGATCTTCTATATGCATCGCTGCAGCACCGAACTTAATCATGGATTTCACAGTGCGCGCTACATTGAATGCGGATGAACCAAAGCCGGTATCAACATCAACTAACAAAGGTAGGTCACACACATCAGTAATGCGACGCACATCGGTTAAGACATCATCTAAATTTGAAATACCTAAATCTGGCAAACCCAATGAACCTGCTGCCACGCCACCACCAGATAAATAAATCGCTTTAAATCCAGCACGTTTAGCTAGCAAAGCATGATTCGCATTAATTGCGCCTATGACTTGTAAAGGCGATTCTTCTTTCATCGCCTGACGAAATTTCGCACCTGCAGATTGCATACTCATGTTCATAATCCTGTGTAAAAGATGTTTCAGGGAGTGCTCTTGCTCTCTTCATTTGCAATCAACGTGCCAATTCAAAAAAATCGTTAGCAAAAGTTTAATATTTGAAATCATTCAAAATAAGGACTATGAAACAAGGTATTAGCGCTCCACTTCATTTCCCAATCAGAGAAAAGCCTTGCCACAATGTTTCAGCTCATGTTTCAATGTTCAAATTATTTGAAACATTGCAAAAATCTGAAACATGCCACGCCCGCCCAACTTTAACCGCGATTATTCGAGTGACCATAAACCCGTTTTCTGGACGGTGTCGATTTCACGCTTGATTGATCTGTTTCGCGATATCACACTGGAATATGACAATAGCGCCCTTATCACTCCGATTAATCTGGGCTTTGAAGAAGCTGTCGCTCATATACGAGAGCGATTACAAACTGAACGTTGCGATGCCATTATTTCAGCAGGTTCGAACGGTGCTTATTTAAAAAGCCGTTTATCTGTTCCTGTCATCCTTGCTAAAGCAAGTGGATTTGATGTTATGCAAGCACTCGCTAATGCACGCAAAATTACCTCTGATATAGGTTTAATTAATTATCAAGAACCCTTGCTTGAACTTGTAGATTTCCAACGCACTTTTGATCTAAACATCATGCAACGCACCTATGTGACGGTAGAAGATGCACGTGCACAAATCAATGAAATGAAAGCAGCAGGTATTAAAGCGGTCGTAGGTGCAGGCTTGATTACCGATCTTGCTGAAGAAGCTGGCTTAACAGGTGTGTTTGTTTATTCAGCAGCATCCATACGCAATGCGTTTGATGATGCATTAGAAATTGCACGAGTCACGCATTCAGAGCGCACTGATATCGTTAACCCTAATCGAAAAAATAAACAAAGCACTAAACATAGCGTAAGTGATTTACGTGGTGATTCCTCCATCATGCAATCTCTACGTGAGACGATTTCTTATTATGCAAAATCACCTGCTACGGTATTGATACAAGGTGAAACAGGGACCGGCAAAGAACTAGTAGCACAAGCGATTCATCGTGCTAGTAATCGTGGCATGGGAGCGCAGCAAGCCTTTGTTGCAGTCAATTGTGGCGCGATTGCTGAATCACTATTGGAATCAGAATTATTCGGCTATGAAGAAGGTGCGTTTACAGGTTCACGTCGTGGTGGACATGCAGGTTTATTTGAAGCTGCACATAAAGGCACTTTATTTCTCGATGAAATAGGTGAAATGCCACTGGCATTACAAACACGATTACTACGTGTATTAGAAGAAAAAGAAGTCACACGTGTAGGTGGCACACGACCCGTTCCTGTGGATGTGCGCATCATTAGCGCAACTCATTGCGACTTAGAAGCACGTATAGCAGAGGGAAGATTTCGAGCAGATTTGTTTTACCGTTTAAGTGTATTGCGACTCACACTGCCTGCACTGCGAGAACATTCCGAAGATTTAGTCGCACTTGCAGAATGGTGTTTAAAAAATGCACTCGCTGAAATGAGTGTTCGACCGAATGCCAACTTGCATGCAGAACTAAATGCTTGTCTGCCACTACTCTCTGCCTATACCTGGCCGGGTAATGTACGTGAACTGCGCAACCTCATGCAACGTGTTGCATTACTACTTGCAGTCGAACCATTGCAAGCATTAACACCTGCACTCATGTTAAAGCTTGCACCTGAATTACAAAATTCAACAGCAAATATTTATACAAAAAAAATTCAGCCTACGATACAGGCTGCACAACATAGCGTCAGCGTACATGAAACATTACAACGCTTTGAAGGTAATCGTGCAGCAGCGGCAGAACATTTAGGAATCAGCAGAACCACATTGTGGAGACGCTTGAAAGAAGAATAAGCAGAGTTATTTTGAATCTGCAGAAGATCATTTGCAGGATGGTGATGTATTACGGACGATTACGCTACGCTAATCGTCCCTACAAATTCAAAGAGTGTTTGCATTTCGTAGGGATGGTTAGCGCAGCGTAACCATCCGAAAATTAAATGGTATTGATTTTTTGTACGGCGAGGCAGCGTAACGCAGCCAGCGGATCAACTAAACCAAGTTTATTCGTCTTTGGTGCCTTCGATACCTAATTCCTGAATCTTGCGAGTGATGGTATTGCGTCCTATACCCAATCGAATTGCGGCATCGTTTTTACGACCGTGAGTATGTTTGAGTGCAGTTTTAATGAGCGCTGACTCAAAATCTCTACCTAGGGTATCCATGACTTCGGGTTTACCTGCTGCGAGCATGCGTGCTGCTTCTGCTTCTAACAACATGATCCAACTACCACGATCGAGCATGGGTGCACCCACCATGATGGGAGCACTGGGGTCACGATCTAAGGATGATCCTGCTGGCAATGGTTCTGATAAGACGCTACTAACCATGGAAGGTGGTGCTGCCGGTGTGATGTCTGTCATGCTGCCAGAAGTGAATTCATGCGGTAGATCTTTTACCTCTACAGTTTGTCCTGGTGCCATGACGGTGATCCAGTTACATAAATTTTCTAACTGTCTTACGTTGCCAGGCAAATCTAGCTTAGATAAAAACTGCATGGCAGCTTCTGATAAACGTTTTACTTCTACGCCGAGTTGACGTGCGCTTTGCGTTAAGAAGTGACGTGCTAATAATGGAATATCTTCTGGACGTTCACGTAGCGAAGGTAAGCGTAGTCGTATGACATTCAACCGATGATACAAGTCTTCACGGAACAAACCTTCGCGTACACGTTGCTCTAGATTTTGATGGGTAGCGGCGATGACGCGTACATTGGCTTTGAGTGATTGATGTCCACCTACGCGATAAAAATGTCCATCAGATAAAACACGTAATAAACGTGTTTGTAAATCAAATGGCATATCACCGATTTCATCTAAAAATAAAGTACCACCTTCTGCTTGTTCAAAGCGACCACGACGTGTAGATTGCGCACCAGTGAAGGCACCACGTTCATGTCCGAATAATTCTGACTCAAGTAAATCTTTGGGAATAGCTGCGGTGTTGAGTGCGATGAAAGGTTGCACAGCACGTGGGCTGTGCTTATGTAATGCACGAGCGACTAATTCTTTACCAGTGCCGGATTCACCGGTGATGAGTACCGTGACATTCGATTGTGAAAGACGTCCTATCGCTCTAAACACATCTTGCATGGCTGCTGCTTGACCAAGAATTTCTGGTGTTTCTGAAGCGATTTGATCGACATTGGATTCACGCAGACTTTCATCTAAAGCACGACGGATTAATTCAACGGCTTTATCTAAATCAAAAGGCTTAGCGAGATATTCAAACGCGCCACCTTGAAAGGCAGCGACGGCAGAATCTAAATCGGAGAA
>Ga0315901_10008396_pt1 | contig 12006 bp, 5 predicted proteins | sample LakEriMetagenome_10_FD_203761 | JGI IMG/M metagenome (GOLD analysis project Ga0315901, IMG submission 203761) | Freshwater fungal communities from buoy surface, Lake Erie, Ohio, United States - Buoy 2 MA116 | ecosystem: Environmental > Aquatic > Freshwater > Lake | place: USA: Lake Erie, Ohio...
TCCTTCGCGCGAGCGATGACTTTGTTTTCCCAGAAGTCAAAGACGGCGCATTCGACGCCCGGAGGAAGTCCGGCGGCCGCGAAATCCAGCGTGATGGCTTTGGGATTCTCTCCGGGGTTGAAGAGATTCCACACGGCGAAGTTGCCGTAGGGGCGGGCGGCGGAGAAGCCGAAGATCGAGTTTTCCGGCGAACGGCCGAGGGTGAGGAGCCGGGCTGGCTCGGCACTGGAGGGGCGCATGATCTCGGAATTCCTCCAAACGGCTTTGCAATCCTCGGCGTCGAGGGGTTCGCTGTTCATCGCGGTGCCGCCGACGAGGGTGACGATGTTGTGCCAGGTGCGCCACATGCCTTCGCCTTGGTGGGTGTAGCCGACTTTGCGGCTCTCGAGCTTCGGCGCGAGGTAGGAGCAATCGGGGTCGTTGGCCCACCAGACTTTGTCATAGATCTGGAAGCGCAGGACGGATTTCAGGCATTTGTCGAAGTGCCCGGGGTGGGCGTCAGGGCCGACGCGGGCGGCATCAACATAACCGATCACGCCACGGGTGGGCTGACCGAGGCAGGAGAGGATGTAAATTTCCTCGCCAGCGGCTTCGCGATAGAGGGCGTAAAGTTCGCGGAAAATTTGGAGGCTCGTTTTCGTGGGATCGGTGAATTGCGATCCAATGCCGTTGAAATCGATTTTGATGTAGCCGAAGCCATTTTTGCGCGCGTCGCTGATGATGTTATGGAGAAACTTCTGCGACTCCGGATGATCGGGAACGATCCACTTCGAGCCATCGGGGTGGAAGGGATTCGGATTGGCAAAAGTCTCCATGCCCTGATCGTTTTTCTGCATGGCAGCGGGGTTGGCATTCCTGAAGGGATGGTTGGGATTCATCATCAGGGGAGCGAACCAAACACCGGGCACCCAACCCTTCGCGCGGATGTCCTCGGCCAGCTTGGCCAGGCCCGAAGGGAACTTCTTACCGCCGCGCCAGTCGCCGTCCATGACCTGGTAGCCGTCATCGAGTTGCAGGACGCCTTTGCCGAAAACATTCGGGTTGTTGGCGAGGACCCCGAGAACATCACGCGTGTGGGTCTCGTCGATGTTCGTGGTGCGGGAATACCAACTGCACCAGCCATAAACCCGCTCGCGGTGGAGTCTCGCACCGTGGGTGGCAGCGACCCAGCGGGTCCAGATTTTCGAGGCGGTTTCTGGTGACTCGAAGCAAATCATCATGGGCTCGCCCCGGCGGCTTTGTCCGGCTTTGACGAGAACGCCATCCATGTTGGCCGAGGACTTGATGCCCCCATCTTTGATATCGAGATCGGTGAAGGCCTCCGGGGGACCCGTCGGTCCGATCAAAAACCCGGTGCCATTCGGCTCATAGACCATGGCGGCTTCGCGGAGGGTGCGGTTCATCGATTGGAACGGCTCCGCCGGGGCGCTCTCCATCAATGGCGTCACGAGCCATTTCTCCGGCGAGTCGAGCTGAATGCGGCCACCGGCCAGTGTGTTGATCGACTCGACCCGGTAGAGCTGCGCATCGCGGTCGCTGTGGTTGTGGAAAACTCCCTCCACAGCGATCGCTTGGATGTCGCGCAGGACTTTCAGGGTGATCGTGTAGGAGAATTTCTTCTGCACATCGCCGTAGGTGGCCGAAGTGGCCTCGGCCAGGCCCATCGGGGTTTCCACGGTTGTCCAGCCCGTGCTGGAGAGTAGCGGGGAGCGGTCGCTCGAAAGGGTCTCGCGCGTGCCATCGACTTTGAAGACAACGCCAGTTCCGAAGACGAGTTCGTCGATTCCGGGGGCTTCGACGGCGATGCTTTTGTGATCCGGAGAAAACCGGGCAAGCCCTGAGGATTTGGCATCGTCCTCGTCGGCAAAAGCGCTGCAGACGGCGAGCGAAAGCGCACCTATCGCGGCGGCTTTCAGGAATGTTTTGGCGTATCGGGAGCAGTTGGTTGGTTTCATGGTGATTCTATTTATTATATGTTTCATTATCATTAGTTTATTACTCATCATTTAGTCCTGTTTTTTGCCAACGAGATCGTTTTCGATTTCCTCGAGCGACTTGCCTTTGGTTTCAGGCAGGTTGCTTAGAACGAAAAAGAACCCTGCGATGCAGATACCGCCGTAAACCCAGAAGGTTCCGGAGGCTCCGAGCGCCTTGTTCAGGTAGGGAAAGGTGTAGGTGAGGACGAAGCAGGCCACCCAGAGCGCCACGACGGCGACCGACATGGCCGCGCCGCGGATGCGGTTGGGGAAGATCTCCGCGATGACGACCCAGACGACCGGCGCGAGGGACATCGAGTAGCAACCGATGGCGGCGAGGACGAGGAGAAGGACGGGGAGGCCTTGGACTCCCGAGGCGTAGCAATACCCGAGCGCCCCGTAGATGACGGCGAGGCCGATCGACCCGAACAGCATGAGCGGACGACGCCCCATGCGATCCACCGTGGCCAAGGCCACAAAGGTGAAGACCAGATTCACCGATCCGGTCCAGGCGATGTTCGCGAGCACATCGGAAATGTCGTAACCGGCGGCGCGGAAGATTTCCTCGGCGTAGTTGAAGACGACATTGATGCCGCACCATTGCTGGAAGACGGCGAGTGTGATGCCGAGCACGAGGATGCGTGCCATGCCGGGGGAGAAAACCTCGCGGAGGCCCGACTGGGTGGCCTTTTCGGAGTCGAGGGCGGAGCGGATTTCCGAGACGGCGGCGGCGGCGTATTCGGCCCCACCGATGCGAGCGAGGGTCTTTTCGGCCTCGGAAGTGCGCGCCCGCTGCAAAAGCCAGCGCGGGCTTTCCGGAACGAGGAGCATTCCGATGAAAAAGAGGACGGATGGCAGGGCGGTGAGCGCGAACATCCAGCGCCATCCTGACTGCCCGAACCACGAGTTGCGAATGAACTCGTCCTTTGCCGCTGCCGTGGCATCGGCTCCCAGGGCAGTTTCGATCGAGGTGCCGAGATCGCGGACGAGCCACCAATTGATCAACTGCGCGAGGAGGATTCCGACGACGATCGTGAGCTGGTTGATCGAAACCAGCGTGCCACGCATCCGGGCGGGAGCGACTTCGGAGATATACATTGGCGAAAGGCTCGAGGCCAAGCCGATGGCGATGCCTCCGAAGATGCGCCAGAGGATGAACGAGGTGAAGGTGTCGGCGAGGCCGTTTCCGATGGAAGTGACGGCAAAAAGAAGCGCGGCCAGCGTGAGGAGCGGCTTGCGGCCAAAGCGGTCGCTGAGTGCACCCGCACCCATCGCGCCGACGAGGCAGCCTATGAGGGCGCAACTATTGGCCCAGCCGATTTGCGCCTCGGTGGTGAGTTGGAAGTAGCGCTCGAAAAAGGGCTTTGCGCCGCCAACAACGACCCAGTCCCAACCGAAGAGAAGACCGCCCATCGCAGCCACGATCGAGATCAGCCAGATGTAGCCGGTGTTGAGTTTTTCAGGAACGCCCGGAGTCGAGGGCGCGGGTGATGAGGAGCCGGTGATCATGGGATTTTAGCGGGGGTTGAGGTTTTGGTTGGCGAGTTGCTGGAGGTGGCGCATCTGGGATTTTTTGGATTCCTGGATGTCCTCTTCAAAAACGAGAAGGTTCGGGAGCGAGGTCGCGAAGTAGTCAATGCGGGCGGGGATCCCCAATTCCACTTCGGCATAGGCGACCATGGCTTCAAGGACTGAGCTGGCATCCGCCTCGCGGCCGAGCTCGCGCAGGGCGAGGGCTTTGAAAACGGTCAGCTCGGAAAATGCCGTCACCGCCATTCCTTGGAAGTCGCCCGACTCGGCGGCGGCGGCTTCGAATTTCGCGACGGCCTCTTGCTCGCGTCCGAGCTCCCGAAGGGCCTTGCCTTGCCAGAAGGTCACATCGGCCTTGGCTTGGAGTAGGTGGTATTTCTCACCAAGGCGATCGGGAGTTTCCATGGCGAGGTTGAAATGCTCGAGGGCTTTCCCGGCATCGCCGCTCGTCAGCGCCGCTTGTCCCAAGAGAAGTCGGGCCGTGGTGTATTGGCGGAGCACCTTGCCTTCGCCTCCCTCCCACGGGTGGAAACTGCGGGAGGTCAGGAGATCCAGCGCCTTCTGCGGTTGGCCGGTTTCGTTGTAGAGCGCGGCGAGTTCGACCGTGGCGTCGTCGCGATCCAGCACGAGCGCAAGGCGGCTTTCGAGAAACGCGAGGCGATCCCTCGCGCTATCGCCGAGCTTGGCGCGGAGTTGGACGAATTCCGAAACCAATCGGGAATCCGCGGGATCGCAGGCGAGGGCTTTTTCGTAGCTGGCGCGGGCGGCGGCGGCATCGCGTCGGGCGTTCCAATACGCGATGCCGAGGTTGCGGTGCGCGGTGGCGAATGCCTCATCTGCCGTGCGGGCTTTTTCCCATGCGGCAATCGCTTCGACGTGGCGTTTTTTGTCGAAGAGGAAATTTCCAAGACCATAGGCGGCGTTGCGGTCGGGACCGGGTTGCGCGAGCGCCCATTGCAGGATGGCAACCTCGTGGAGTCGCGAGGGGAAAAAGTAATTCGACGGCAAGCCCCGCGCGGCGCGGAGGGATTGCGCGGATTTTTCCGTTTCCCCAAGAAGAGCCTGAATCGATGCCAACGCGTAGTGCGTCGAGGCGGAGCGCTCGAGCGGGTTCGGAACGACGACCGCTTGCACCTCGCTGGCGTGGTGGTTTTCTAAAATGGAAGCCGCCTCGGCGAGGCATCCGGCATCCGCATAGTCGAAAGCGACATCGAGGGCCGTTTGCGCATCATTGCGGCTCAGCGGGGAGAGGCGGGCGGCGCCTTGTTGTTGGAGCGCCAACTCAGCAATTGCCCAGTGGTCGAGCCGGTCGATGGTCAGGAGCGCCTCGAGAGTTTGCACCGCTTCGGCGTTCCGACCGAGCTTGCGGAGGCAAATGGCTTTCAGGACCTGTGCCTTGTTGTTGGTGGCGTTGGTTTCGAGGGATTCCTCGACATGGCGGAGGGAGGTTTTGGCGTCTCCTTTTTTCAGATCGAGGCAGGCGAGTTCGTAGGAAGCCGCGGCGCGCCAGGCAAAGTTCCATGTGGCTTTGGCGAAGAGCGGGTAGGCGGCGGAGTCGTTGCCTTGGAAGCGCCGGGTGAGTCCGAGGAAATAGTGGGCTTCGCCGGTTTCAGGGTTCGGATGCCGAAAGGTGAGGCGCGAGATCGCCGTCTCGAAATGCGGCGCCGCCTCTTCGAATCGGCCGCGCGAGAGCTTTTGGCGACCGAGGGCGATGTTGCAACGCGAGTCTTTGGGGTCACGCTGCAGGCCGGCCTCCCAATAAACTTCTGGGTAGCGGGTGGGATGGCGGTATTGGTCGAGATGCTCGCCGGTGAGATACAACTCGTCGGCCGAGGTGATGTCCTCAGGGGCCGGCGGTTCGGTCGCGACTTCGCGGTCGCGGCTGGATTTTGCGGGGTCCGAGGGACGGTAGCCGATGACCGCTTCGCCATCGGAGTTGAAAACCCAGAGGCACAGCGAGGTCTCGGAGTCTCCCGTGAATTGGAGGCCGTCGCGCTGCCACGGGGCATCGGGGGAGGCGTTGGCTGCTTCGTCCAAAAGCACACGGTCGCCGTCTTTTAAAATCACGCGCAACCCTTGCATCGGGCGGGACACGGCGAGTCCGAGATCGATCGATCGGTCTTCGCGCACGACCAACCGAACGGCGGCGAGGGTGTTCGCCTGCTGGACCGGCCCGAGCTTTTGGTAGGCCCACCAGAATTGAGAAAAGGTCTTTGTCTCGTAGGGCGCGAGGTAGCTGAAATCGGGTTGGTTGTCGGTGTAAACGCCGGCCATTAACTCGACATACGGCCCGCCGGTGTCGGTGAGTTCGCGGTCCCACGCCCAGCCGAACTCGTGGTTGCCCCAAGTCCACTGCTTCTTGCCGGGGCTGATGTGTTTGTTGGCGACATGGACGAAGCCGCCTTGCGCGTCGTGGTCGTAACCGCCGAAGAAATTTTCCTGTGTCTGGCAGACCATGTAACTCGTCGGCACCGGGATGTTTTTATACCAAGCCAGATCGTTCGCGCCCGGCCGGGCCGCGTAGTCCACGCCGTAGTAGAAATTCTCCGCGATGGGGAACGACGACATCGCCCGCACCGCGTGGTCGGCGACATAGTGGACATCGGTCGGGAAAAAGCTCTGGTAGTTCTCGTGGACCCGCGCGGCCACATTTGCCCACCACAGAAAAGTCTGGGTAAATGGGGTGCGGTTGTAGAGGCGGCCGCGCAACTCCACGAGCGCGCTGCCCGGGTGCAGGCGAATGCCATGCATGCCCTTCAAGCGGTTCATCGGGTCATGCTCGGACTGCCAAACGGTGAATACTCCCCCACCCTCGTCCTCGATCACCACATCTGCCGGAAGGTAGGTGCCGGGGCGGTGGTGTTGCGGCCAGTTGAACTCCACACCGCCGGAAATCCACGGTCCGGCCAGGCCGACGAGCGCGGGTTTGATCACATCCTGACGATAGAAAAAATCGTAATCGCGGTTCGCCTTGTCCTGACCCAGGAAAATCCGGCCGCCGATTTCCGGCAGCATCACGAGCCGCACGAATTCGTTCTCGAGCCGCGCCGCGGCGTATTCCACAGGCTTCGGCGGTTCATCCTGATAAACCTTGTCAATGAAAGGCACGGGATAAACCTTGCCGCTCGAGCCTTGGTAAACGCGCTTCTCAAAGAAAACCGGATTCTTTTCCGGTCGGCCTAGGCCGTAGGTCGGGATGGTGAGTTTTTCGAGACGGGCGGTCACAGGATTCATCGATTTTTAGGGGTTGAGAAGGACATCCAGATTCCAGTGGCGGGTTTCACGGGGCTGAAGAAGCGGCGTGTTTTCAGCAGCGGAGAGATTGTCGATAGGCAGTGTCGCCGGCTCGATGCCGAGGTTGAAATACGGCTCAGAGCCGCAACCCGACCATCCGCCGTTGTTCACCCAGAGGCCGAGGTAGGGAATGTCCGAGGAATTCCATTCCAGAGCCAGTGAAGCGCCGTTTCCCTTGGAAACCCGCACACGGCTCACCACGCCCTTTTCGGAAAAAAGTTTGGCCGCCCAGCGCTCGGATCGCTGAGGGAGTTCGTTCCATGTGACCTTGCGACCTTGCAATCCCGCCGCCGCGCCGGAGGCGTAGAGGACTTGGAATGCGGCCCCAGCCTCCAACGACAAATCGGCATCCAGCGGCACCAACGGGTGCGCGCACCACAACCAGGGAAACGCAAAGTCGGCGAGATTTTCGAGAGTGTAGTGCAGACGGATCCGCGCCCCATCCAACTCCAAGCGACGGCGGAATAAAAACGGCAGGCTCCGCCCCTCGACCTCCATCTCCACATGCCCCGCCCCGCTCGAAACGACGCGCCATGGCATTTGAACCAAATCGCCGTGATCGGGAACCAAAGCCTCCCCGCCCGGCGTAGGAATCCGGCAGGGATCGACCGAGGGAAAAATCTCATCCCAACCTCCGACATCCAATCCGCCTACATAGCTCTCTCCATAGACAGGTTCACGACGCGGAAGCCAGGGGTTGGTCCAAAGCCACTCCTGCCCGCTCGACTTGTCGACGAGACTGGAGATTTTGCCGCCCACGGATGGGAGGATTTCGAGCGAGAGGGAATCGTTGACCAATCGAATGGGCTCCATGGCGGGAGCAATAAGGTAGACCCCCAAGGAATTTTATGGCCATGGAGGGAATTCTGAAAAACATGTCGAATCTTATGAAAAAGATTCGTGAAGGATTCCCCCGCCAGCAGCTCACGAGAGTTCCCTCGGAAATCCTCAAGAAATGCCGTTCCACGCCACTGCTGCGGGATCTTTTCATCACCGACATCGGATATTTTCCCGCCAGCGGAGGTCATTGGGTGGATCGCCCTGAGGGTTGTGATACCAATATTATGATTTTCTGTCTGGCTGGAGCAGGCTGGGTTTCTCTTGCGGGAAAGCGAAAAAGCCCGGTGCGGCAAGGCGGGCTGGTTTTCATTCCCGCCGGCAGCCCGCACCGCTACGGCGCTTCCGAGGAGTCGCCCTGGCAAATCCGCTGGGTGCATTTCAGCGGACGAAGGAGCGCCGATTATCTGGCGCGCCTCGGCGGGGAGCTTTTCGGCGAGGCCCTGCCCGGACAGTCCGAAGCGATCGTTGCCGCCTTTGAGCAAGCGCAAGAGGGACTCGGCGAGGGATACACGGACTCGGGCCTGCTTTTGCTTTCGGCAAGCCTGTCGCGACTCCTCGCGCTGGCGATCCAGTCCAAGCAGGCTCACGGGCACAAGTCGCGCGTCACCGGTCAGCGCATCCTGCAATCGATGGAGTGGCTGCGCGAAAATCTCGCGGAGCCGCTGACCCTGCCGGAGATCGCGCGCAAGGCCGGACTCTCCGTGCCGCATTTTTGTGCGTTGTTCAAAAAACACACCGGCCTCAGCCCCATGCGCTACCTGATGCACGCACGAATGTCCCAGGCGTGCGCCCTGCTCGATTCGAGCGACAAGCCGGTGGCTGAAATCTCACAGGAAGTAGGTTTCCGAGACGCCTTTCACTTCACCAAAACCTTTCGCGCTGTTGTGGGAAGTTCCCCCAGCGCCTATCGGTCCGACAGCGGCGAGCAGTGGTCCTGAGCCCAGCAGGATGGCGATCAAGCCCCCACAACCACCCACTTTTGGGGAGAGGAAAACTTGGGCGGTTTTTTGGGAATTGGTGTTAAAGAAGTTTGTTCGTTTCGCCTTTGGCGGCGGGGATGGCCTTGGTTGTGCCGTTGATTTTGACGGAGCAAGGGTTGCCTAGAATGTTGTGAATCGTTGCTGAGACGACCTTCCCGTCCTTCCACTCCATATCGACTGTGTAGCCGCAGCGGGCGCGGAGGCCGGTGGCTTTGCCTGTGGACCAGGCCTCGGGCAGGGCGGGGAGGAGTTCGATCGTGCCGGTGTGCGATTGGATCAACATCTCGCAAACTCCGGCGGCGTAGCCGAAGTTGCCGTCGATCTGGAAGGGCGGATGGGTGGCGAAGAGGTTCGGCAGGACTTGTGAGGCGATGAAACCGTGGAGGATTTTGTAGGCGCGGTTGCCGTCCTGCAGGCGGGCCCAGATGCAGGTTTTCCAAGCGCGGCTCCAGCCGGTGGACTCATCGCCACGGGCGTTCATCGAGACTTTGGCGGCCTCGGCGAGTTCCGGCGTCGTCGAGGGGGAAATCTGGCGACCGGGGTGGACGGCTATCAAGTGGGAGCAATGCCGGTGTTGATCCTTGGGATCGTCAATGTCTTCCGCCCATTCCTGGAGCTGGCCCCACTTGCCGATCTTCGGACCGAGGAGACGACCGCGCATCGATTCGATTTTTTGCCGGAATTCCTCGTCCACGCCGAGATCCCGGGAGGCCTCAATGGTATTGGTGAAGAGGTCATGCGCGAGTTGCTGGTCGTAGGAATTCCCGGCGGCGACGGGGCCGTGCTCGGGCGATGTGCCGGGAGGGGCGATGAGTTTGCCGTCGGAGTTTTCCTTGAGAATGTCTTCCCAGTATTCGCAGAGTTCCTTGAGGATCGGATAGGCGCGGGTGCGGAGGTATTCCTTGTCGCCGGTGAAGGCGTAGTGGTCCCAGAGGTTTTGGGCGAGCCACGCGGCGTCGCCCGTGCTCCAGCGGGCGGTGGCGCCTCCAAAAATACCGTTCTCCCAGCGTGTCGCCCAGCCACGCACATTGAAGGAACGTTTGGTATCCTCGCGACGCACCTCGACGATCGAGTTCAGCCAATCGCTGAATGGCTGAAAGCACTCGCCGAGATTGGCGGCATCCACAAACCAGTAGTTCATCTGGAGGTTGATGTTTGCATGGTAGTCGGAGCGCCACGGCGGGGTGTTGCTATTGTTCCAGATGCCTTGGAGGTTGGCGGGCAGGTCTCCGGGGCGGGAGCAACTGATCATCAAGTAGCGCGCGAATTGAAACAGAAGCGCTTCAAGCCCTAGATCCTTCGTGCCTTTGCCCGAAGGGCCGCCGGAGAAGCCGTTGTAATTGAGATTCGTGGTTTCGAATTTTTTATCGCCCCGGTAAGCTAGGAGACGCTGGTCGGTGGGGAGCTGGAGGAGTGATTCCGGGGTTTCGCCGAGATCAAGCGCGAGGCGGTGGAAGAGCGATTGATAATCCCGCTCGTGCGCCGCGAGGAAATCGGCGTAGGGGGTCGCCGCCGCCTTGGCCAACCGCTCGGTGATGGCAGCGTGAGGATGCTCCCCGCGCCACTTCCGACCGCGTTGGTTCACATAATCCGTGCCGGCCGCGAGGAGGATGGTCAGGGCGTTGGCATCTTTGAAAAAAATCCTGCCGTCCTTGGCCTCGATCGCGCCGCCGTCGTTCAACACCACCACCTGCGCCTCGTAGTCGAGATCGATGGCGTAATTCGCCTTCGGTCCGGACGAAGGATAGGTGAAACCATCCAAGTTGCCCTTGGCGGTCAGCCGGTTTCCCTCGGCGATGACAGCCCCCTTGTGGGCGTCAGCCAAGGCGACAGAGCCGGTCAGGGCTCCGGGCTTGTCGGCGGTGAATCGCAAGGCGATGACATTCGCCGGACGGTTGGCGAAATACTCGCGCCGGAAGTTCACCTCGCCTTGAGTGTAACTGGTCGTGTGAACCGCCCGGCCGATGTCGAGCTCGCGCCGGTAGCCGGTCGTCGAGCCCTTGCTGTCGAACTCGATGAAGAGATCGCCAAATGTCTGATACGACCCCGTGTCGGTCTCATCGCCGGTCCAGAGGCTATCCTCGTTGAACTGGATTTGCTCGCGCTCGACGCCGCCGAAGATCATCGCGCCGAGGCGGCCGTTGCCGATCGGCAGGGCCTCGGTTTCCCAATCCTTGGCCGGCTTGTCGTAGAAAAGCGTGAGATCGGCCGCGAAGGCGGATGCGACCGAAGCGAGAAGGATGGAGAAACCGAGAGTGTATTTTTTCATGTTTAAATTCTACGAGCCGGCTTTTTGTTCCGCCTTCGGCTCTCGTCTTGCCGCTGTGGGAAAGCCTCTCAGGGCGTATTCCACTTGATGTCGGCGAAGATCACCTTGGTCATGTCCTTTTCGGGTGCGGGCATGATGGTGATCGTCGAGGCGGCGCTCCAATCGGGCAACGGGTGGGCATTGCCGCCCCACAGGAGTTTCGAGGCGGGAAGGGTGATGGACTGCCAGTCGTTCGAGGCGGGGAGGTCGACTTGTGTTACGAATCTGCCTCCGGCGCCGATGACGACCGCTTGCGGTTGGGTGGCGTGGAATTTCAAAGTGAGTTCCGAGCCTTTCGGGGCCGTCCATTTTGGATCCCCCAGGCTGTTGCAGGCGATGCCCCATGTGTTCTGGACGGCTTGGATGCCTTTGATTCCACCGGGGCCTTCGACTGGTTTCACATTGCTCCAGAGCCCCTCGCCGTCGATGAGGTTTTCGGCTCGCGTGTCCGTGGCCACGGCCTTGCCGAGCTTCGAGGGAATGGCGGCGTTGAAGTCCGAGGAAATCACGATGTCGCCTTTGTAGCGAAGGTTCGCGAAGGCGAAGACATAGTCATCGACATTCGCGACGGGGAGCTTGGCAACCCAGATGTCGCCTTGGCGCTCGAGTTTCGCATCGCGCCAAAAGCGGCCGAAGCTGCAGGGGTCCTTGAGGGCATAGTAGCCCTCGACCGATTCCAGGGTGCCCAGCGATTGCGGGGTCAGGACGAGCTCCGGAATGCCTTGGGCATCGAGGCGGATTTGGGTTTTCGGACGAGCCGGCCATTCGATGTCCTTGCCGAGGACATATTTTTCGAGCCAAAGATTGGCGTCGTTTCCGAGTTTGTTCGTGTCGTGTTTTCCACGGGCCTGCAGGGCGAAACTCCACGGAACGCCGGGTTGGAACATCTTGAAGGTTTGCTCGCCCCGCTCGTGGCCGCCGTGGTGGTCGTTTGTTCCGTTCAACCAGAGGCAGGCCGCCTTGATATAGGGCGCGTGGGCCTCGGGGGCGATGGCGGAAAGCATCAACTCCTCGCCGGGAGATTTAGGGATGTTTTTCGGCGGGACATCATACATCCAGACGCCCTTGTTGCGGTAGT
>Ga0315901_10008400_pt1 | contig 12003 bp, 8 predicted proteins | sample LakEriMetagenome_10_FD_203761 | JGI IMG/M metagenome (GOLD analysis project Ga0315901, IMG submission 203761) | Freshwater fungal communities from buoy surface, Lake Erie, Ohio, United States - Buoy 2 MA116 | ecosystem: Environmental > Aquatic > Freshwater > Lake | place: USA: Lake Erie, Ohio...
TTGTATGAATTTGTAAACTCAAACAGAGACGTTTGATTTGCCGTTCTAGCGACCATAGTTAGCGAGTCATTTTCATCTACGGTGTACAGTGCAAATCTAATTGTCGTTGCGTTGCTTGCAGCTGGATTGCCACCTACAATCATTATACTAGAAATTGTTTTGTTTACTAGCGGTGTAAAATAATGAAACCAACAGACTCCAGAAACTAAGCTCACTTGACTGTTAAATCTGCGAGGTGCTAGATCTAAATGCGCTCTGCTCATGTGTTGGTAGCCGTACAGTGCATCTAGTGACAAAGAACTTATATCGTATGGACTAATAGCGGCACCAGTTGCTGTTTTTATGATGCCTTCTGATCGATACACTAAGTTTGCAGAGTTTGAAATACCATGCACGTCTGTGGTGTCTATTCTGTGTGTCTCAATCTGGGCTGCAGCTTCGTTTGTGGCTATTGTTAGTGCCTCTGCCTCAGTTGCAAGTGCATTTGTGTCTGCAATGCCATGTATACCAGTTGTTAAAGCGTTGTGCGCCGCTACTTTTGCATCTGCTGTCGCCGTTGCTTTATCTTGCGCTCCTACCTGTGTTTCTAGCTCGTAAGTAGCTGGAATACCGTGTACGTCTGTGTGGTCAGAGTTGTGCGCCGCGATGGCTGCTGCGGCCGCGATTGCCGCTATTTCTGCAGCTTGTGTCGATGTAGTAACTGTCGGTGCAGACAACTCTCTAGTGCTATTGTTGAACAATAATGGTGATATTGCATTTATAGAAGCCTCTGGCCCCGTTGCCCCCACTGGACCGACTGGACCGGTTGCACCAGTTGGGCCTGCTGGACCCTCGCTGTAGTCTACGTTCCAAGTGGTGCCAGTCCACACATAACGCTTCGAGTCTACTGTTACTGACTGTCCTACTGAGGGAGAGTCTGGAAAGTCGTACGCCATGTGCTACTCTCCGCTCTGCTCTGGCCATGGAGCTGCAGTGTTTCCTGCCGCTTGCCAAGCTAGATACGCAACGTAGTCTACATTGTTTTCGTCTGCTGGAATACAAGTTACGGAGTTGTCTGAGTTTACACGCATTATTAGCGCTCCAAAACTGGTGTTAGTGTGTAGAAAATAGCTCATAGTTCTGCCTCCGCTATAAAGCTGTACCGCGCCGCAGTTGAGTGGCTAGTCAGCTGCACGTGGCTGTCTTCTGAGGCCAAGAATGTTGCACCAGTTCCAACTGTAAAGGATGCAGTTATGCTGGGTGCTACTCTCTTTCTGGCTTTGTAGTAAAAGCCCGGGTAGCCTGCAGAGGCAACCGTTAGAGCAACGCCTGCATTTTGTGCGCTTCTTTCACAGTAACGCATGCACAAGTCTAACTCGACCGAGTGGTTTCTATGCTCAAAGGGAGTAGCAGTGCTGTTTGCCTCAAACTGTACGCCTGTAATAGCTATGTAGTTTTGTGCTGCAGCACCTAAGTTTACTTGTCCGGGCGCCCTGTTTGCAAAAACATAAGGAGCCCAATTATTTGTAGCGGAGCCAGACGTGTAGTTAGTGCCGGCAAGAAGCATAAATGCTAAGTGCATAGAAGTTTGATTATCGTTGTCTAGCACTCCAGACAGATCACCGTTAATGCTTATTGACTTTTGCTCCCAAGTATCTACTGCAGTTACTGAATAAGTTTTAGTTGCGTGTCTGGCATTGTCATGATCAAAAAGCTCTACTACGTACGTGCCAGTCTGAGATGCTTTTACCCAAAAACTTATGCTCGTGTCTCTAGAGCCTAGCTTGCCTTTAGACAAGTGCTGCAGAGCTTTTCCTTCTATTTTTTGTTCTAGAACTAAAAAAGTATCTGAGCTTAAGCTACTGACTGCCGCTGTACAAGTCATTTTTACTGACTTGCTAAAACCGTTGTACGCAGGAGCGTCGTTTGACTGCTCTAGATTCCACGTGCCAAAAGACCCGTCGCCGCCAAAGCTCCAACGGTCAACTGTGTAGTACCCTGGACTGTTTGCACTAGTTATAGCCGTAGCTGTAGTGGCACGCTGGGCAACTTGCATTGCCCCATTTATGATTATGTTTCTAAAAGTTTCAACTTGAGGTGCAGCTGCGCCCGTCGGACCCGTGGGTCCTGGTGTGGTTGACACTGCGCCTGTCGGTCCGGTTGGTCCAGTCGGTCCGCGTGCACCAGTCGGACCAGTCGGTCCGCCGGCAGGTCCAGTAGGTCCCGGTACAGTTGATGCTGCTCCAGTAGCGCCGGTCGGTCCTTGTGGTCCAGTGGGTCCAGTCGGACCTGGCACGGTGCTTGCTGCACCTGTTGGTCCTGTGACAGCTGGCCCGGTTGCGCCCGTTGGGCCAAAGTTTGCCGTTGCTGTTTCTACCCAGTAACCATCTGTGTAGACGTACAGTCTTAAGTTTTGTGTGTTAAACCAACCGTCTCCAGTTTGTGGCAATGTAGGTGCAGTATCCGACGGTTGAAATTTTCCAATTGGTCCAGCCGGACCAGTCGGTCCTGGTTGCGCCGGTCCTGTTGCACCGGTGGGTCCAGTGGGACCCGTAGGTCCTGTTGCGGTTGCATCGCTGCCAGCGGGGCCGGTCGGTCCTAGCGGTCCGGCAGCACCAGCTGGGCCGGTCGGTCCTACTGGAGCTGCGCCTACTTCAACCCAGTAACTGTCGTAGTACACATAAACTTTTCCGTTGTTTGAGTTGAACCAAGCTTGCCCTGGGTTTGGGTTAGACGGCGGCGTGGCTTCTGCTGTAGAAAAATTACCGGCGGGTCCTGTCGGACCGATCGCTCCAGTCGGACCCGTGGGAGTGATTCTGAGTACTTTCCAGTACTGTCCAGTCCAACTCCAAGTTGTCTGACCAGCAAAAAACTCTTGTCCAACACTGGGGTTGTCAGGAAAGTTTATTGCTACCACTTGTGCTCCTTGCGAAGAATTACCGATAAAGTGTCGTTGTCAAAGTGTACCGCAAACGTGCAATATGAATAGAAGCAAAGTGCCCCTATTTTTACTGTTTTTACTGCTATGCTTCTGGTGTGACCAGTCCTTGGTTTAACTGGTTAGTGTAGGCCTCCGCCCAAGCAGACGCAGCCTCGACTGACTCCCAGGGGCCGCTTAAGTCTATTGTTTGCCCATTTGACTGTATTTTTGCCATAGGGGGGTTGTCTGTTACCTCGTACGAGTAGCTCATTATTTTCTCCCTGTATCTTTATAGTATTGAAGAGCTTAGCTGTCCGGCGGCTCCGGCAGCCACAAATGCGCCCGGGCCGAACGACGCGCAGGCAAGCCAATTTGCTCCTACGCCTACGTCTTGTTGTGTCCAGTTCACGCCGTTGTCCACAGAAACTGCCAGTTTTCCGTTAAAGCCTACCGCTACGTAGGCGTCGTTTCCGGCGGCAACTGCAGTTATGTTCGTCAGTCCAAAACTAGAAACTCGCTGGGTCCACGTAATGCCGTCAGAAGATGAAGCCAGCTTACCATCGTCACCCGCTATTACTGCCCCTATGGATGAACTGTGAACTACTCCACGAATACGAGTCAGTCCAAATCCAGAAACTCGCTGGGTCCACGTAATGCCGTCAGAAGAGGTAGCCAGCTTACCTTCGTCGCCGACCGCAATCCACTGACCGGCACTGTAGGAAACTGCATAGATAAAAGTACTTCCAAAACTAGAAGTACGCTGAGTCCACGTAGTACCGTTTGTTGACGTAGCTAGTTTACCATTTGCCCCTACGGCGACAAAAATATCATTTCCATACTGCACGTCTAAAATTGCCGTAGTACCAAAAGAAGAGCTTCTCAGCGTGTATGTACTTCCATCTGTAGAGGTTGCTAACTTTCCAGCTGCACCAGCCACGACAAAAACACCCACGCCGTGGGCAGACCCATAAATAGAAGAAGATCCAAAACCAGAAGTTTTATGTAACCAAGTTACAGTGTCAATAGACACTGCAAGTTTAGCGCTGTCTCCAGCCGCTAGGTACAACCCAGAGTTACTACCAAAAGCAAGAGTATTTATGTTTGTAGTTCCAAATCCAGCGCTACGCACAGTCCAGTCTTGTGGCGGTCTTACTATTTTTTCTGAGGAAAAAACTCCATGCAACATTGTCAGCATATAGAATTCCTACAGAGCCAAGCTACCTGTTAAAATCCAAGTATCCGTGCCTAACTTTACAAGAGAAGCAACCGCGTATTGCTCGGAGAGCTTTCGTTTATTTTGGACAGAGTAGATGGTAACTCCACTAGCAGGTGCAATAGAAACTTGTCCTACTCCAGTCTGGACTACTACAATTTGTGCTCCTGTTGCAAATGGAACGGCAGAATTTGTTGGAACTGTCACGGTCACTGGCACGCTTGATGTCATCTGTACCAGTCTAGTCGCGTCAATTAAATCTAACGGATAAGAATTAGACTGAGGAACTGCAACTAAGTTATAGAAAGCCGGACCAGTCGCGCCGGTTGGACCAGTTACGCCCTGAATACCTTGCGAGCCTGTCGGTCCCGTCGCCCCGAGCAAGCCCTGTGAACCGGTCGGACCAGTTACGCCTTGAATACCCTGTGCACCGGTCGGTCCCGTCGGCCCGAGCAAGCCCTGTGAACCGGTCGGACCAGTTACATTTGAAGCTGCTCCAGTTGGACCAGTCGGACCAGTCGCGCCGGTTGGACCAGTTACGCCCTGAATACCTTGCGAGCCTGTCGGTCCTTCTGCGTTCTTTACGTTAATCACGCCGACTAGTAGTAAATCACTTACGCACTCATATACGTATGAAGACGGAGCGTCGAACGGTACGTCTAGTGTAATTGTAGAAACTACACTGCTGTTTGATACGCCTGCAACAGTGTCGTTGTTTGTGGCTCCTGGCACTGGAGTGGTGTTTCCAGAAGCAAGACGAATTGCCAAAGGTTTAGTGCTATTTACGCCTTGAAGTGTAAAGTAGTATTTTGCTCCGCGAGTAACTGTTAGAGCCGGTAGTGGTGAACTAAAACCAGAAACAAAATAACTTCCGTTTTGTAGCTCCACCGAGTACGTATAGCCGCCCGGCAATCCAGTAGCACCAGTCGGTCCGGTTGGTCCTCGAACTGCGCCCACTGAAACCCAGTTTGTACTAACCGTGTCCCAAACGTACAGGTCTGTGCCAACTAGATAGCCTTGTCCAACCGAGCCAGTAGGATGCGCAGCTGTTAACGCCGCAAAAGACACATACTGACCTAAGATAGTTACGCCAGAGCCCTGCTCACCTTGTGCGCCAGTCGGGCCGGTCGGTCCTACAACTGTGCTTGCCGCGCCCACAGAACCAGTCGCGCCGGTCGCGCCCGTAGGTCCAGTCGGTCCCGTAACGGTTGAGTCCGCGCCGGTAGCGCCGGTAGCGCCAGTCGCGCCCGTCGGGCCAGTCGGTCCCGGCTCTGTACTAACAGGACCAGTCGGTCCTGTTGCGCCAGCGTTGCTGGATGCAGACTCTACCCAGAAATTATCGTAAAAAATAAACAACTGGCCATCGTCTGTGTTGAACCACGCGTCGCCCTCTGAAGCGTTGACTGGCGGTGTGCCAGCGGACAAAGTAAACTTACCAATTGAACCCGTCGGACCTGTCGCGCCAGTCGCACCTGTTGCGCCAGTGGCGCCAGCGCCTGTAGGTCCCGTAGGGCCTTCAATGCTTCCAACGTTCAACCAATTACTGCTGGTTGTATCCCACACATAAAGGTTGCCGGTTACTAAATAACCGTCTCCTGGTTGGCCAGTCGGCTGTGCAGCCGTAAGCGCTGACACGGTTGGATAAGAACCAAGAATTTGAATACCAGCGCCTTGAGCACCGGTCGCGCCGGTCGGACCAGTTGGTCCAGTTAATCCTGTAGTACCTGTTGGTCCTGTTGGTCCTGGAACTGTCGAGGCAGCGCCTGTCGCTCCTGTTGGTCCAGTCGGTCCTGTCACACCGGTTGGGCCAGTTGCGCCAGTATCGCCAGTGGCTCCTGTAGCTCCCGTAATACCCGTTGCACCAGTGGCTCCCGTAGGTCCAGTCGGTCCAGTGTCTCCTTGAGCTCCAGTCGGTCCTGTAGCGCCAGTGGCTCCTGTAGCACCTGTCGGACCAGTGTCACCAGTTGCACCGGTTGGACCTATGTCACCAGTTAATCCTGTTTCACCAGTTGCACCTGTCGGACCAGTGTCACCAGTTGCGCCTGTCGCACCAGTCGCACCAGTTGCACCTGTAGCACCAGTTGCACCTTGTTGTGAAAGTAAATATGGACTCCAAGATTCATTGCTTGTTCCAGAAGTTGGTGGATAACCTGGATTTCCTGGATTACCAGAACGAATGTATTGAGAACCATCTACGTATGTAACAATGTCGCCTATTGAATAATAAAGACCATTGTTATATGCACCTTGGTATCTATCAAGAGCACCAGCACCGGTTGCACCAGTTGCACCTGTCGCGCCTGTCGCGCCTGTCGGACCTTGAATGTTTCCAACGTTTTCCCAGTCTTCGGCTGTGATAGACCAGACATACAAATCACCAGCAACTAAGTAACCATCACCAGCAGTTCCAGTTGGGTGCGCAGCAACGAGGGCTTCATAACTTGGATAAGAACCAAGAATTGATACACCAGTACCTTGCGCTCCAGTTGCACCAGTTGGACCTGGCACGGTGGATGCAGCACCAGTCGCACCAGTCGCACCAGTCGCACCAGTCGCACCAGTCGCACCAGTCGCACCAGTCGCGCCTGTTGGTCCTTGAATTCCTTCAAGACCTGTAGGTCCAATTTCTCCTTGCGGGCCCGTTGCACCAGTGTCACCGGTTGCACCAGTCGGTCCAGTTACACCTTGCTCGCCTTGATCACCAGTAGCACCCGTTGCGCCTGTGGCACCAGTTGGGCCAGTAGCGCCTGTCGATCCAGTCGCACCTGTAGCACCTGTTGCACCGGTTGGACCTGTGACTGTTGAGGCAGCGCCTGTTGCTCCTGTTGCGCCTGTCGCGCCTGTCGCGCCTGTTGGGCCTGTTGGACCAGTTACATTTGACGCGGCGCCTGTCGCGCCTGTGGCGCCTGTCGCGCCCGTTGGGCCTGTCGGTCCTGGTACTGTGCTGTCGGCACCTGTGGCGCCTGTTGCTCCTGTTGCGCCTGTCGCGCCTGTCGCGCCTGTTGGGCCTGTTGGACCAGTTACATTTGACGCGGCGCCTGTCGCGCCTGTGGCGCCTGTCGCGCCCGTTGGGCCAAGTAAGCCTTGGTCGCCGCGATCGCCCGTCGGTCCTGTAGGACCTGCAGTGCCTTGTGCACCGGTTGCACCAGTCGGTCCAGTTACACCTTGCGCACCGGTTGCGCCGGTCGCGCCCGTAGGTCCAACATTTCCAGTGTCACCAGTTGGACCAGTCGCGCCTGTCGGACCCTGCACGCCGGTCGCGCCGGTTGCGCCGGTGGGACCAGTCGCTCCGGTGGCGCCTTGTGAGCCGGTCGGTCCAGTTTGACCTTGAATACCTTGGTTGCCTTGCTCACCCTGAATACCCTGCGCGCCGGTCGGTCCCTGCGCGCCGGTCGGTCCAGTGTGACCGGTCGGTCCCTGAATACCTTGTGCGCCAGTTGGGCCAAGCTCGCCGGTGGGACCAGTTGCACCTGTTGCACCTGTCGGTCCTGTAACCGTGCTTGCCGCGCCTGTTGGACCTTGTGTACCTTGTGGACCTGTCGGTCCTTGAATGTTGCCTACATTTTTCCACTCAAGTTCTGTTGCAGACCATACGTAGAGATTTCCATTTACTAAGTAGCCGTGTCCAGCCGAGCCAGTCGGTTGTGCTGCTAAAAGTGCGGCCTCTGATGTAAACGAACCGAGAATAGTTACGCTTGTTCCGGCTGCGCCTGTTGCACCTGTTGGACCGGTTGCGCCTACGCCTGTTGCTCCGGTTGCACCTGTTGGTCCCGTAGCACCAACTGCTCCGGTCGCACCTGTCGGGCCAGTAACGGTGCTGTCTGCGCCTTGCGCACCGGTTGCGCCGGTCGCGCCCGTAGGTCCAACTTCACCTTGGATACCTTGTGCGCCTTGTGGTCCCTGAATACCTTGTGCACCAGTTGGGCCGGTCTGTCCCTGTGACCCTGTCGCGCCGGTTGCACCAGTTGCGCCTGTCGGTCCTGTAGGACCGCCGGCTGGACCGGGTGCGCCGGTCGGTCCTGTAACTGTGCTTGCAGGACCGGTCGGTCCCATTGGACCAACTGGACCGCGTAGAGAGGCGCCTGTAGTTCTAGTGCTGCCTATTGCCAGTTCTGCGTCTAACTTTGTTATGTCTACAGTGCCTTGCCCAGACGGCAAATAAAAAGTAAAGTTTTTTGACGGGGCTCCGTTTATTCTTATTCTTACCTGCCATGCCCATCCATCAGGAGATAGCAACAAATTGTTGGTTGTCGGCAGCGCTATTGAAAACTCTCCGGCCGCGTTGAGTGTAGCGGTGATAGGTGCAGAGACTATTACAGCATCATTAGTGTCTACTACTGTAGTTGTTGGTGTGAATGTAAGAGTGCCAATTGCGGGAGTACCGTTGGGCTTTGTGTACCGGCCAACTACGGTTCTAGTTACTACGTCGTCTGAGTACGGCATTTACTCTCCATGGTCGTTTTTTGGAACGGCATTAGGAGCACGGATAACCCTGCGTCCACCGCTCATAATACGTTCTTTTTTGAAAGGCAATGGTCTCCAATGGTTAAAACTAGTCTACAGAAAATCCTAATTTTATAGGTTTTATTGCCTTGCTAGCTCTAACTGGCTTTTCTTCTATGTCGTCAAAATGCTCGCTGTTGGCAGCCATAGCGGCGTAGGCGGCCGCGTTTATCCAATTTTCCTGGGCACTCACGGTGCTGGTTCCTATAACTAGCTCGCTGGACGAAAGCATGGCCGCCACCGTAGCCGGCGGTATGTGATCGTCCAGCCCCAGTATGCCGGACCAAACTGTACCTATTCTAGCCAGCTCATCTTTTGACAGTTCGTTTCCGTTTGAAATTATGTCTTCTTCTGCAGCTCTGAGGGTGCGTTTACGTCGATCGTCTAATGAACGGCTAGATCTCCCCAAGTTTTTTCTCCTGTCAACAGACTTACCATTCCAGGAGGAGACACTTCTCCTGTTCGGTTGCGCCACCAAGTAGACTCGGATTCCATGGCTGGAACCTGTATCCACGTGCGTGGCCCCATTGACTCTACACGAAGATGGTGCCTGTGACCTGTAATAATTAAGTGAGCATCGCCTATAGGAGCCATGTTTCTAGCTTGTTCACCAATCCACTTTTTTACGTCTCCGCGTTGAATTAAGTGCCCATGAGCGCATCCAACAATTGTCCCACCCAGGTCTACTGTAACTGTTGACTCATCTACATCCGGCAGGGTAAACCTCACGTGATCGTACGAATCGCCCTTGTGACGAAGTGCTTCTTCTACTGCCACAACGGCATCTAAATCCCAGGAATCATCAACCCTAGTGCCTAAATTTTTTCCAATTCTAAAAGTCTCGCCGTGGTTGCCAGGCACTGCTAAAATCTGCAGGTTGTCTACTTCGTTTGCCAAAGTAGTAGTCATGTGCATTACCAGTCGTCTATAAGCACGTACTTGCTCAGTCATAGTCATATTAGTACGCCAGACGTTTCCACCACCTTGTGAGACAAAACCCTCTACACAATCGCCGGTTAAAAACAGAGCAGCTGTGCCTGGAAATCTTTTTAGTCTTTTTAGCTCTCTTATTCGATCTACCGCTTTGTCAGTTGCCTCTAGTATTCTTTCTACAGTTCCAACCGCACCGTCGCCGTCGGACTTTCCAAGCTGCCAGTCTCCAGTAGCTAAAATCCAAGTTGAAGTTAGATTTACTGGTTTTTCTTCGGCAGGCTTTTTACGCGCACGGTGCTTGTCTATTACACTAAATAGCTCATCTGCATTTATGCTGTTTGCGGTTTGATCTACTCTAAACTTGTATCGCCAAACTGGCGCAGTGGTGGCGTCTTCACCTTCGTTTTGTCGCTGCCAAGCTGAGCCGTCGTACTTTGCTTCTACTAAAGTAACTTTCCAACCGTCAGGCATTGAAACTCCAAGTGCTTCAACCGCGGCTTTCCAAGAGTCTTCATTCTCAAGTTTTGGCACAGCGTCAGTTATTACACTCATCGTGTCTTTGTCGTACCTAACGCCTGGCTCCCAACCAGTTGGGTATTTTTTATTAGTTTTTACGTGTGGTGTTCCAACTGACGGCTGCTCTAGCATCTTTTTTACTTTGTCTGCAAGAGACTCACCCAGCGTCACTCTGATGTCTTTCTTGTTTGCGACACTTTTGCAAACTCTGGCTTTGTCTGCGTTGGCGTTTTTGTCGGGTTCAACCCTCTAAAGCATCTGCACTCTTGTCTGCGATGCAAAATTACCGACGCAAGCGCCACTACATGACCTTCGTCTTCTAGTATTTGTCTAACTTGTTTATTTGAAAGTCTACCTGGCTGTCCTTGCGCCACTAAAAGTACCATCTCTAATACTTTTGCGTCTTCTGGAGATATTTTTTTAAGAACTTCGCCTATTCCACAAGGATTTCCTACTTGTGAAGGGCGCGCTGCTGCAAATCTAGCTGCTAGGCTCACAGGGTTACCTATTTGCTTTCTATAAACTTGCCAGGACTTTCCTGGGCGTGTAAACTAGACAGTCCGCTGGCTATTTAGCTAGCTAGTATGCAAGTCTACTGTGAGTAGTATAGCGCACATGTATGTAAATACCACTATGGCGCGAGGCAACTGTCCAAACAACTTACTTGTTGCGAACTGCCCTAATTCTTTTTACTTTTCCTGCCGAGGGAACGTGCAGGTTAGTTACTACTATTTCCTGTATTAAGTCTAGTTTTATGTCCATAGAACGTGTTCGTATGTCTAGCTCGTTTACCCTGTCTTTTAGAGAGTCTCCGCCATTTTCCCACAGCTGGTATTCGACACGTGACATACGATCGCTCAGTGTTCTGCCTTCTTCGTCTTTTCCTAGGGCTTGAACTATGCCACTTACAGCCCTGCGGGTCGAGACTAGGAATAAAAGTAGCACTGTAGAGGCAGAAACTATTTCGGCGTTGGCCATAATAAATAATCTTAGTTGTTCCATGCTAATGGCCTTTCCAGTACAGGCAGTTTGTTTTGTGCAGGTATAAACTGTACGCCAACTATACTATGGTTAATAGCTTTTGTTCTGCTCCATAGAAACTGCTTGTGTGGCCTTATTTACAGAGTCTTGCAAAGTGGGCTATAGTTGACCCTCCGGGGACGTAGATACATTTGTAACTCTATGCGCCGCACGTGGTACATATTTCATTATAGCTAGCCAAAGGACGGGTCTACAAAAAATGCTCTGCACTCACTGCGCGTCGCTACAACTACGGAGCCTGGCTTGAGCACTTGGGACAACGCCTCTGGCAAACTGCTTACCGCAGCGCAATACTACGCGTCTATAAATTGGAAAGTGCTGCCGTGCTACGGAATAGTAAATGGTCGCTGCACCTGCAACGGCACGCACACGGAGCCAAAAGACGTAGGCAAGCACCCACAACTGACACAGTGGAACGAGCAAGCGTCTAGCGACCCTTTGCAAGTTGCAGCTTGGTGGGACAGAGACAACGAGAGCAACGTTGGAGTTTTTTGCAAAGCAAGCGGATTTTTTGTTATAGACATAGATCCGCGGTCGGGCGGACCAGACTCATTTGAAAAATTTGAACAACTTGTAGAGGGCGCGCTGCCGCCTACTGTAGAGGCAATAACTGGAGAGTACTCTACGGGAACTGGTCGCTCACTGCGCGGTAGACATTTATTTTACAAATGTGATGAAGAAGAAAATTTAGTTGGTAATCTTAAAAAGTCTGGTCTTCCTGGGGTAGACATTAAGCACAACGGGTACGTACTAATTGCGCCATCACGTCACTTTTCTGGTAACTGCTATGAATGGGTACCAGGCAAAGCTCCATGGGAAATTGAAATGGCTACAGCACCAGAAGAATTGCTTGTTGCGCTTAGAAAACGTGCCCGCCGCGCTAGTGGCACTTTGGACG
>Ga0315901_10008402_pt1 | contig 12002 bp, 16 predicted proteins | sample LakEriMetagenome_10_FD_203761 | JGI IMG/M metagenome (GOLD analysis project Ga0315901, IMG submission 203761) | Freshwater fungal communities from buoy surface, Lake Erie, Ohio, United States - Buoy 2 MA116 | ecosystem: Environmental > Aquatic > Freshwater > Lake | place: USA: Lake Erie, Ohio...
CATCATCATGACGCTTGACGCGGCGGCAGAAAAGAACAACCGCGCTGACTTCTCAGCCCTGTTGACATGGGGCGTGTTCGAGGATGACGAGTTGACCCAAGGTGCGGCGCACTTGATACTGCTGAATGCGATCAATGTGCGGGTGGAGTTTCCAGAGTTAAAAGACCTGTGCATGCGCGAGTACAAAGAGTGGGAACCTGACTCGTTCGTTGTTGAGAAGAAGTCCAACGGCACCCCACTGTTCCAAGAATTTAGGCGAATGGGCATTCCCGTGGCAGAATTCACCCCACACAGGGGCACGGGTGATAAAGTAGCGAGGTTGAACTCCGTTGCTGATGTGTTCAGATCGGGTATGGTCTGGTATCCTGCGGGTAGACGCTGGGCGGAAGCTGTGGTTGAACAAGTAGCCGCATTCCCAGCCTCTGAAAATGACGACATGGTTGACTGCACGTCAATGGCGTTGCAACGCTATCGCAACGGTGGGTTTATCCGTCTTGACAGCGACTATGAAGACAGAAATTATTTGTCGCGTTCGCGTAAAGCGGCGTACTACTGAGGATACCGATGGCTACACAGAAATTCATGGGAAGACATCAACTCATTGACCGCTTAACAGCGCAGGTGGGTTCGCGTGAAACCGCAGTTTCTATTTTGCAAAAACGTGGGCATTTAAATGCCGACGGCAAGACTCTTACAAAAGCAGGTGAAGCCCGCGACAATATGACAGCACGCGAACGTGCGATTGACCGCGCGAATAAGAGCAGTGGTAAAACACCCTCGGCGTACAAGTATGACCCCCGCACCAACCGTGCAACACTCAGGAAATAATATGGCAATCGATAAAGCACTTTATGGCGCACCAATGGGCTTGCAAGATACATCAGGTCCAGACCTCGAAATCGAGATAGATAACCCAGACATGGTGACCCTTAATGACGGTAGCGTAGAGATTACTCTCGTGCCCGATAAAGAAAAAGACGAAGACGGCACAGATTTCAACGATAACTTAGCTGACCACATAAATGAAGGCGAGTTAAATTCGTTAGCAGGTGATTTGCTAGAAGACTACGACAACGACATCAGCAGTCGCAAAGAGTGGGAAAAGACTTACACAGAAGGTTTAAAACTTCTCGGGTTGCAGTACGAAGAGCGCACTGAGCCGTGGAGCGGCGCGTGTGGTGTGTTCCACCCCATGTTGACAGAAGCAGTTGTTCGCTTCCAATCTGAAACCATCATGGAAACGTTCCCAGCGATGGGGCCTGTTAAAACAATAATTATTGGCAAAGAGAACCGCGAAAAAGAAGCCGCTGCCAAACGCGTGCAAGATGACATGAACTATCAGTTGACTGAAGTCATGGTTGAGTACCGCCCAGAACACGAGAAGATGTTGTGGAACTTGCCCATATCAGGTTCAGCATTTAAGAAGGTGTACTACGACCCCGCGCTAGCACGCCAAGTATCGATGTTTATACCAGCAGAAGATGTGATTCTGCCGTACGGAACGTCTGAGATGATACTCAGCCCCCGCGTGACACACCGCATGCGCAAGAGCGAGAACGAGATTAAGCGTCTTATCAATGCAGGGTTCTACCGCGACATCGAGTTGGGTGAACCAAGCAAAACAGTTGACGAGATTCAGAAAGCCAAAGACAAAGAGACAGGCTTTAGCGCGTCATACGATGACCGCTTTCAGTTGCTTGAAATGCACGTTGAGATTGATTTGCCCGGCTTTGAAGATAAAGACGAAGATGGCGAAGAGACAGGTCTTGCATTGCCATACGTCATCACGATGGTCAAAGACACCAAAGAGATTTTGTCTATCCGTCGTAATTGGAAAGAACCAGATAAAACACATCAAACACGCCAGCACTTTGTGCATTACCAATACATACCCGGCTTCGGAGCGTATGGCTTTGGTTTGATTCACTTAATCGGCGGTGCTGCAAAGAGCGCGACATCTCTTACACGCCAGTTGGTTGATGCGGGCACGCTGTCTAATTTGCCCGGCGGTTTAAAGACCCGTGGTCTGCGTATCAAAGGAGACGACACTCCCATCGCACCGGGCGAGTACCGTGATGTGGACATCACATCGGGTACGTTGAAAGACAACATCGTCAACCTGCCATACAAAGAGCCAAGCCAAACGCTGTTGGCGTTGATGAACCAGATTGTTGATGACGCACGCAGATTTGCGGCGGTGGCTGATATGAAGGTCGCTGACATGAGCGCGAACGCGCCCGTGGGTACAACGCTGGCTATCCTTGAGCGCATGTTAAAGGTGATGTCTGCTGTACAGGCTCGACTGCACTACAGCTTGAAACAAGAATTGAAACTTTTGGCTGGCATCATCCGCGACTACACAGACCCAGACTATTCATACGATGCTGATGGTCCACGCGGCGCACAAGCTAAAGAGTCTGACTACAACCAAGTTGAAGTAATCCCTGTCAGTGACCCCAACGCGGCAACCATGAGTCAACGTGTTGTGCAGTACCAAGCCGTCATGCAAATGGCACAACAGGCACCGCAGATTTATGACTTGCCACAGTTGCATCGCCAGATGTTAAATGTGTTGGGTATCAAGCATGCTGAGAAACTCGTGCCGTTGGAAGATGACATGAAGCCAATTGACCCAGTCACAGAAAACATGAACATCATCAAGGGCAAACCAGTCAAAGCGTTTATCGCTCAAGACCACAAAGCCCACATCGCCGTCCACATGGCTGCGATGCAAGACCCCAAGATTGCACAAGTGTTGGGTCAGAACCCGCAGGCTCAAATGTTGCTGGCTGCGGCACATGCACATATTGCAGAACACCTTGGGTTCGAGTACCGCGCACAAGTCGAAGCACAGTTGGGGGTACCACTGCCTGCACCAGACCAGCCGATGGACCCGAAAGTGGAAGCGCAACTCGCACCGTTGGTGGCACAAGCCGCACAACAGTTGCTACAAAACAATCAGAAAGAGGTTGCACAACAACAGGCTCAACAGCAAGCCCAAGACCCAGCCGTCCAAATCGAGCAAGCCAAGTTGCAGTTGGAAGGCAAGAAGGTCGAGATTTCCGAGAAGAAACTACAGATGGATGCGGCTGCGAAAGCAGATCAACTCGACATCGAGCGCGAACGCATCGCTGCCCAAGAACGAATCGCTGGCATGCAGACTGGCGCAAAAGCGGAGAGTGACAAGCTGAACCTCTCTGCTAAACAACAAGCCGAAGGCTTGCGTATCGGTGCAGAAGTGGCTAGAAACCGAGCACAGATGGAACAACAATCCGCCCAACAAAAGGCGCAACAACCAAAGGAACCTGATTGATAAAAGAACTTGAAATATTGCGAAAGAAATTTCGCGAACGCATGAATGACCTAGCCGACACAGTGGCTACAGGTAAGTGCGCTGATTTTGGTGAATACCAAAAGCTTTGCGGGGTGATCGAGGGACTGGCCTACGCAGAGAGGGATTTAATCGACCTCGCGGAAACGATGGAGAAAAACGATGAGTGAACTCACGCTAGAACCCGGCATGTATGCCATACCAGAAGTACCTGTACTTACAGAAAAAGATGTCGAATCAATACCGATAGAAGACAGGGCAAGACAACTACCTACCCCCAAAGGGTGGATGCTATTAGCCGCAGTAATTGATGTACCTGAGACATTTGAAGGCTCAAACATCATTCGCGCTGAAGCCACCCGTAGAGCAGACGAGATGACCTCGCCTGTCTTATATGTGATGGAACTTGGCCCCGAATGCTACAAAGATGAAACTAAATTCCCTAGTGGACCCCGCTGTCAAGCAGGTGATTTCGTTTTAACGCGCCCGTACGCGGGAACACGCGTAAAAATTCACGGCAAAGAGTTTCGCTTGCTCAACGATGACCAAGTAGAAGCAACCGTGCAAGACCCCCGTGGCATAAGCCGCGCTTAAGGAGATAGATATGTCAAGATTTAAAGGTGATACGTTTAAATTCCCTGATGAAATACAGGTCAACGCTAAAAGCAATGACGATGTAAAGGTTGAGTTTGAAATTGAGGGTCAAGAACCCGAAAAAGTAACACAAAAGGTTGAAAAGCAAGAACCTGAGATTGAAATTATTGATAATGTCTTGCCCACAGAAACGCAATACGACACTACAAACAGGCATGTAGAAGACCCTACAGAAGAAGAATTGGACTCGTATTCGTCAAATGTACGCAAGCGTATCGAAAAATTGACTTATGCACGCCGTGATGAAGAACGTGCAAAACAAGCGGCACTACAAGATAAGCAAGAACTTGAAAAGTTAGCCCAGTCGTTTGTTGAAGAAAACCGCCGTTTACAAGAGTACGTGCAAAACGGTGAGAAGGCGTACATAGAAAAGGTTCAGACGCTGGCAAAGATAGAACTCGACACCGCCAAGGCCAAACTTCAGCAGGCGTACGATGCAGGGGATTCTGCGGCCCTTGCTTCTGCACAGGAAGAAATGATGTTTGCGGGTATGAAAATACAACAAACACAAAATTTCAAGCCTACCCCTTTACAACAGCAAAATGATGTTGTACAGTCCGCTCAAACAGCCTCCGCACCTGCGGCACCCAAGCTGGACCCGAAGACATCCGAATGGATAGAACGGAATCCTTGGTTCGGTGACGATAAGGAAAAAGCCATGTCAGCTTATGCGATGGGTCTGCACCAAGAATTAGTAGACAAATACGGGCAAGATTTTGCCCGCACCGACGAGTACTTTACTCAAATCGACGGCAACATGCGTCGCACATTCCCCAACAAATTTAAGTCTACTTTAGACGAAGAATCTACTGTTCGGGACACACCAAAAAACAAACCCGCAACTGTTGTTGCGCCTGCAAATCGTGCGACGTCTGCGAAAAAAATTCGTTTGACTGAATCGCAAGTAGCACTCGCCAAACGACTAAGAGTTCCCTTAGACGTTTACGCAAAACATGTAGCAGCAATGGAGAATCAATAATGGCTGAAATTGACCGCACCGCACGTACTAAAACAACCCGTGACGCTATCAAACGCGTTGGGTGGCGCCCTGCCTCAGTTTTACCAGACCCAGACCCACGTCCGGGAATTGGTCACCGTTGGATTGCAACATCTGTTTTGGGTGAATCTATGCATACCAACGTGTCTAAAAAACGACGCGAAGGTTGGGAGGCTGTCAAAGCCGAGGACTATCCAGAACTAGAAATTCCGGGTAATGCCAGCGGCAATGTGGAAGTTGGAGGCTTGATGTTATGCGCGTGTCCACTTGAAATTGTGCAAGAACGCAATGCTTATTTTGCGCTACAAGCACAGGCTCAAACTGATTCTGTAGATTCGAAATTTATGGGTGTTAGTGACCCCCGTATGCCGACGTTTACAGAGAAAAAATCAAGCGTGTCTCGCGGCACAGCTTTTGGTTCTGGTTCTTAACTTTTTAAAGGAGTCTTAAATGGCTTACCCCACCGTAGATAAACCGTACGGGCTGAAACCAGTCAATTTGATTGGCGGTCAGGTCTTTGCGGGCGCAACCCGTCAAATGGAAATTGCAAGTGGTTATGCCACGAACATTTTTTATGGCGACTTAGTAAAACGTATTTCTGATGGAACAATTGAGAAAGATACTGGCACTACAACCGCCACTCCTGTTGGTGTGTTCTTAGGCGTTAGTTTTACTAATAGTTCAACAGGTCAAATTCAACAACAACAGTTCTATCCAGCGAGTCAGTCTATCAAGTCTGGCACAAAGATATTCGCCGTTGTTGCAGATGACCCTGACACGCTGTTTCAAGTAGTTTCTTGTTCTGCAACCACAACCGTGGCTGGAATGGGCATTTCTGCTATTGGTAATAACATTGCTCTGATTCAAAACGCTGGTTCTACCACCACTGGTAACTCCGCTGTAGCAATTGATGAAGGTACGCAAGCTACTACTAATACTCTACCTATCCGCATTATTGATGTGGTTAGAGACACAGCAACAGGCGCTGATACATTTGTTGAATTTATCGTCAAGATAAACGCGACTATGCACCAGTACAACAATTCAACTGGCGTATAAGGAGCATAAATCATGGCTATTTCACGCGCACAACTACTTAAAGAGTTGCTTCCCGGTCTAAACGCTTTGTTTGGTATGGAGTACGCAACGTACGGTGAGCAACACAAAGAAATCTTCGAGACTGAAGCTTCCGAGCGTTCTTTTGAAGAAGAAACAAAACTGTCTGGCTTCTCTGCCTCACCAGTCAAAAACGAAGGTTCTGCCATCGCTTATGACAATGCGCAAGAAGCATGGACAGCCCGCTACAACCACGAGACTATCGCTCAAGGCTTCTCCATCACTGAAGAAGCAATGGAAGATAACTTGTACGACAGTTTGTCTAACCGTTACACCAAGGCATTAGCTCGTGCTATGGCCTACACAAAACAGGTTAAGGCTGCGTCTATTTTAAACAACGGCTTCTCTGCTAGCTATGCTGGTGGCGACGGTGTTGCTTTATTTAGCACATCACACCCCTTGGTTTCTGGTGGTGTTAACTCCAACACCTCATCTACCAACGCCGATTTAAACGAGACTTCCCTTGAAGCCGCCGTTATTCAAATTGCAGCTTGGACTGACGAGCGTGGACTGTTGATTGCTGCTAAACCGCGTAAATTAATTGTGCCCCCACAGTTGCAATTCGTTGCTACTCGTTTGTTAGATACTAACCTTCGTGTTGGTACCGCTGACAACGACATCAACGCGTTGAAAAACAACGGTTCAATTCCAGAGGGTTACACAGTTAATAACTACCTGACCGATTCCAATGCTTGGTTCTTGTTGACTGACGTGCCTAATGGTTTAAAACACTTTGAACGTGTGCCTTTAGCTACTTCAATGGACGGCGACTTTGATACTGGCAACGTCCGCTACAAAGCCCGTGAGCGTTACAGCTTCGGCTTTTCTGACCCATTAGGTGCCTTTGGTTCCTCTGGTTCTTAACAAAAAGGGGCCTTGTGCCCCTTTTTCTTTTGGTGTATATTCAAACCATTCCGGGGTTTTCCGGTACATCTGACAGTCCCGGCTGACGACATGCAGACAGATGTACTCAACTTGCATGTAAGGAAAAAACATGGCACGTACTACGTTTCAAGGCCCAGTTCGATCATTGGGCGGCATCTATCAGCAGGGCCCAGCCGCTGTTGTTGAGATCACAACCAGCACCACATTGAGCCCAGAAGCCCACGGCGGTCGTATCATTTCTGTTGGCGGCTCTTTAGCCGCTGCGTTGACACTGACATTGCCCGCGATCAATGTTTCAACTAACCCCATTACGTCTGGCCCCGGTCAAGACCCCAATACACTGAACAACGAAGGCGTTGTTTACACCATCTGGGTGCCCACAACTATCTCCACTAGCTCGTTGAAAATCGGTGTTACCGCTGCTTCTGGTGACTTGTACGTCGGCGCTGTAATGTCTATTGATTCAGACACATCTGGTGCTGTGGTTGCTTTCTCTGCTAACGGCTCTTCCAATGACTTCATCAACTTGAACGGTACAACTACCGGCGGCGTTGCTGGCACATGGGTTCAGATTGTGGCGATTGCTGCTAACAAGTACATGGTGAATGGGAATGTTATTGGTTCCGGCACTGTCGCTACACCGTTTGCAGACTCTTAATCAACTCAAGGGGCTTTGGCCCCGTTTTTAAAGGAGATTGATTATGGCAATGCAATATGACGTAAAACAGGGACACCTAAACCAAAGTGGTTTTTTTGTTCTTGGCAGAAATCGTGTTAAGGGCATTTCGTTCTTTGGCAGCGGCTCGGATGCCACACTAGTGTTGTTTGACACCACCACCGCTCCGGTAACATCCAGCGTTACATACGCTCGTTCCGGCACAACAGTAACGGTAACAAAAACGGCTCACGGTCTGTCTACAGGCGATGTTGTTGGCATCCACTTTGACAGCAATACAAGTCAGTCAGCAACAGACGGCAACTATGTTATTACTGTTGCTTCGTCAAGCACATTTACGCTTACAGACATCAATAGCGGATCCATCACCTCTACTGCGGCTTCATATGTGAGTGGCGGCGGGCGCTGGTTGATGACTTATGAAATAGACGCAACAGATACTTTTAGTAATGCGCCGGTTATTCCGGGCGAGGGCGTGCTTGCAGCTAAGGGCATTTATGCGTTGATGACCAACATCGACTCAACGCAGATTTATTATGGCTAAAAAGAAAGGCCCGGTTCTCTCGGTTGGTCGCGGCGAAAAGCTGCCGATCTCCAAGGGAGCGGGCTTGACTGCCAAAGGCCGTGCCAAGTACAACGCAGCTACAGGCAGCAACCTCAAAGCCCCGCAGCCCCAAGGCGGCAAGCGCAAGGATTCGTTCTGTGCTCGTATGTCAGGCATGCCGGGTCCAATGAAAGACGAAAAGGGCAAGCCAACCCGCAAGGCGGCTGCTCTTGCACGGTGGAAGTGCTGAGGAATCATCATGCCGAAAACACGAAAACTGGCGGAATTAGAAGTTCTTGAGGGCGGAGGCGCTGGCGGCATGGGCGGTGGGCGGATGAGTATGGCCGGTATTGCTGACAAGACAGCAAAAAAAAAGGGCACGGACTTTATAGATGAGATGATTGCTGCGGACAAAAAACTCAGCATGAAGCGAGAGCTTGAGATGATAAAAAATCCGAAGCTAAACCCCGAACGCCAAAGAGCGGAAAAGAACGCCACTACAAGCATAGTTGACGGGGTTAAAACCACAAGCTACCCATACGCTGGTGTTAATGAGTACAAGCACGGCGGCGCAGTTTCAGCTTCAAAACGCGCAGACGGCATAGCCCAGCGCGGCAAAACACGCGGAAAGATTTGCTGAGATGGACATCAACATCATCTGGTCGGGCGCTCTATCGTTGTTTATGGGCGCACTGTGGTTCTTTGTGCGAGAGAAGTTCGAAGACATAAAGCGTCTCGAGCGGCTTTTAAACATCACACGTGAGGAGATCGCCCGTGACTACACAACTAACGCAGAAGTGCAGAGAATTACAGATCACATTGACCAGCGGTTTAACCGCCTTGAGGCAAAGATTGACCAGCTTATTCAAGCGGGGAAGTGATGCCAAGCACAAGCAAGAAACAACATAACTTCATGGCTGCTGTGGCGAATAACCCGGCATTTGCCAAGAAGGTAGGAGTCCCGCAGTCCGTAGGCAAAGACTTTTCAACTGCGGACAAGGGCCGCAAATTTTCAAAAGGTGGTGATATGGCTTCCAAAATGAACCCCGGCTTCATGGCAATGATGGCAAAGAAAAAAGACGCTGGACCCTCCGCAATGGGTAAGCCGGTTATGAAAAAAGGCATGGACACGGCTAAAGACGGCATGAAAAAGATGGCTTCCGGCGGCATGACTGGCGCATTGGCCAAACACGCAGCCAAACCCGCTTCTAAAGCTCACGCTGGCCTCAAAGATGGCGGCATGCCCATGGTCATGAAAGACGGTAAAAAGATTCCAGCGTTTGCCGCAGATGGCGAAGGCAAGATGAAAAAAGGTGGCCCCGTGAACAAAAAGGTTACCGGCATGGGTTATTCCAGTGGCGGCGTCAAGAAGATGATGGGCGGCGGCATGAGCTATGCCATAGGCGGCGGCATTGAGTCTCGTGGTAAGACCAAAGGCAAGATCATTTAACTTGGAGTACAAGATGGCTACAAAGAAACCAATGAAAAAGCCCGTTAAGCGCGTTCGTCGCTTTCAAGAGGGCGGAGAAGCTGCCCTCAAGGCGGAGGGGCTTGCAGCCTCAAACAAAGATGCGCCTCTAGGTTTCTTTGAGTCGTTGCGACGGTTTGGTCAAGGCAATATTGATCAGGAAGGCTCAGAGGCATACAACCGGTATGGGGCTGGCCGTGGAAGGATGGAGCGTGCAGCGGCAAGTGAGTTTCCATCCAATGCAGGAAATGGTGCCACTACTCGTGCCCTTGCTCCCGTCTCTGCAAACGCAGATGCTGTAAAAATTGCCGATGCTCAAGGTGCTAGAGAAATGGACGAGGAGATGTACCAGCGTGGCCGTAGAGCAGGTGAGGTGGTTGATAGCGCTGACAGGTATCGGGATTACACACCGATTGCCAAACCGCTTGCTGCGGCTCAGAATGCGGCACTTCTTGCTAAACCAAGCCGTACATCCTCTGGCACAACAACAGGTGATCTTGCTAGGATTGATCGCAAAGTGCCAAGTGGGCCAACTCCAACTCGTGCCCCCGGTGGTGTTGGCAAACGTCGTGCTGCATCTGCTGAGGATACAGCGGCTGCTTCTTCGGCTGCGGCTCCTGCGGCTTCTCCTGCTGCGACTTCACGCAACGATTCCAGTACAACATCCACTCAGTCGGCCCCGGCGTCTAACGGAAGCAAATTTGACGCCAGTGATGCTCTTGGGGCGGGCTTAGCTGTTGCTTCAGTAATACCAATAGTTCGCGGTGGTAGAACTCTCTATCAAGCTGGCAAAAAAATGTATCAAACCTATAAGGCCGCAAAAGATGCAATCAAAAACCGTCCGAAACTAGATCGCCCCGGCACAGTATCCGGCGAAGGTTTTGTTATGCGAGATGTCAAAGATCCCAGCGCTGTAGCAAAGGCTCCTCAGAAAGCTTTGCCCGCACCTCGCAAGGGTGATGTAACTGATGTCACGCCTAAAAATATGGACTCTCAAAGTTTGAGGGCTGCTGCTAGGCGTGGTGATGACGATGCTAGGGCTGAACGGTTTAGAAGAGGCTTAACAGAAAGAGGCATAGTAAAAGACACAGCGGACAAGAATTTACGCGAACGCGGCAACAAGTACTTGTTTGCAGACGATGCTCCTGTTTTGAAGCGTGGCGGCGCAGTCAAGAAAATGGCTTCTGGCGGATCTGTCAAAAGCTCTGTGTCCACAGCCTCTAAGCGTGGTGACGGTATCGCATTGCGTGGCAAAACTCGCGGCAAGATCTATTAAGGACTCAACATGGCAACCAAAGCAGAACTCTTGCAAGCGGCCAAGGATGCAAAAGACCAGCCAAAGATCGATGCAGCCTACGAGGCTTCATTGACCAGCACTGAAACGGCTCCAAAAAGCGGTGATTTTGATAGCTACCGCAAACAAAAGCAGGGCGAAATTGCTGGGCGGAAAGCAGCCAATGCTGCCGCTGAAGCTGATAAAAGCGAAAAACTGTCCAAAGCGCAATACGACAGATCAGTTAGAAAGTATGAAAGAGAATTAGCGTTAGATCCCCCAGACAAAAACCCTGTCGGGTACAAGCTGCGCAAACTTGAAGACGCCGTAGGCGATAAGGTGCGCAGTGCTGGTGCTTTTTTTGGTTCAAATAGGATGACCAGCCAAGACGACGCCGCTCAAATGAAGGCCCGTAAAGACGTTAAGGGCTACGCTAAAGGTGGCTCTGTAAGCTCCGCCTCCAGTCGTGCTGATGGTATTGCCCAGCGTGGCAAGACAAAAGGCAGGATGGTTTAAACATGATGGCAAGCCGTGGCATGGGGGCCGTAAACCCCAAGAAATTGCCGAAAGCAGCCAAGATGGCCAAGGGTGGCAAGGTCAACGCTGCTGGCAACTACACCAAGCCCGGGCTGCGTAAGCGTATTTTTAACAGCATCAAAGCTGCCGCAGTACAGGGTACAGGCGCAGGCCAGTGGTCAGCCCGTAAGGCTCAATTGATGGCTAAACGCTACAAAGCCGCTGGCGGCGGCTACAAAGACTGATATGAAGGCACCACAGAAATCCCTCAAGGACTGGGGCGACCAAAAATGGAGAACGAAAAGTGGTAAAAAATCTTCTGAAACAGGCGAAAGATACCTTCCAAGCGCTGCGATCAAAAGTCTCAGCCCTTCTGAGTACGCTGCAACGACCAAAGCCAAGCGAGCAGGAAAAGCCGCCGGGAAGCAGTTCGTAGCTCAGCCAAAGAAGATTGCAAAGAAAACAGCAGGGTTTAGATAATGGCAAACACATCCGGCTCTTCTGCGTTTAACCTTGACCTGACTGATCTGGTCGAGGAGGCG
>Ga0315901_10008404_pt1 | contig 12000 bp, 10 predicted proteins | sample LakEriMetagenome_10_FD_203761 | JGI IMG/M metagenome (GOLD analysis project Ga0315901, IMG submission 203761) | Freshwater fungal communities from buoy surface, Lake Erie, Ohio, United States - Buoy 2 MA116 | ecosystem: Environmental > Aquatic > Freshwater > Lake | place: USA: Lake Erie, Ohio...
GCCGAGGTGGCGGACGACATCGCCACGCTCTACCGCAAGCGACGCACGCAAGGCGAGCGTGAGATCTGGGAGCCCGAGGGACCCTGGGTACCGCAGGTGGACGAACGCAAGCCGCCCCCTCCTGGGCAATCAACCGGCCTGGAAGGCTACGTCCCGGGCACCAACGGCACGCTCTTCAGCCCGCAGGGCGGGCTGCGCATCAGCACGGCCGATCTGGGCACGCTGATGCAGATGCTGATGAACGGCGGCAGACATCGGGGCCAGGCGCTGCTGTCTGCCCAAGCCCTGACGGAACTCTCCCGAGAGCAATGGCGCTCTGATCCCCAGCGCCCGAACGGCGACACCCAAGATGGCGGCATACGGTCCTGGGCCCTGGGACCCCAGCGCTTCACTGACGCCAGCGGCCCGGGCCGTGGCGACCGTCTGGTGGACGGCGGCGGCCTCACCGGCTGGGGCCACCTGGGCGACGCCTACGGGCTGCTGGGCGCCTTCGTGCTGGACCCGGCACGGCGCAACGGCATGGTCACCGTGATCAGCAGCCCGGGCCGGGACCCCTACACCCCCAAAGGGCGTTGGTCTTCGATGGCGCGGGCCCAGGAGCAGGCACTGACTGCCGTATGGAGAGCCACATGCCCCTGATCCGCCCCGCCACGCCCGAGGATGCCGCCAGCCTGCTGGAGATCTACCGCCCCTATGTCGAAGGCACGGCTGTGTCCTTCGAGACCGAGGTGCCCACGGTGGAGGCCTTTGCGGCACGCATCGACAAGGCCCTGCAGGGCTGGGCCTGGCTGGTGGCCGAAGAAGACGGGCAGTGCGTGGGCTACGCCTATGGCAGCGCACACCGCGAGCGCGCGGCTTACCGCTGGTCCACCGAAACCTCGGCCTACGTGCGTGCAGGTTGGCAGGGCCGCGGCCTAGGCCGCACGCTGTACCAGGCGCTGTTCGAACAACTGGCCGCACGTGGCTACTGCAATGCCCTGGCCATCGTGGTGGTGCCCAACGACGCCAGCGTAGCGCTGCACCGGTCAGTCGGTTTTGATCCGGTGGGCATCTTCAAGCGCGGCGGCTACAAGTTCGGCGCATGGCATGACGTGATGTGGCTGCAGCGGACGATCCGGGAGTCGCCGCCAGAGGCTGGCTGGACGGCAGCGGCCAGCAGGAGCTGACATTCCATACGGTTATGCCCAGGGCTTGAGCATTCATTGGCCAGCGCAAGACCACGCGCCTAGATTCCGATGCAGTGACGCCCTCTTCCACACCGCCCCCCACCGAGCTGCCGAGCAGCGAGCACCCCGACCTTGACCTGTACGACACAGACACGCTGGTGGAGGCGCTAGTGTCCTCGCAGCAGCGGGCCGTGCAGGCCGTGCAAGCCGCCAGTGCGGCGCTGGCTCGGGCCGTGGAAGCCGCCCTCCCGCGTATGCAGGCCGGGGGACGGTTGATCTACGCCGGCGCTGGCACCTCGGGCCGGCTTGGTTTGCTGGACAGCGTGGAGCTGCACCCCACTTTCAGCTGGCCGCACCAGCGCGCCGTGGCGTTGATCGCCGGCGGGCCGGGAGCCCTGCTGCAGTCTGTGGAAGGCGCTGAAGACGACGAGCCGCAGGGTGCAGCGGACATGGCCGGGCTGCAACCCGGGCCCACCGACGTAGTGCTGCTGCTGGCCGCCTCGGGCACCACACCTTGGGTGCTGGGCGCGCTGCGCGCGGCGAAGCAGGCCGGCGCCTTGACCATCGGCCTGGCCAACAACCCCGGCTCTGCGCTGGCTGTACAGGCCGAAATCGGCATCACGCTTGACACGGGCGCGGAACTGGTCTCGGGCAGCACCCGGCTGAAGGCCGGCACCGCGCAGAAGATGGCGCTCAATGCCTTTTCAAGCGCGCTGATGGTGCGGCTGCACAAGGTGCACGGCAACCTGATGGTGGACCTGCGGGCCACCAACGCCAAGCTGCGACGGCGCGCCATGCGCATGACCGCCGCCGCCGCGGGCACCGATGAAGCGGCTGCGCAGCGGGTGCTGCAAGCCTGCGACTGGCGCGTGAAAACGGCCATCGTGGCCCTGCGCTGCGGGGTGCAACCGGCTGACGCCCAGGCTAGGCTGGACGCGGCCGACGGCAGCGTGCGCGCGGCGCTGGCCACCGCAACAGGCACATAAACACGGCCCAGCGCCCTGCCCAAGACACCCGAGGGGGCCTCGGCCCGCGACGCCAAGTCCATGAGGGCCCCGTGCAGCACCTGAGCGACCTGGAGAGCAACCGCGGACCGCCAACGCACCGACACTAGCATCCATGTCGTCTACCCGGTCCCCCTGGTTCTGGATCCCCACGCTCTACTTCGGCCAGGGTCTGCCTTACGTTGTGGTCATGACGCTGTCGGTCGTGATGTACAAGAACCTGGGGATGGACAACACGGCGATTGCGCTCTACACAAGCTGGCTGTACCTGCCCTGGGTGATCAAGCCCCTGTGGTCGCCCCTGGTCGACCTGCTGGGCACGCGGCGCGGCTGGGTAGTGAGCCTGCAGTTTCTGGTGGGTGCTGCGCTGGCCAGCGTGGCGCTCACGCTGCCCATGGACGGCTTCTTCCAGATGAGCCTGGCCGTGTTCTGGCTCATGGCTTTTGCCTCGGCCACGCACGACATCGCCGCCGATGGCTTCTACATGATGGCGCTGCCACAGCACCAGCAGGCGGCCTTCGTCGGCATCCGCAGCCTCTTCTACCGTGTCTCGATGATCGCCGGCCAAGGCGGTCTGGTCTACCTGGCGGGGCATCTTGCCGAGACCACCGGTCAGGTGGTGTGGGCCTGGCAGGTGGTGCTGGGCCTTCTGGCGGTGACATTTCTGCTCCTCTTCGCCTGGCACCGGACGGTGCTGCCCCGGCCGGCGGAAGACCAGCCCCACCTGCACCTGGGGGTGGGCGGCAAGGGGCCGCAAGACCCTGGTCGGCCCGGTGAGCCCGGTCAACCCGCGCAGCCCGGCCCGCAGCCTGCCACGGCAGGTGCGCTGTGGAGCGGCTTCGTCGAGACCTTTGTCGCCTTCTTCCGCCGCCGCGACATCGTGCTGGTGCTGGCCTTCCTGCTGCTGTTCCGCCTGGGCGAGGCGCAGCTGGTCAAGCTGTTGGCGCCGTTTCTGCTGGACACGCGCGCGCAAGGCGGCCTGGGCCTGTCCACCGCGCAGCTGGGCATCGCCTACGGCACCTTTGGCGTGGCGGCGCTCACCTTGGGCGGCGTGCTGGGCGGGTTGACCATCTCGCGCTTTGGCCTCAAGCGCTGCTTGTGGCCCATGGTGGCCGCCATCCACACGCCCAACCTGTTGTATGTCGCCCTGGCCCTGTGGCAGCCCGACAGCCTGGCCCTGGTGACTGCCGCCGTGGCGGCCGAGCAGCTGGGCTACGGCTTCGGCTTTGCGGCCTACCTGATGTTCATGATCCATGTGGCTGAAGGCAAACACAAGACAGCCCACTACGCGCTGTGCACCGGCTTCATGGCGCTGGGCATGATGCTGCCGGGCATGATCAGCGGCTGGCTGCAGCAGCAGTTGGGCTACACGCACTTCTTCATCTGGGTCTGCGTGGCCACCCTGCCTTCGGTGGCGGTGGCAGGGATGCTGAAGATTCCGCCGGACTTCGGGCGTCGGCAGGCAGGGACCACGCATGACTGATACGGCGGCCGATACGGCAGCTGAGCAGCGCCTGGCCTCGCTGGACGCCTTCCGGGGCTTTGCCATCGCCGGGATGGTGCTGGTCAACAACCCCGGCGACTGGTCGCACCTGTACTCGCAGCTGGCCCACGCCAAGTGGCATGGCTGGACCTTCACCGACTGGATCTTCCCCTTCTTCCTGTTCATCGTGGGCGTGTCCATGACGCTGTCGACCGGGCGCCGCCTGGCTCTGGGCGACGATCGCAACGCCCTGCTGCGCAGCTTGGCGCGCAGGGCCCTGGTGATCTTTTTGGTCGGCTTCACCCTCAACCTGATTCCGCACTTCAACTGGGGCGCCGTGCGTATCCCCGGGGTGCTGCAGCGCATCGCCCTGTGCACGTTGCTGGCGGCACCACTGGTGCTGTGGTGCGGCTGGCGCGGGCAGGTCAAGGCCTTGCTGGCGCTCTTCACGGTCTATGCCGTGCTGATGCTGGCCGTACCCGTGCCGGGCCCGGACGGCGTGGTGGCCACCGGGTTGCTGGAGCCCGGGCGCGACACCGGCGCCTGGCTGGACCGCGCGCTGCTGTCGGGCCACCTGTGGGTGCAGTCCAAGACCTGGGACCCAGAAGGCCTGCTGAGTACGCTGCCCGCCGTGGGCACGGTGCTGTTCGGCGTGCTCACCGGCCACGTGCTGGCCTGGCGCGCCGATGCCGCTCACAAGACCGTGTGGATGCTTCTGGCGGGCCTGGCTTTGCTGTGGCTGGGCGCCATCCTGGACGTGGTGCTGATGCCCATCAACAAGGCCCTGTGGACACCCTCCTACGCCGTCTTCATGGCTGGCTGGGCCTTGCTGGTGTTCGGCGCCTTCTTCTGGCTGATGGACGCCGCACCACAGGCCCGGGTGCGCGCCGCCGCCGCGCGCCTGTTCCAGCCCCTAGTCATCTACGGCATGAACGCACTGTTCATCTTCGCGCTGTCAGGCTTCATCGCCAAGATGATGGGGTTCATCAAGATCCCGGCGGCCTCGGCAGAGGTCGTTGGGGCCGCAGGGGCCGCCGCACAGGGCGCCACCATCGTCTCGCTCAAGGCCTGGCTCTACGCACCGCTGAAGGCGCTGCCGCTCGAGCCTGTCCAAGCCTCGCTGCTGTGGGCCCTGCTGTTCAACGCCGTCATGTTCATCGTCGCCTGGGCGATGTGGAAGAAGCGATGGTTCATCAAGGCCTGAGCCCGCTGGAAGCCGCGCTGGCCGCCCAAACAGCGCCCAACCGCCGGCGCGCCCTGGCCCTGGCCGCAGCAGGCCTGGCGGCCCCCTGGCTAGAAGGCTGCGCCAGCCCGGTGGCCGCAACGTCCACCGGCACCCACTCCACAGCGCCCCCTTCTGCGCAGCCTGGTCAAGCGCCGTCTGCGGCGGCTGCTCCTTCCGCCGCTGACACCCCACCCCCCACCGCCCGCGAATTCCGCGCCGCCTGGGTGGCCACCGTTGCCCACATCGACTGGCCCAGCAAGCGCGGCCTCAACACGGCGCAGCAGCGCGCCGAGATGCTGGAGTTGCTGGACAAGGCCCGGACCATCGGCCTGAACGCCATCGTGCTGCAGGTGCGCCCGGCCGCTGACGCCCTCTACCCCTCGGCCCTGGAGCCGTGGTCAGAGTACTTGACCGGCGCCAATGGCCGCCCGCCCGACACCCCCTGGGACCCGCTGGCCGAGTGGGTGGAGCAGGCCCATCGCCGCGGCTTGGAGCTGCACGCCTGGTTCAACCCCTACCGTGCCCGGCATTCCTCCGCCGCGACGCCACTGGCCGCTAACCACATCGCCATGACCGACCCGGCCGTCGTCAAGCGCTACGGCGACCTGCTGTGGATGGACCCGGCCGAGCCCCGCGCCGCGCAGCGCATGGTGGACGTGGTGCTGGACGTGGTGCAGCGCTACGACATCGACGGCGTGCACATCGACGACTACTTCTACCCCTATCCGATCAAGGATGCCCAGGGGCAGGACGTCCCCTTCCCTGACGAGCCCGCCTGGCAGCGCGCGCAGCGGCGGCCTGCGGCCAGCGTGCCGGGCGGTGAGGGCGGCATGAGCGGCATGACCGGGGCTGCGAACGCCCCCCCAGCCGACCGCGCCGCCTGGCGCCGCGCCCAGGTGGACGGGCTGATCGAGCGCCTGCACGCGGCCATCCACATGGCCAAGCCCTGGGTGCGCTTTGGCATCAGCCCCTTCGGCCTGCCACGGCCTGACCGGCGCCCACCCGGCATCACCGGCTTCAGCCAGTACGACCAACTCCACGCCGACGTGGAGCGCTGGGTCAGTGAAGGCTGGCTGGACTACCTGGCTCCGCAGCTGTACTGGCCCATCGCGCAGACGGCGCAGGCGTTCCCCGTGCTGCTGGACGCCTGGCTACGCGACAACCCCAGAGGCCGCCACATATGGGCCGGCCTCTTCACCAGCCGCATTGGCGACAAGCAGCGCGCCTACACCCCGCAAGAGGTGCTGGCGCAGATCGGCATCGTGCGCGAGCGCAGCGCCACCAACCCGCTGGCCGCCGGCCACCTGCACTTCAGCATGGTGGCCCTGGCCGCGAACCGCGAAGGCGTGGCCGACCGACTGCGCGAAGGGCCGTACGCCCAACTCGCCCTGCCGCCAGCCACGCCCTGGCTGGCCGAGCCCGCACCGCTGGCACCGCAGGTGCAGTTCACCCGTACCAACCCGAGCGGCCCCACCCGCCTAAGTTGGGCCCACCCTGGGGGCCCACCCTGGCGCCACGTGGTGCTGCACCTGCGCCGCCAAGGCGTCTGGCAGGCGCTGCACTTCCCCTTGCCGGGGGAGGCTGGTTACACGCTGGAAGAGGAGGTCGACCTGGCCGTCCTGCGTGCGGTGGGCAGGACGGGGGTGGAGAGTGAAGCGGTGGGAGTCAGGCGTGGCCAACAGGGGTGGAGCTAGAGGACGTCCTGCAAGTGACACAGAGGCTCAGGCACTCATTCCTGTCGGTTATGCGGAAGCCTTACGCTTTCATGGGCCGGCAGGGCACGTCACCGCCTACCCTTGAGGGCTGACGCTGAAGACGCGTTGCAGACCATGCCCGTGACCATAACCGCCACCGACAACCCACGCCAGTCGGCCCGTGCTCATCGCCTCGGCCTGGGCATCGACGCCGGCGGCACGCAGACGCGCTGGGCACTGGCGTCGCGAGCGGGCGAGATCGTGGCCGAAGGGCGGGTCGGGGGCTTGAGTGCTGTGCTCATGAGCACGCGCGCCGGGCAGCAGACTCTGCGTGAACGCTTTACCGATTTGGCGGCGCAGGTACTGAACATGGGCCGTCCGGGAGCCGTGCATGCGGGTCTCACGGGTTACGGCCCGGGGTCGGCGGCCTTGGCTGACCTCATCGCCGCGCCGCTGGGTCTGGCACCAAGCCAGGTGAGCCTGTGCACTGACATCGAGGTCGCCTACCTGGACGTGTTTCAGCCTGGTGAGGGTTACCTCGTCTACGCCGGCACGGGGTCCATCGCCGGCTTGATTGACGAGGCGGGCGAGTTCCAGCGGGTGGGTGGGCGCGGCGGGTTGCTGGACGACGGCGGCAGCGGCTACTGGATCGCCCGCGAAGCCCTGCGCCAGGTCTGGCGCACGGAAGACGAGTCGCCGGGCGCCTGGCGGCGCTCTGCCCTGGCGCGCGAGGTGCTGGAGCACGTGGGCGGCAGCGATTGGTCGCACACGCGCGGCTTTCTCTACGGTGTGGACCGCGGCGAGATGGGCAGCCTGGCCCTGGCCGTGGCAGCCGCTGCAGGCAGCGACGCGAGCGCGTTGCGCCTGCTGGCGCAGGCCGGGGCTGAGCTCGGGCGGCTGGCGCGCATCCTGGTGCAGCGCTTCGGCCCCCGGCCGGTGGCCCTGACGGGCCGGGTGCTGCAGCTGCACCCCGTGATCGAGCAGGCTTGCAGGGCCGAGATACCGTCGGGTCTCGCCGTGCAGACGCGCGTCAGCCGTGGGCACCATGCCGCAGCGCGGCTCGCCGCCACGGCGGCCGCACGCAGGCCGGACCGCCGCGCCACCACCCCGCTGGCCTCCTCTCCATGAGCGGCTTGCAGGCAATGGCATCGATGTGGCGCAGGCTTGCCGTCTGGGCCACTGCGTGCGCAGCGGTCGCCCAACTCAGCGGTTGCGCCATGGGCCCGCGCATCGACACCTCCTACACCGCGGTCAGCCAAGGCAGCCGGGTGGAGAGCCTGATCATCCACTACACCGCGCTGGACTTCCCCACCTCGCTGCGCGTGCTCACGCAGCAGGAGGTCAGCAGCCACTACCTGGTGGACATCGACCCACCCACCATCTACCGGCTCGTGGACGAGAACCAGCGCGCCAACCACGCCGGGGTGAGCTTCTGGGGCCGACGGCACATGCTGAACCCGTCGTCCATTGGCATCGAGATCGTCAACCTCGGCTACCGGGACACCCCCGAAGGCCGGCGCTACTTTCCCTACCCACCTGCGCAGATCGACGCCGTGGTGGCGCTGGTGCGCGACATCGTCAAGCGCCACCGTATCCCGCCCGAGCGGGTGCTCGGCCACAGCGACATCGCCCCGGGCCGCAAGCCCGACCCGGGCCCTCTCTTCCCATGGAAACGCCTGGCCGACGAGGGGCTGGCACTGTGGCCGGATGAGGCCCGCAAAGCGGCCCTGCTGCCGCAGTACGAGCAATTGCTTCCAGAGGTGGCCTGGTTCCAGCAGCGTCTGGCACGGCTGGGTTACTTCGTCCCCATGGCGGGCGAACTCGACACCGCCACGCGCCAGGTGCTGGTGGCGTTCCAGATGCGGTTCAGGCCGGCCAAGTTCGACGGAGAACCCGACGCTGAGTCCGCGGCCATTCTGGCGGCGCTGACCTCACCATGACCTTCACCGGGCTGAGGGGCGCCACCGTTCGGGCCGACGGTTTCTAGAATCAGCGGCTTCAAACCTGAACGCGTACGGGCCGCAGCCTGCGCCTGCACAAGACCTCTTCCCATGCGCCTGCGCCATATCGAAGTCTTCCATGCCGTGATGCAGGCCGGCACCATCAGCGGAGCGGCGCAGGTCCTGCACATCTCCCAGCCGGCGGTGACCAAGGTGCTGCAGCACTGCGAGCTGCAACTGGGCTTGCCACTGTTCGAGCGCATCCGCGGCAAGCTCTACCCCAGACCGGAGGCCCACCGCCTGTTTGCCGAGACGGAAAAGCTGACGCGCGATCTGGCGGGCATCCGCCGACTGGCCGCTACCCTAAAGTCCCGCTCGGTGGAGACCGTGCGTCTGGTCGCCACGCCCTCGTTGGCGCTGAGCCTGCTGCCCCCAGCCTTGGCCGCCTGGCGCCAGGCCTTCCCCCACACCCAGTGCGAACTGTCCACCCAGCACACCGACGCCATCGTGGACATCCTGCGCATTGGCGAAGCCGATCTGGCCTTGTCATTGCGCGACCCGCGTCACCCGAGCGTGGTGGCCGAGCCCGTGGCCGAGGGCCAGCTGGTGGCACTGGCACGCACCGGCACCTGGGCCAAGGCGCAACGCGGGCAGCCGCTGCCGCTGCAAGCCCTGGCAGAACCGCAGGCCGGTCTGATCGGCCTGCAGACCCAGGACCCCCTGGGCGAACTGATCGCAGCGGCCTTCGATGCAGCCGACTGCACACCCGTGTGCCGCACGGTGGTGCAGACCTACCAGCTCGCACGAGGCCTGGTGGAACAGGGGGGCGGTGTGACGCTGGTGGACCCGTTCACGGCGCGCTGGCCGCGGCCCGAAGGCCTGGAGATGCGGCCCGTGGAGCCCGCCATACCGGTGCGCCTGTACGCCCTGAGCGCAAGCCAGAGCCCCTTGTCCCACGGTGCGCGCGAGTTGGTGAAGCATGTGGCGGCGCAGGCCCAGGCCTGCCTGAAGAGCGAGGTGGGGCCATGAGCGTGACCGCGCTGACGATTCCCATCGATGCCCTGGACTCGAGTCCCGAATTCAGGGCACTGGGCAGCCTGCCCCAGGTCAGCGTGGACCTTCGCTATGCCAGCACCCGCAACCTGCTGGGCCGTGACTTGTACAGCCCGCACGACTGCGCCTGGCTGCACGCCGAAGCCGCTGCCGCGCTGGCGCGTTCGGCCCAGTGGTTGCAGGACCACCACCCAGCGCTGCGCCTGTGTGTGCTGGACGCCGCCCGACCGCACCGTGTGCAGGAGCTCTTCTGGACCCATGTGCACGGCACCCCCATGGAGCGCTACTTCGCCAACCCGGCACGCCGTTCCATCCATTCCTTTGGCATGGCGGTGGACCTCACCCTGCTGGACGCCCAAGGCCATGAGCTGGACATGGGCACAGGCTTTGACGACACCACCGAGCTGTCGCACCCCGCACTGGAAGACCAGTTCGCCGCCCAGGGGCGCCTGCAGCCCGAACACCTGCGGCATCGCGCCATCCTGCGCCACGCCATGCAGCACGGCGGCTGGCAAGGCATTGCCACCGAGTGGTGGCACTTCGACTTTGGCGACCGCGACGCGGTGCGCGCCGGCTTCCGGCTGATCGTCTGATCTTCTTCTGATCGCCTATCCCATCGCGTGATGGGCAACGCATAAGCCAGTGTTGGCCAGAGATGGCCAGAGGTGATCGGCTCGACGAAGCTCTTCAAGGGTTCCCCAGGGGCGGAAACCGGGTCTTGGACACCCACTGCAGCACCGCGTCAATGATGGGCCGGCTCACCGCTGCGCGGGCGTTGTCATGGTTGAGGATGACCACGACGATCATGGGTTGACCCGCAGCGTCGTTCACCGTGCCTGCCACCGACACCACGTTGCGCAGGCCACCGGGCTTGAGTCGGGCCTGCAGGGGCACGCCACCGTCAGCCTGGCGCCAGCGCATCAGCCCGTCAACGCCCACGACGGGCAGGCTGGCCAGGAACTCCGGGGCCCAGGGGCCTGTCATGCCGGCGCGCAGCACGGCTTCGAGCTGGCCGGCACTGATCTTCTCGGTGCGAGACAAGCCCGAGCCGTTGTCAAGAACCAGGCCTGCATCCGCAATCCCCTTGCCCGCCATCCAGGCCCGCACGGCCCGGTCAGCGCGCTGCAGCGTGGGCTCGTCGTGGGCACCAGGGGCCTGGCGGCCGATGGCCAGCAGCAGCGTACGCGTGCGGGCGTTGTCCGAGACCTTGTTGATGGACCGCACCAACTCCGACAACGGACGGGACTGGCGCTCGGCCAGCACCACGGCGCCTGCTGGCGTCACGGCCTCTCGCGTACGACCGTGCCAGTGCCCCCCCAGATCAGCCCACTGCTGGCGCACCAGCCGACCGATGAACTCGTCGCGGTCGATCAGGTTCAGTGCCAGGGACCGCTCGCATCCCCGCGGCCAGGTGCCACGCAGCACCACCTCGGTCTGGTCCAGCCAGCGCCGCCTTACCTCCGGCGTCTTCCAACCCTCACCCCAGCGTGCACATGGGGCGTCCACCAGGCTGAACTCATGCCGGATGCGCAGGCCGTGCAAGCGCGGATGGTGGTGGATCTGCAGCGTTCCCGCGGCATCGAAAGCCAGGTCCATGCGCAGGAGGTTGGAGTCCACCGTGAGCGCATCGGGAATCAGGTTGTACTCAAACTCCGGGGCTTCGTCGAAAGGCGGCAGACCAAGGTCGAACCGAGTCGGACGAAAGGCCGAGCGGTCCAGGATCAAGTCACCCCGGATCACCTCGACACCGCGCTCGCGAGCCTTGCGCAGCAAGGCCTGCAGCGCGTCAGCGCTGAGGTCCATGTCGGCCCCACCCTGGAGCACGAGGTCGCCGTGCAGCACGCCCTGCTCAATGCGTCCGGCCGACAACAACTGCGTGCGCCCTCGCCAGGTGGGGCCCAGCAACTCCAGACCTGCCAGCGTGGTGAGCACCTTAATCGTGGAAGCTGGCTGCAGGGCGCGGTCGGCACCCATCGAGACAAAGCGCTGGCCGGGCGCCTCAGGCCGCAGGGGGGCCACCACTACCCCGATGGCCTCCAACGGCAACTGCGCCGCGCGCGCCATGGCCTGGACCTCGGCTTCCAAAGCCGAGGCATCCACACGCAGGAACGGCTCCCGCACGGGCTGGCCGGACAGGGGCGGCGGGGCCGCCCGCATGGGCTGCGCTGTCGCAGGCGCGACCACGGGCTGGGCCGCAGCCAGGCCAGCGACAGAAATGATCAAGGCCGCCAACAGCCGCCTGCTCGACATCAAGAGCTCCCGGAGCGTGAAAACGTGAAATGGTGGAACGGTGAAAGCGTGGGGTCCGCACAACGCTTGGCGTGCAGGGCCCTTACGGGAGAGCGCACGCACACCGCGCAGTCTACGCAGGGGCCGCCGCGCTGCCGCTGGCCTGTGCCCCAGTAAACAGCAGACCTCGGACCCCTGCAAGAGGC